>Ga0214544_1001167_pt1 | contig 53256 bp, 28 predicted proteins | sample CNSS3metaG_FD_160074 | JGI IMG/M metagenome (GOLD analysis project Ga0214544, IMG submission 160074) | Root nodule microbial communities from cowpea collected in UCLA plant growth center, Los Angeles, California, USA - CNSS3 | ecosystem: Host-associated > Plants > Roots > Nodule | place: USA...
TTTTTTTTGCGGCTTTAGAATTAGTAACGAAAACTACTTTTGTGAGTGAATTGAAGGAATTTTTTGGGTTTGGGTTGCAGGGAACAAGTGGTGGGGTGGCCGCCGGTGAGGGCAAGCAGAAAGAATGCGATGAAGAGTTGCAAGTTCGTGAAGGTGGCTGTGGATGGAGCTCCTTATCTGAGAAAAGTGGATCTTGAATTGTACGACAGTTACGAACATTTGATGACAGAATTAGAGACCATGTTTTGTGGCTTAGCCATTCGTACGTATTATTATTATTAATCTCCATATATACATGGTTTTATTTGTTTTAATCAGGTTGAGGGTATTTAGGTCTTTTTGTGGGAAACCATTGTTGCAGGTAATCATTTGATGAATGAGAGGAAACTGATGGAGTCTGGAAATGGGATTGAATACATGCCCACCTACGAGGACAAGGATGGTGATTGGATGTTGGTCGGGGATGTACCATGGAAGTATGTTCCATTCATCATTCTCCCTTTTTCAAAAACCTTCATTTTAGTATTCACCACTTACATAATATATACATATGCATGTACTATGTATATCTATATATATATGTTTCATTTCCTTAAATTACAGATGGTTTCTGGTTCTTTTTGTAGGATGTTTGTTGAATCATGCAAGAGGATGAGGCTTATGATTAGCTCAGAGGCTATTGGCCTAGGTTCGTTGTTTTGTATTATATCATGTTGTGTAGTAAAAGCATACGATGATTCTGGTTTTCTGATATACTCATAACAATGGTGCAGGTCCGAGATCGAGTTCAAAATGTTCGGGTTCCACCTAGAAGAATGAATATTAGTGTGATAATAATGATAAAGACTTGGAAGTGTAGAAGAGTGAATTTAGTATGATGAAATATATGTATCCATGGTGCTTGTATATGTTCCCTTCAGCACCTCTTAGTATAAAAAACCTAGAACTGATCTCTATATTAGTGAGAAAATAAATAACATGTAATCAAGATTATGATCATGGATCGTTTATTAATTAATGTAATGTAATGTAATGGCTTTGGCTTTGTGCTACCTTGTACCCCGATTTTGCAGTTGTTAGATTCATTCAATGATCATTTAGAGTTTCCACTCCATAATTTACGTTGTATTTTTGTACTCACTCCTCGAGTTTAATGGGTTAAGTTTATTCTTATAGATGTTTGATTCCATTTCGAAACCTTAAGATGTAAGATAAAAAACTTGCCAGAAGAATTGTTTTGAAAAGAAGTTTTGAACGAATAAAACACACACACGTGAATCTCTAATGAGCACTTTTTTTAATTTCTGTTTCTAAATATTAGTTAAATCCAAATAATTTTAGAATTTTCAAATTAACAGGGAATTATGTGTTAAAGAATGGTCACTCTGCTATCTTTTCTCTTAACGAAAAGATAGAAACATGAAGATTTATGAAGGAAAAAGGGTTGACTCAAGAATAAAAAAGAAAGTATGGTTTAAGAAAGTATCTATAGACATATGGTTCATTGATTCGTTGATTGGTTAAGTTACGAAAATTCAGATCCCAACTTATTTCGGCTTCACCTAATGATGTAACCCAAAATTTATTAGCCCAAAGTGGGATGGGCCAATTTGCGGGCCAGATATTTTTTTATTGATAAAACAATACGCGATAAATTGGCTTCATTCTTCCTCGTAATTTCACCCTTCATCTCATATATTTGAAAATTTCAATTTTACCTTCTATTCTAAGGATTTTGATTTCGAATTTTGGAATGCACAATTTATTGACCGTTTCGAAATTCATGATTTAGAATGTAAATGTTGTATTTTTTTATTGTACGTTTCAGAAGGTAGAATAAAAAATATATTTTGAATTACATAAAATTTATATCCTAGATTGTAGACTCCAGAATATTTTTTAATAGGAAGAAGATGAAGAATGACTGAGAGAGGTGCATCAATGGAGGAAGAATGGGAGAGAGGGGTGTGCGAATTGTTGGGTTATATATTTTACTGTCATATGAGTTATGGTTATAGACATTGAGATATTGTGGTTTCATATGGGTATATGACATTAGTTTTACACATATAAGCATTTGACATCACTTTTACACCAAAGCCTTAACCTTAAGGCAATGGTGTTATGGGTCTTTATTATTATATAGTGTTTTAACTTTGTTTATTCTATCAAATGTGGGACTTTGACTCACACTTACTATTTCCAATCATCTCCCCTTAAGGGTGAGTCCCTTGTTTTTTTTTTTTCTTTTCATATGATATATTTCCCTTCAGGTGCATGAGTGACCCCTTTTGGTTATGGCTATGGGGTCAGTCACTTAGGTGACTCCTTTTTTGTGATAGTTATGGTTATGCAGTCAATCACTCCGAACCATCTGCTCTAATACCACTGACGAGTTATATTTTTTTCATATGTTTTGGTTATAGTCATGATTATTTCACAGTTGTATGTAGGTGTGTGTGTTGAAATGTATGGAGGTGCAGGAAGAAGACCCTTTAAATTCACACTGCTTGTTGAAGAATAAATAAAGGCGTCTTATAAATTTAATTATAGATTTAAGAATAGAGTATAATTTAATCCAAAAAATGAAGTACCATGAAGAAAAATCATGTTAATTAAGGGTCTATTTAGCTAAACTTACAAAAAAAAAAAATCACTTCTAAGATAGAAAAACAGGAAGAAAAATTAAATGAATTTTTTCAGAAGGTAAAATTAGTTTATGTCTAAATTCATCTATTGATACTCTATCACACTATTTTACCTAAAAAATATTTCCAATTCATATATAAGTTAATTGTAACCTATAAAAAATGTTGATATTTTCTATTCCAAGAACAATTTTAAGCCCAATGAAAGGGAGAATGAATGCGCTTTATTTTAATCCAAGATGGTTCCATATAGAAGCCATAACTTAAACTACTGAAGCTCAAGTTCATCATTGTCTTACAGTGAAGAGGAAATTCAGTTTAAGATGGATCTGTTTTGACAGAATATGCTTAAGCTGGAATTGACTTCATCAGATTTGGTAGCAGGCACTTGCGCAATGAATGGGTTTGAAAGGTGGTTACCGGTTGGGAAGCAGCATGAGGGTTGACAATAAATTGGAGCACGGATAAGGTATGCTTCCACCTCTGATTATGATATAACTGTTACTGTTTTTCTATTAATCGTGTTGTTATACTATTAAGTAGAGATAGTTGCGTCCTGACTAATAACTATAACTTTTAGTCTAATGTAAACGTTTAATCTAAAGGATTAACATGTAAGTCTCAGCAAAACAACTCTTAAGTATCTTAAATTAGTGACTGTGACATCTTCCCCACCTTTTTGGGGTTGGTTTCATCACTTTCCCAGCCAGTGAAGCTAACCAATTCCTTTCTACCAACTACCATAATAAATGAGTGGCAAGAAAGGAAAAGGGAGAGGCTTTTGTATTGGATGGTTGGTTATATAGGTCATAACCATGTTCAAGCAACTTTCTGTGCTTGAGCTTATAAATAAAATATATGATCTACCACTGTTGCAAGAAACATCATCATCTCAACTCAACTCAACTCCAAAAATATGACACAGTCTGCACCAGCAGAGCAGAAGATGCACTATGGTCAAGCTCAGACGGGTCGTGAGGAGATGGGAAGCTTCTATGCTTTGTGAGTACATTTTTAGTTTTCAATTCTCTTCTATTCTTCCACAATTCTCTCTTTTTTTTTATCCCTGATAAGTTCACTCTCTGATCCAGTTTTTACACACTCTGTTGCTGCTTTTGCTGTTATGAGGGTTGTAGGTGCTGCTCAGAACGCACCTGCTGTTGCTGTCCCTAGATTGCCTAATTTCCAAGAGACATTTGTCAAGTTTATGTTTCATCATTAGTTTCTTGTATGAAATGATGATTCTGTAATCAATCTTCTGTATAATAATGAACTTCAATTATTTTTACTTTTTATGAAATCGTTCCAAGAATAAAATGATTCATTATATTGAAGTCACTGGTGTGATCACAACCATGGTTTTGTGAGCAAAGAAGTCTTGAAAAATAAAAATGCCGATCAAATGACAGCAACCAGAAAGCATTAGCCGTTATTATGTATTACTGAAAATATTCTCTATACATTTCAAGGGAAAGAAAGAGTGCAGATTCATTGACTTAGTTACATACAAATTCTCAAAGAATTGAAAAAGCAGCAGAAGCTCTATCATATAGAAGCAAGGATGGGGTTTCTCCCTTCATCTATTTCAATGGTTAGGAGACGTTGAGGATCTGATCCATTTGGTCCCTCCGAGTAAAGTGTAGGAAGGTATGCATAGTATGCTGGCAGATAGCGTGAAACAAAATCTCTCACCTACACAGAACATACCATGAAAAAAAATCCTTGCTTTAGTCATTAGGAAATAGATGTTGCATCATCATTTATCACAAAGAAATATCATTCATCACAATCAATTTGAGTAACAGACCTCTTCATCTGTCATTCCAGGGTTGCCGGCCTCCCTCATGGCAATCTCAGCCTGCATATTGAAACACCTCAACACATGGATGCTACATCATCCAGATTCTGAACACAGAGTTTGTAATTTGTTTAAGAGAATGTTAAAGCAACCTACCTGCAACCGCCATTGGAAGACACAATTGGGGTCCTTGATCTTGATGACTATCCATGACTTAATGTATTTGTCCCATGCATCATAGTAAGCTTCAAGGTTTTTATTTACAGTTTCTAACTGAAAAGTAAGCTCAATTTATTAGCAATGCTTCCCATTGAAAGAAAAGGGTAGAGCTTCTGTATCATAAACTCCATGTGCATAGTCTTAAAAATGAAAAAAAGGAACTTCACCAATTCTAACCTGGGGATCAACAGCCTTCACAGCTTCAACTGGAAGGGGCCTGAAACCAAGCATCCAACCTTCGAACAACACAACCTAGAACATTCATCCATGTGTCACAATATAAGGATCAACACTTTTGAAAGGATACTGACATGAGATGAACATAGCACAAATATTACCACATTTCCGATTATCATGTTAATATTATCTTCCTCAGAACTACAGAATCTTAATGTTGAAGAAGTTTTCTTTTTAATTGAGGTTAAGGGCAAATTTTGGCAGTAAAAAACATAACATACTTATTTCAACATGGTGCTTCCTTTTTTTTTAACTTTTGTGTGTGCTGGATCATGTTTTACCAAGAAAAATGATCCATCAGAATCAGTTTAAGTTACAATTGAATATTTTCTTACCTTCAGAGGCCCTTCAACTTCTGGCCATGTTGAAGGGTCAGCACGGTCACCTCTGCCACTGAATGCAGACTGCATAAACAGGCAATTCACTTCACCATTACCAATTGCAAATTCAAAAAAAATGTTTTAAATAATCTGAATATGCAAGCTACGCCCTTACTTTATCATATCTTGGTAGCTTCATTTTCACACCTGGACACTTCAAATTAAAAGATATTACACGAAAAATACAATATAAACAGAAAACAGAAGTGAGTGCCGAGAAACACCTTCTCTTGTCATTTTAGTTAAAGATGCCAGAGTTTCAACAGAAAGAGCAAGATCATGGCTTCCTGCATTTCCGCGAAACTAGACGGAAACCAAGCAAGCAAAAATATTTTAGTTCTCAATAATTTATCGTTCACTACTTTACTTATCTGTGCATAATTACCTCAAGAAGTGCATTTCCTGGATTAGCTTCTCTTAGTTTAGTCTACAGTCCAAACACAATTCATCAGCCCAAAAAGAAAAAGAACAGATGACATTTACAACTGAAAAAGAAAACACAAAAACAGCTTCTATATACCTGACCTTCAGCAGTCAAATAAAAATCATCTATAGATATTGTGGCAGATTTCCTGAAAATTGTAGCATGTATCTACAATTTGTTAATTAATCTCCTTTCCCTATAATCATCAGAACAAAGAATAAATTCAACAACACAGTTGCTTCAAAATTCAAAGCCCACCTGCCAATCACTTCAAAAAGATAGTCAAGGGCAAAAACAAGGGTTGTCTTCCCACAGCCTTGAGGGGCACTGAAACCAATCTGTGTCAACCAGAATCAATAAAGTTGCTGTTATATTGAATGAACAAGGCAGAAAAACAATATCTTGGAAGGAAAAGAAATAAAAGGACAATGGTCATAACAAAAACTTACAAATTACAAAGTGGTTATTGCTGTTTATAGAGCTGACACAACTAAAAACTAAAGCGAAAAATTTCCCAAAAATTAATAAACTTAACCATAAGCCTCCATAACTAGCTGCATAACACCAATACATACAGAAAACAAAATATGAGAGACAGTAACAGAAGGAAACCACGTTTATAGCATACCACCAAAGGAGGAATTTCTTCTCCATCTTTGAATTTGGACTGATGCTCCTCGATCTGTTGTTCACACCAGAGAAAGACTGGTACATAGTAGTGATAAATCCTAGCCTTTTGAGGCTCTGTAAGGTACAATTCATTAAGCTGAAACAATCTGCATAGGTAACGGCCATACAGTATCCAGTTATCAATGGACTCAGCCACCTTCTCTTGTGTGATTCCTATTTTGTCAAGCAGAGGTCCCGAGCAAATAAACTGATAGAGATCTTCCACAGAGGAAACTTCAGCAGCTTTTGTCGGAAATACAGAATATAGAGGACGCTTTCTGTACTCAATGCCAGCAGCAAAAGAACTGTTTTGCAACCATGAACTTCCACTGCCTGCAGCAAAATCTTACAGTTGCAAATTAAAGATTCAAATGATATGGAACAAATAGTTTCCAACAGCAATGCAGCTGTTGAAGATGAAAATACAGCTCTCCTAACTTCCATGCTCCTATTTTGACTAAGATAAAAAATGAGAGTTTACTATTGAGTTAGATGAAGCTTCAACGGCAAGGTCTAATAATCAATCAGCTGAGATGAATTTGAATTGCATAAGTAACTAATCAGGCTCAAGATTTGTCCCAAAATTTTCAATTCCAATGCCCTTTAGTAAACATAGTATGATGATGATGATACCACCCATTTGTATAATTTATCTAAATATAAAATTTTGCTTAACTGGGTTGAAAATTTGTGTCTGAAGAAACCAAGTGAGCTATGATAGTTCTATAAAGTGAAGAAAAGTACCTGACTTTGAGGAGTGAGTGGAGAATTGAGAAAGAACAGAGAAATGGCGAGAATTGGAAAAGAAATGCAATTTAGAATTGTTGGAAATAATATTATGATTTTGATAAGCATAGGAAATGTTGTTGTTTGAATTAGAACAACAGAAAGAAGGTGAAATTGTGGTTTGCCATGGCTGAGAGAACAGATTCAGAGTCGCCATTTTTTATGTGTCTTTCTCTCTCTACTTTGCAACAAAGAACACCGACGCCACGTAATCTTCACCTCTTTGGGCTACAGATTGGAAGAGGAGCACCATAAAATAATTCTATGAACAAAAAATCTGCAAATTTTATCTATTCAGATTTACGAACAAGTCCTCTTTCTTTAAATTCGAATATTTTTTTCTTTTTATATCTTTTCATACATTTATACAACAGTGCATCTTTTTCGGTATTTTTTGAACATTTAGATTAAACTAAATTAATACTTCTTTAACATTATTTTAATTGTTTAAATACATTTTGTGATAATAATTTAAAAATAGTGATATTTAATTATTTTAATATTAAAACTTAGTAAAAATAGTTTTATTATAAAGAATTTTATTATTTTAAAATATATAATTTTTTTAAAAACTATTTTTCTAGAGTTTTTTAATTTTGTTTTAAAGTTTTTAGTTTTTTATCATCTATTTATCTATAAGAATGATTCTTGACGAGCTCTTTAATTTGGACAGATCAATTTCTTCACTCGACATAAATTGAGTTTTAACATTTTTTCTTGATCTTTTCGATTTATTATTGCATGTGAACCTTCTTTCACTTGCATGCGCCTTTTTAGTCATCAATATGAGTCTTTGTTGATCAATGATTATAGCAGTGTGTCTTGATCATTCTTGTGATGTTTTGATGTGTATCTTGCAAGTTGAGAGGAGTTTCACTAGATAGAGTCTTGTGAACTGCTTGGTCAAGTAAGGGAAACTAGTCTTTATTTTGTATGTGAGAGTTTATCAATTTGATGTTTTGCATGCTAATGCATTATTGCCTATTGGAAATGGAAATTTGGCTATTTTTTATGAATTTGATTTTATGTGTATGACTGATTTGATTTGTATGGTTTGAATGATTGTTTCATGCTCAAGTGTTTTGGTTATTTGTTTTTTATCAAGGGAATTGAAGTCTGAACAATAGAGCGAATTGGTATGAGTCCAATGTTTTAAAACTATTTTTGACCAAAGTCTTAAGAGTGGAATACCAAATTGATCAATTGTACAGGTTTCTTTCCTTGAATTACAAATTTTCATTGGTTGATTTTATGTTGGGAATGCGCTTTAGTTGTTTTTTATGAATTTGATATGTAGTGAGATGGCTATTTTGGCTTGCATGGCTTAAATAATCTGTTCATGTTTTTTCTTGCTTGTTTGTCCTTGGGTTTGTGTGATTGAGAGAATTTAGAATGTCAACAATTGAGCAAATTGGTAAGACTTTTCAAATTTAAAACTGTTTTGAATCAATGTAGTGTGAAAGGAGTATCAATTTGAGCAATTGATCAAGTTCAAATTCACTTAAAATCACATAATGTATTTGGTGTCAAGTGATACCTCTATATTAAAATTGGTCAAATATGTTTTTGGTGCTTCAACTTTTAGTGAAAATTGAAATTAGTTAATCTTTAAAACTTTAGCCAAATTTAGTCCCCTAACTTTATAACTTCGTGAATTTACTCATTCTAACCAAATTTTGTCAACTTTATTTAACGTTTTAAACGCATTTCATTATACAACTTGAGTTATTTATACCATTTGACACTTTTTTCTTCAATGTTAACTAAGAAACTATCATGAAATGCATTTGAAATGTCAAATAAAATTAACATAATTTAATTAAAAGGACTAAATCTACAAAATTTTAAAATTAGAGAACTAAATTAAACCAAAGTTTTAAAGAAAAATTAAATAATTTTTTACTTAAGATTGAAGATTGAGAAACAAAAACATATTTAATTATAATAAAATGGTCAGTTGGATTGTATTTTTTTTTAAATATGTGATAATTTTAATCAATTAAACACATTTTAATTTTTTTATATGTTTGGATATATTTAGTTTTCTTATTTTAATATACATTTTTTATTTATTTTAATAAACAAATCTTTTCCGCTAAGTGTTATTTTAAACACGAATATTTCGGTATTTTAAAAATGACTATTTTGATATTAGTATAGGAGTCAAAGATTACGACAAATAAATGAGTGATTACGAATGGATATAGTATACACACCATTAACTTCTAATCAGATTGTTACTTTCGTTTTTTTATTAATTTTAAGATATGACTTTATGAATTGATAAATTAATATTATTTTTAATCAAATAAAAGTTAAATTAATTTTTTTTGAATCTTTTATTTATTTTTATATTTACTAGCATAAACACAGGCGCTATCGCGCCTATATGTATGATTGTTTAAATATGCATGATATTATATTAGTAGGTGATAATATTGTAACGTTATTAAGTTAATCTATATCAGAACAGAAGAAAAAATAACCATTTGATAGATAAAGAAGAAAAGAAGAAACAAAGATAATTGATTAAAAATAAAGTGAAATATATCATAACAGAAGAAAGAATAACCATTTGATAAATAAAAAAGAAATAAAAAAACAAAGATAGCCGATTTTATAAAAGGTTTGTAAAAATAACGGTTAATTTTTAAAAATTTAATAAATTATTATATTTAAAGGGTAAAATTGATATTTCAAAATGTGGACACAAAAAGGGAATCCCTTTATATATTGTTATAAATAAAAATAAAGTGAAATATATCAAAACAGGAAAAAGAATAACAATTTGATAAATAAAGAAGAAAAGAAGAAACAAAGATAACCGACTAAAAATAAAGTGAAATATATCAGAACAGAAGAAATAATAACCATTTGATAAATAAAAAAGAAAAGAAGAAACAAAGTAGCTTATTTTATAAAAAGTTTGTAAAAATAACGATTAATTTTTAAAAAATTAAAAAGTTATTATATTTAAAGGGTAAAATTGATATTTCAAAATGTGGACACAAACAGAAGAATCCTCTTTATATATTGTTATAGATTCTAATCGGTTTGAATAGTTGGAAAAAGTGGTTCTTCGAACTAGTTGATCATTGATTTAAAGTTTTGTTCAAAGTCTTTAATTTTTTTCTTCTTCTTCTCAAATTTGTATTTAGTTTTATCTTAAAGTGCACGCAACATGTATAGAGAATGGTCTATGTTAATTTATTTGAAATAATGTTAGTTTTGAGAGTGGTTTGAACTAATGTTAGATTTAAGAGATTTAGAGAATCAATGATTATTGGTGGATATTATAAAATGTTGAACTGTTAGTTGATTGTTAAAGGATTGAATTGAGATTTGAAACCAAAGTAAAATATTTGATAATAAGTTATTTGAACTATAAAATGTGTTGAATTTTATATTAATTAAAATTTGTTTTCTAAATAATATCTTTTATGTTATTAGATAAACATATGAGTGCATATGTTAAATATGTTAAAGTGATTTTATATAAAGTTTGTGCAGAAAATATGATTTTGGTAGTTTAAAGTTGTTAACATATGTGATTTGTGTTTTTTTTTAAAGACATTGTGCTTTAACGATAATGTTGACTTGAAATTATTAGGTAGTTGTAAGTGAACATTTTTAAAACTTGTTATAAGTTGTAGAATGATTTATTGAAGTTTTTGAGTTGTTTTATTTTTTAAAGACAAGTTTTGCATAAATTCATTTAGTTAATTTGATCCAAAAAAACTAACATTACTCTTAAACTTGAATTATATAAACAAGTCAAATTTACAAATTTAGTTACTCAATTTAAATTTTCTTAACAAATTAACACTTGGAGTAATAGAAAAGAAATTATTAATTTGGCTTAATGGATTTAAAAATTGTAATTATATCACCATGTAATCTCACAATTTTAAAATTATATATGAACCATTGATTGAATTTGCATGTTAAATTAGAAAAAATATTTATAGAAATACCATTAATTCATTGATTATTTAAATTATATAAATCAAAAACCTAAGTAAAGCGTAATTGGACAAAAATTTACACCATAAAAAAGTTTTCAATATGATCATTAAAAATATTTATTTATAAATGTTATTGTATCTTTAATGAATGACTTAAGAACTGTGAACTGATATTTAATAATAATAAATGTATTGTTGTCATGGAAATGTATAAAGCTATTTCTTTTATAAAGTTATTCTTTACATTCAACTACATTAATGAAGTAACAAATATAAATATTACTGATTTGATTCTTACTAAATGTCATCTATGGACATGGACATGATATGTGTATCGGATTATGACACATATTTGATATATTGATATATTTATTTTGAAAATTATAGGATACGATACATGATTGATATGTGATATATAAATATTAAAAAACGTATAATAATTTTAAAAAACATAATAAATATATAATTGTTATTGTGTGAATCTAAATTAAAACTAAAGTTGTCAATATAAAAAATATAAATTATTGTCATCATAAAAATACTACTACAAGCAAACTCTCAAATAATGACAAATTTTAGTAACAAAAAATATGTTAGAGACCAATTTCCTAATTAGAGACAAATTATTTTGATAGTCAAAACCTTTGTAGTTAATGTCAGTGATCAATTTAGAAACCAAATCATAATAAAAACTATTTTAGTTATTAATTTAGAGACCAATTATAACTTTTTGAAATTATTTTAGTTATCAAGAATTTTTAATTTTTAAATCGGTACCTAAATGAGTCACTATATAGTGACTAATTATTTGATGTTACTAAAATTGGTCATTATTCAAAGATTTTCTTGTAATGTACTATAGCTCTACAAATTAGATATTTTATTGATAAATATTAATAAATTATCATAAACTATTAAACACAAATACATGTCGTATACAAATATGTAACTCAAATCGAAGTATCATTACTTCCCAGTTTACCACGTATAAAATAAATACTTAAACGTCATAAAAGTATTTTAAAATACTTTCATAACTAGTAGAATATTTATATTAAAATATTTAGATAGAGTGATGAAATGTTATTATAGTTATATTGTTTAGTTATGTTTGGCGAGAACATTTTATTATTAAACTGCGACAATTGATAATTAATTCAATATAAAATATACATTGAATGATTAATTTTACACAAAATTATAAAGTTTAAGAATCAATTTTGAATTTACTTTTAATGCATTAAGAACCTTAACCTAAACTTCACAAGACCAAAGTAACTATTTGTTTTGAAAAAGATTTAAGAAAATGTGACGGCGTCGTTTCAGAAGACCGGTGTTGAGTTATTGTCCGCGTGTGCATTTCATGGCCCAGACAGTGGGAAAAAGCACGCAATCCAAATTGCACATTGTTTCTTTCTGAAAGATTCGTGTTTTTCTTTTCTTTATTTTTTTTTTCATTCAGCAAACAAACAAACTCTTCTCTTATCTCTCTTTCCCTCAATTTCTGGGAATTACTGTCCCCTACTGCATCAAACAGTTTCACACTTCAATTCAGACGCACGTTAAAAAAATAAAAATCCCTTTTTTGCATAATTCTGCAACATCCACAGTTATTTTACACACATTTGAAAAATACCCAAAATATGAAAGAGACAATTTTTGCTCAGAGGAAAGGAGAATAATTACTTGGGTGGGTGAAATTGTTTGTTCCATTCTTTCTTTCTATTCTATAAACCGCATCCGATTCTATCCTCCTAGACCAATAACACCAGCAGTTGTAGCAGTAGCAATTGTAGTGGAAACTGACTCACTCTTTGCTCAAAATTTATTCATTCTGACAGCCAAAAAGTCAAACAAAGAAAACCACCAAACAGTAACTGAACTAGAGAGATAAATACAAAAAAAGCCTCATGCTTTGTCTCCCTTTTCATCAAACTTATTTTTTTTTTTCTTCTGTAAATCAAAAAAGTTTTCTTTCTTTCTGTTTTTTTTTTCTCTCTCTTTATTAAATTATATATATATATATGTATGAGGTATTCTTGTTTAATAATTCGGAAAGGTATAAGACTTTGAAAGTTGGTGTCTTCTGGTTTGGTAGGTTCACGGGTAGGCTATTTTTTTTTTTTTAATTTCTGGTGAGGGCAAGATCAAAGAATTGGGGAGAGATGAGTTCGCTCTTGAAGCTTTCAAGGAGGGCCTTGGAAACTGAGATGCCCGTTATGGTTCAGGTACTAAGTACTCAGTACTCACTCTCATGCCATTTCTTTCTTCATTGGAATTTGATCCCTTCCAATGGGTGTTTGTTTGTCTTTTGGATTGATGATGTTTGGTTTGGTTTGGTTTGATTTGAGAATAAAATGTTTTTGATAACCAAGGTTGTTGGTGTCTGTGTGTTTGCAGATGCAGGAACTGATCCGAGGATCTAAAAATGCCGTGTCTTTGGCCCAGGTCTTTTTCTTCTCTCCAAAATTAATGCTTGTTTATAGTAATTAATCTAACCCCTTGGTGATTTTTGCGAGGAACTCGGAGAAGGGGATGGAGGTTTTCAATGTTTGATTATTATACATTAGTTTAATTTGCTTGGGAGTTTGGTGTGATTTGGAGAGAGATTGAGAAATAAGGATAATTTTACCTTCTATTTACGAATTGGGACTTGTTTTGGTGCGAATTCAATGGGTTCGTTCCGTTTAGTAAACTGTAAATGATGATTATGGACACGGCCTTAAAATGCTTGGGGAGACTGTTTCATAAATCTGCTTCTTTCTTGATCTACAAAATTGCCGAGCCACAACATCTTTTTGGAGAAACAGGAAATGAGATGAACAGAATTATAGTTTTAGTTGTGTTGCTCTATTTGAATGTTATTTTTGACTTCAATTTCCAAAGGTGGATTTCAAGTTGAATTTAGGGTCTGATTTATGTGATGTAGATTACTTTTATAGTTTTTAGGCCATGTGTTTTGATTATGCATCTGATTTTGGTTCATCTCATTTAATAATCAACTGAAGTTTGTCCTTCAGCTTTTAAATTTTATTGTTCTGACTGCTGAACACTAGAATTATTTTTGATTTTAATGTATTAGCTGCAATTTGTAATGGATTTTCTTAAAATTATGTGCTGTAGGGAGTGGTTCATTGGCAACCTCCAGAGCAAGCTTTGAAAAAGGTGAAAGAACTTGTATCTGATCCTATAGTCAGTCGATATGGTGTTGATGAAGGTATTCCTGAACTTAGAGCAGCTTTGATAAAAAAGGTAAATGGTATAATTCTTCGTACAATCTGTATTCTGTACTAGTGGGAATTTGGAATCTCCAGTTATCTGTTTTGAAGTTCTTCAATTGATCAACCCATAGAATTTCATTTCTAGCAACAGAAAACTAAACCAAATAGGAACCTAATTGCTTTCATTACAAATTGTGTTGTATCTTACTGCTCTGATAAACTATTTTGCTATATGAAATTTGGATCTCGGTGACCAATGAATTAACTAATTCACTTTTACCACGTTCATGTAGTTGCGTGATGAAAATAATTTGCACAAGTCTTCAGTGATGGTTACAGCAGGGGCCAATCAGGTGAGGTTATCAATAACATTCGACCTGTAAATTTTGTTTTATGTTCATTATTTTGTTATATCCTAGAAAAGCTAACACAGTTTCTAACAAGATTAAGCATTAGCATTCCAGCTTCCATTTGACTTCTTTATAACAATTTAAATTTAGCCTTTCTTATGTAAAATTTCATCTATAACCATTATTGTGTTACTTCTTCCTGAACATCAAAAAGCATCTTATTGGATAGGACTAGCATGGTTTTTGTTACTGTGGAGACAGTAACTGTTGACTGGATTAGCTTAACAGCAGTGTATATATTCTATGATTTGTTGTCCGTTAATTTTATGCTACGTTGATCTCTTTTGAGTTTGAGCTTTAAACAGTATTGTTGTGCTCATTTCAAAAATCTGTGGTAACTCATTCTATTCCAACAAATACAGGCATTTGTAAATCTAGTTCTCACTCTCTGTGATCCGGATGATTCTGTGGTTATGTTTGCTCCATACTACTTCAATGCATACATGTCGTTCCAGATGACTGGTGTTACCAATATACTAGTTGGTCCTGGTAGCCCAGACTCACTTCATCCTGATGCAGGTAAGAAGCTGCATGATCTTGTTACTGTAATCCATTTTTACAGCATGAACTAGGGTTGCAAACTCAATGTTTGGTTTCTAAGAGAATCTATTTTCCTCCATCCAAGGGGTTCACATATCAGTTAAATATTGAATGGATTGGCTTTGTATTCTAGTAAACCTTTCCACTTTTCAGAAGGTATATTGGATTGTTCATAAATTTGTGCATGTCTGGTTGAGTGTTTTATTAGGTTTCACTAAGTTGTATGCTGCATTGTCTAACTGAATTTTTGGTTTTCTTTTACTTTGTAAATGACTGACTCGTTGATGTTACTCTATCTGTAATTTCACTTGTTGCTATGTCCTAAATGCTCATGCTGATGAACAACTACTCAATGCTATCCCTTACATATACAAAATAAAAATATTAGAAGGCTGGTTGATGTCTATCATCCAAGTTAGTTTCTTCTGATGTTGATTTCTATGTTTAAGGTTATTCATGAGAAATGTCTTGATTTGCAGATTGGTTGGAAAAAATATTATCCGAAACTAAACCACCTCCAAAGCTTGTAACTGTTGTTAACCCGGGCAATCCAACCGGAACCTACATTCCGGAGCCTCTTTTAAAGGTTTGTCTGTCTTCCACCCTCCTTCTGAATATATCAACAGCTACTATGATTTTAGATTTGCTACATTCTTATGTTGATTGACCCTGATGCTATTTTTTTTTTTAAATTATAAAATTTCTGAGTTAGTATCTTCTCTTATTTGATCAGAGGATTTCAGATCTGTGCAAGAAGGCTGGCTCTTGGCTTGTTGTTGATAATACATACGAGTAAGCCTTTTAAACTTGCTGTGCTAATAGAATTTATATCACATTATTTTCTTTAATTATGAAAAGAAAGAAAACAAAAAAGTTTTTGTTGTTCTGCTAACCTTTTAATTAGTTGTCAGCCCCTAGTGTACAGAATCCTTATGAGATCCTACTTTCAGTCTTCTTCTCTAACTATGAACACCTACGAAAATTCTACAATTCTCTGAATCATATCGACTGAGTTACAAGTTCATGTTTGAAAAATGGAGTGTGTAAACAGATTAATTTTTCGTGCAGGTATTTTATGTACGATGGCCTGAAACATTCTTGTATTGAGGGAAATCATATTGTTAATGTTTTCTCATTCTCAAAAGCATATGGAATGATGGGATGGCGGGTTGGATATGTAAGTAATCCTTTTGAAGTTTTGGTATTGATCTTCTTTGAAGTGTTTTTATAAGTAAATTTTAATTGCTCAAGTAATGCAACCAAGTATGCAGAGTCCTAGATTTCCATAACTTCTAAAGCGATGCTTTGGTCTACTATATTTTTCTTTCATGGCTTAATTAAATTTTAAGTCACATAAATTTATGTAGCCTCAATTAAGTTCGTATAAGAAAATTTATTCTATTACAAATCCAAGATCTTTCCTAATACCTGATTATTGCAGATAGCTTACCCCTCTGAAGTAGAAAACTTTGCTGAACAACTTCTGAAAGTTCAAGACAACATTCCCATCTGTGCTTCAATATTATCACAGTATCTTGCCCTGTATTCACTGGAACTGGGTCCTCAGTGGGTTGTGGACAGAGTAAAAAGTCTTGAAAAGAACAGAGAAATTGTTTTAGAAGCTCTCTCTCCCCTTGGAGAGGGTTCTGTGAAAGGAGGAGAGGGTGCCATATACCTGTGGGCAAAGCTTCCACATGAAAATGCCTACGATGATTTCGATGTTGTTCGCTGGCTCGCTCACAAGCATGGTGTTGCAGTAATCCCAGGAAAAGCATGTGGTTGTCCTGGCAATCTTAGAATTTCATTTGGAGGCTTGACAGAGAATGATTGCAGAGCTGCTGCAGAAAGACTGAAGAAAGGCTTAGAAGAATTGGTTAGAGATGGACTGAGTCAGTAACTGAAATTAATCATACAACATCATCCCCTTCCTCCATACTGGAAAAACAAAAACAGTAGATATCAATAGAAACAAATTTCACTTGCCAATGTTGCAAGTTTGCAACTGATGAATTTTGAATAAATGGAGGATTTACTTTCTACCCGGTCAAGTTGTGGGATAGCAAGTTTTCATTATTTTCATTTTCATAAATTTCAAAACATTGGCTTCAAATGCATGCATGCACTTCTTTCATACAAACTTATCTGATTGATCTAACTGTCATAAAATCCGACCTAACAAGCAAGAAGGACCCTTCTTGTTTTTTAAAGCTTTATGGAAATTTATTTTATCCATCCTTCACAATCAAGAGATTTACAGCAGAATGTTTGTGGTGGATTTGTGGTCTTAGAACTTAGAACTCCTCAATTGTCTTCCATTTTATCAGTCACCTATTTGTACTGTCTGTAATGGCTCGATCTTGAATCTTGATATGTTATTTTCTTTTGTTGCTCTACCATATATACTACCCAGTTTATGAACACATTCATCGTAATATTAATTACACCATTCTTTAGATCTGAGACATTTGATGTAGAAGCAAACAGTAACTAAAATTTGACCGTAGAAACACTTCCGTTCTCCTCTGTCTCTCTTGTTTTATCGTGATTAATTACCTCATTTTTCCATCCTCATTCGTTAACTTAATGCAACAACAAACAATTTGCACCATTAGTATTGGTTGTTGGAGCTGGTTGGTTGTTGTCGCTTGAGTTTGGGAAGTGTCAGTGCATACTTGAAGCAATCTCAACATTATATTCGCATCAAGCATAACAACAGATAGATACAGTACTGATTATTTGATCTCATATCAAACATCATAATTCGTGGGGTGTGAAAAATAGCCTTCACTTTCACTTTCAGCTAAGGTTCGGTACAATAGATCATACAAGAAAGGGTAATATTGATTAACTAAGTTAAAAGTAAAGAAAATGAAAAGGAGTTGGTGGAAGGTGGCGGCGTTGGAATTGACTGTGATAGTGACAGTGGTTCAAAAATTGAGATGGAAATGGCAAGTTTGTTGGGTGGTGGTGGTGGTGGGTCCATTCCGTCACCAGCAGCCAACGCCAACCACTCCAAATCCGATCCTACCCTGACCTCACGATGAAAGAACGAACCCAGATGAGATGAAGAACAGAACATTATCGTTGGTGTGAAATGCTAAAAAAAATAAAATGAGTGGGAAGAGTTGGTTGAGTGGCATGCATGAGCACCTTAAATTGGCGAGAGAATACGCGGCGGAAGGACTCTACGACACCTCTATCATCTTCTTCGACGGCGCCGTTGCCCGAATCGGCGACCACCTCAACTCCGTCGACGACCCTTTAGTGAGAGCGAAATGGATGAACGTGAAGAAAGCGCTGGGCGATGAAACCCAAGTGGTGAAACAACTAGACGCGGAGAAAAGGGCGTTTAAGGAAACTCGACCACGATCACGATCACGATCATATTCCTCCTCGTCCTTTGTTTTTCAACCGTCGGATGAGTATCCCATTCCCACTACCTCTCCTCGCGCTTCCACCGTCGACGAACACGACCCCGACGTCTGGAGACCGCCGAGTCGAGATTCCAGAAGGCCCGCCATGCCCACTGCCCGAAAGGACGGGGCTTGGAGCCGAGGCTCTACCAGGCCCGCTGCTGGTGCGGTAAAGCCCAGCAGGGTAAGCGCTGGGCCCCGACCACCGGCGAATGGAAAGAACGGCGGCGGCGGCGGCGGTGCTTCTGGAAAGGGGAGCAGAACAGGTGATGGTTCACGTTCAGTTGTAAGTAAGTTGTTTGTGTTGTGAATAGGAAGAATTTGGAGTTGATTAAATTGCATATGAATGAAATGAGATTTGATTGATTTATTGATGGATTGCAGAATGAAGATGGGAAGAAGTCAAAAAAGTATGAATATGAAGGTCCTGATCCTGAGTTAGCGGAAATGTTGGAAAGGGATGTGTTAGAAAGATCTCCTGGTGTGAGATGGGACGATGTTGCAGGCCTCACTCAAGCAAAAACCCTTCTAGAAGAAGCCCTTGTACTTCCCTTGTGGATTCCTGAATATTTTCAGGTTAGTTCACTTTTGAAGTTATCAATTGTTTTTATTTTAGTCTCTATCAAAATTAAAAATGCTGCTTGATTTTGTTTAAGCCGAGGAAGTTGTTTTGTGTTGTTGCAGGGAATAAGGAGACCCTGGAAAGGTGTTCTTATGTTTGGGCCTCCAGGAACTGGGAAAACTCTTCTTGCTAAAGCAGTTGCTACTGAATGTGGTACCACTTTCTTTAACGTTTCTTCTGCCACTTTGGCTTCTAAATGGCGTGGAGAGAGCGAGCGCATGGTGCGTTGCTTGTTTGATCTTGCAAGAGCACATGCACCCAGCACCATTTTCATTGATGAGATTGATTCTCTATGCAATGCTAGGGGGTAAGTAAGCAAAGCAAGTCAATAATCTTCTTCTTCTTCATGATCCATGTATTTGTGCTTGTTCAGATTCACCAACTCACCTCACCCTTAAAAAGGGTTGAACTCTGATTGAGTTGAGTTGTTTTCATCAGGGCTTCTGGGGAGCATGAATCATCCAGAAGGGTGAAGTCAGAACTTCTAGTTCAGGTTGATGGTGTGAACAATAGCTCCAAAAATGAAGATGGAACTCGTAAGATAGTAATGGTTTTGGCAGCCACTAACTTTCCATGGGACATAGATGAGGCACTGAGGTAGGTATCTATTAGCTTTTCTGCATAATTTGTAATACATTCTTTATATTGTGCCACTAATTTGATGGCAATGCAAAGCAGAAGAAGGTTGGAAAAGCGTATATACATTCCTCTCCCAAATTTGGAGAGTCGAAAAGAGCTGATCCGTATCAATCTGAGGACTGTAGAGGCAAGTTGTTTATTATTATCTTTTAGTTATGGAATGAAATGTGAATAGATGTTACTTGAGCAAAAGCAAAGTGAAAGAAACTGAGTAGCGTGGGTGGAATTTGGATTTTCTGCTGGTTTTTTTTGGTGCTGATCCTGCTGGTTTTTTTTGGTGCTGATCCTCTACTGTACATTTATAATACATTGATTATCCTTAATTTTGATGTTTTAAAATATATTAAAAAGATATTTAAAATATCAACACAGTATATTTTTAATGTTCAACAAAGGACAGCACAAAAAAATCAGTAAATAATCTGAACTCTGAGTTGTTGTTTGGTACATGCAGGTGGCACCTGATGTGAACATAGATGAAGTGGCGAAGAGGACAGAAGGGTACAGTGGAGATGATTTGACAAATGTGTGCCGTGATGCTTCCCTGAATGGTATGAGGCGTAAGATAGCAGGAAAAACGCGTGATGAGATCAAGAAGATGTCGAAGGATGAGATTTGGAAGGACCCTGTTGCAATGTGTGATTTTACAGAAGCTTTGAAGAAAGTTCAACCAAGTGTTTCTCAGGCTGATATTGAACGCCATCAAAAGTGGTTTTCCGAATTTGGATCAGCCTAAACACATTTTTTTTAACTACAAATCCTGCATGGTGCAACAAAATGTGCCATGAAAAATGGTGAAATGGCTACGAGTTATCTATTATTTTACTGATATGCCTCTGAATGAAGAAGTGCAACTTTGAGAGCATTGTGTATACACAAATATGCTTTTACATGAAATACTTCAAAGCATCAGAATCAAACCTTGAAATTGATTTAGATTAGAATTGTAAGCATCAAACTTTGCCAACAAACAACAATCACCTGTTAATACCAAGAGTTCCTCTCACGATCTCTTTTGACAGTAGTGGAACATTTACAAATTTCACCACCTTCATCCACCAGGCTTATCAAGCTTGAATTTTCACTTTCCAATGCACTAAATAGAGAAGAAAAAGAAAACCATGGATTTAGAAAAACGTGGTTTACCTTCGGTTGAACGGTAACCATCGTCCGAATAATAGTTCACTAGAGAAATCATGTCCATTGGAATGAATATACGCTTATCGTTTGGGTTATCTTAAATCAATAATACATAAATTTGTAGTTATGATTCTATGAATCAGGATCGAAATGAATTTGAACCCAAAAGAGTATTCATATTTAGGTGTCTAGATTCCAAAGTAGAATATCTAAGGTTTTATTTAGGTCTAATTTAACATCACAAAACTAATTTAAAAATTAAGGTTTGCACTAATTTATATATTATAAATTAGTTTTATTTTTAGTCAATGTGAAACTTTCAACATCTTCTTTCATAAGGTCAGGCTCTAATTCATAATTCTGATATCATGTTAAAATAGTGAGTTTTAAGTCTAACTTAAAACCAAAAAATCAGTTTGTAAAATGAAATTTGTATCCACTTAGATATTGTGCATTGATTTTATTTTGATTCGACGTGAGATATTCAAAAGTGGACTTACAAATATATGTATATTTTATACTTTAAATTCACTAAGTATAAAAGATTTTAATAGTAAGTCAGAAAATGAAACTTTGGAACACTGATAATTGAGAATAATATTTGAGAAAATGATAGATTAATTCATCTCATCATATTTCTAGAATACCAAAACATAATCTTATAAAAAAACTTATACTTATCCACTTCTTTTATATTAAGTAATTGTTAGAAAACTATAATGTTCTTAGAGCATATTCTTCCAACTATGTAATATATAGTTCAAAATATTATTTCTAGAAATGTCTAAAGATATTATATATAAGAGAGGTATATAAATTATAAATATGTTTTTGTGTATAGATTTAGTGAGAGGATAAAATCATAGACAGAAGAAGTGCAACAATATCACGTCCTTGGAATTTGATTAGTGAGTTTGTGAGTGAAATTACATCTCTTGTCAATGTTGATCTAACTTTTCATCAAAGTACAGTGAGAAGCATCAGAAACGTATTGTTGCGAGCTGACATATCACGGTTTTGGGTAAAACAAACACAATAGTAGAGAAGCCCAACATTGATGTTTGCAAATTTCATTTCAAGTACATTTTGGACCATTCAAGCTTTCGTTATTATGTTTTGTCATAGATAAGTTATTCACGTAAATGCAATGCAATAGCATTATCACCAACCTATAGTGCTATAGATAAGTGGAAACCTTACTCAAAAAGCTCCCAAAGTTCATGTTCTTTAAACATTTTTTAGACAAGACGTTTACCTAATTAACCCCCTTTTTTAGTCTAGATTCTTTACTGATTTTTTTTTTGTTCTGCTGAACATTAAAAATACACTGTGTTGATATTTTAAATATTTATAAATATGTTTTAAAATGTCAAAATTAGTGATAATCAATGTATTATGAATGTATAATAGAGGAACAACACAAAAAATCCAGTAAAGAATCCAAATTCATTTTTTTCTACCAAATTTAAGTAATTTGTACAAAATTATGGAAATCTATAAATTTTTATAAAAATACCAAAATGGATCAATTGTGCTTACAAAAATCATTACAAAAAAAAAATGTATTTATAAAATATTTTTAATTTTTTTTTAAAATTAAAATGAATTGACTGGTTAACCTATTTAACTTAATCCCAACTTTAGCAATAGCACAATAGTGCCTGAAGTTATAAGAAGGCAAAAGTTTGGCCTGCAAATAGTTAGTTTAAAAATAATCTAAATTACAACCAAAATAATTAAAATAATATACTAATAACTTGAAGAATAACTAAACGTGAAGGAATCTTTTTAGAAAAAGAAAAAAGAAAATTCGCCTTTAATTTAACTGAAATGCCTAATCATTGATCATTGAACCGAATCAATCATTTGACCGGAAAATTTGCATTGATTTAACTTTTGAACAAAATAAATCATTCATTTGACTTAAAGAAAAGGTAAAATCACGCGAAAAATTAGTTCATAGGATCAATACAAATGTTTGATGTAACCCCATTTATTTATTTTGTATGAACATGTTATTTTCAATTAAATGAATAGTTTTTATTATCAGTGGACGTGGCTTTATGTTATTGAAAAACTTAAAACTAAACATTGTAGTATAATTGATTAAACGTGTATGAATATTTGAATTTTAAGAACGTATAAAATAAAAAGTTTAATCATCATTGTTATTAGTATTATAATTAGTTATAATATTAGTTTAAGGAGTATTTCAAATAATGTCATGTTAGATATTATCATATATCTCAATTATGTTTGACATTTTTAAAAAGTTCATCTATCATTTGATATGATATGAGAATTTATTAAAAATAAAAAATAAAATAAAAGAATACAAAATATGAGGGATCATATCAAACCTATGATAAAAATTATATTTCACCAGAGACAAACTATATATCTGTTATGAAAAAATTCTAAATACATGAAGATAAAATATTAAACCATTTATATTGTTTTCTGTAAATCAAAACTAAATTAGTCAATTTATCGTCATAATGATTTACTTCACGAAAAACATGAATAACTTTGAATTTCATATACTTATAAAAATGTAAGCACCGACATCATCTTTCTCTAAGATTTCAAACCACCACTCTTTGATCCAAAAAATCATAATAGACTAAAGAAAAATCACTCTTAAATCACTCGTAAACTCTTTCTCTCAAAACATACTAGAATGCATAAATGACTCCATAAACTCAGCATAAATATTATTATTTTATTCATACAAGTTCAATTTTGAAACCACATTTCTTAAGGATAAAACTTAGATTAGATACACTCTAATAGGTATTAGATTTCATCTTGTTCCATTATAATTGGATTATGATTTGGTTAATAGATATTATTTTTGATGATAATGGTGAAGAAGAAGAAGAAAAAAAAAACAGTAGCATTTAAGGTTTTTGAATTGTTAAAGTATGATTTTAAAAGCAACAGATGTAATGAGTAGGCAAAGGAGGGTCCAGTTTGAAGGAAACACGTGCAATAATTATGGTGAGTCTTGTCTCCACCATAGTTTGTTGTGTTGTTGAGAAGGGTCTAACGTTGGTGTTGTGTTGTGATGAATGAGTGAGAAATGAGAATGAAAAGCCTAGAATTATGTAAGAGTTGCTTCTCCATTAGTGTAGTTTGATGCTAAGTGTTATCATATATGAAAGATGCCTTTGTCTGTGCCGTGATCTGTTTAGCCACGACACTAATTGGTGATATTGGGTTTTCTTGTGCCTTTTAAGAACAACAACATGCTACCAAATTATCACCACTTTCGTCTCATAATGCTTAACATTTAGAGTAGAGATGGATACACTTCTATCGTACTCGAGTTTGGATTCTTTACTAAGTATTCTCTGTTATTCCTCTATTGTGTCTTCAAAATACACTAATAGTCACTAATTTTAAAATTTTAAAATGTATTAAAATTATCTTTAAAATATCAAAACAATGTGTTTGTAATGTTCAGCAGAGGACAACACAAAAAAACTCAACAGAGAAATCGAACTCTATCATACTCATGTGTGGCTATTGTTATGATAATTATTTGTTGGATTATATATGTTTTTGGTCCCTCAAGTTTCAGTGAATTTTGGGATTAGTCTATTTTCGAAATTTTATACCAATTTAGTCATTTATATTTAGAAATGCGTAGATTTAGTCCTTTTTACCAAGTTTTGATAAGTTTATTTGACGTTTCAAACACATTTCGTGATAATATTTGAATTGTTGATACATTTTCGCTTCAACGCTAACTCAAATATTATCAATAAAATGTATTTAAAATGTCAAATAAACTTAACAAAATTTGGTAAGAAGGACTAAATTGGTATAAAATTTCGAAGAGGTACTAATTCCAAAATTCACTGAAACTTGAGGAATCAAAAACATATTTAACCCTTATTTTTTTAACCAAAAGTTTAATTAAGTTTTAATTTTCAATTAAATCGAGTTCTTATTAAAAAAAAAAAATTCATCATTTTTAACCAAGTTAAATAACCATTGATATAATTTTCTTAATAATTCTTAAAAAGAAAATCCCAATAATGTATTGAATACAATATTAATCATTATAAATTTATAATTTCATCATAATAATAGCAATTTGCGATTGCATTTGTCATTATCAAGATCAATAATGAAAAGAATGTTTGACCTAGATTCACTTATACCATAATCACTCCATGATCACCACGTGATTAATCAGTTTTTAGTTAATATTCTGAAGATAAATGTAAGTAAAAAACAAGAACAAATATTTTATACGATATAGTTTTATTTTATTTTTAACATAACATGATAGCATGCATAGGCTTATGAACCCTAATAAGCATATACTTTTGTAGATAGCTGCATAGGCTTATGAGGAAGATGCCACCCAGTTATGTTGAAACATAAAGAATCTTGCTTTTATGGTGCTACTTTCTTCATCAAAATCATTTTCCTGCAAGTAGAAAGCTAAACAAACTCCAATATCTCCAAACATAAACATCCTAGGACTCCACACTTTTTCGTATTCCTCCTTTCTTTTTGTTTTCCCTACTAAACTACACAGTGTAACGTCTGCAACATATAGATACAAGTGTTTCATCCCATTCAATTCAATCAACAAATTTAATAACTCAAATTAATTAAATATAAATTTGGCTTATTTTTGCGATATAATTTGATTATTTTCACTGTAAGTTTAAAATTTTATTTTTCGATTGAATTGCACAAAGAGGAAAAAATTAAAAAAAAAATCGCTGTGTTATTAGGTTATAATCTTTGAACCATAGCCTTTAGACATTTTCACAAACATGACTCCATATGGACAAGCACTACATGCAAGATCTGAAAAGAGTTTTTTCACACACCATTCACGATAATCAAACATAGTATACAAATTTTCTAATAGATATGTTCTTTTATCCGTAGGTAGAAATTAAATATACAAGATTAGGTTTGCATCTAACATGAGACTAGACATTAATGGGTGGACTGATAGAATAAATCTAATTAGGATAATTAAATATATCTCTGATACTAGGTTAGGAAGTGGACTTTAAGTCTAACTCAACCCCAGAAAACTGACTTGTAAAGTGAGATTTGTATTCACTTTATATATTATGAAATTGTCTTATCTCTAGTTGATATGAAACTTTCAACATAATTTTTTTTAACTTATTATTAAAAATTCATAAGTTATTTATAAATTGAAAATACAAATTATACGAGGCTTCTTCAAATCATAAGAAAGTAGGAAAAATAACAATATTAATTGATTTTATATAAGCAAAGGAATTAATATGAGGAAAAAGATATTCCATGCATGGAATTTTGCTGATCGTTAAAAATGAGGGAGCATGGGGTTTGATTTCCTTGTATAACGTGTCCTATTTGTTCCTAGATCTTAGGTATTTCCTAGTTTTTCTTTTCATGGGAAAAAGACAAGGAAAAGAGAGAAAGAAAACAAAAGAAAAAAACTTTCATGCAACAAGAATAAAGAAGTAACCATACGGAACCAAACTCCACTCGATTGGTTAAATCAAAATTAATTTAGGTAAGAATTAATGTCATATAATTGAATTCACTCATCATAATTAATCTAAATGAAAAGGCACATTCTTTGATCTTATGATATTATAAAACTTGATTAGGCATTATTATGATTAATTAAGCTGTTTTTCCGAATCTCTTAAAAGTCACTAACAATATGCTAATGCATGTTTGAGATGAATTTGGATTGCGTAATCCATAAGCACCACACCATAATATATAACAAACTTTGTTTTGAGATATTGCAAAGAGATTCAACCAATGTTGCAGAAGCGACCCTTTTCTTTTAATTACAAGAATCCCTAATCAAAAGTCAAGACAGAATCTTATGAAAAGAAAAGAAAAGAGTGAACTATGTCGCGTGGTTTAAACTCGTTCCTTATGCATTCTTATGTTTAAACTATGTTCAATATGCACGCCTAATTAAATGTGATTTTTGTCGAAACTTATATATTTAATTCATATTTTGTGTTTTAGTACACATAAGTCTTACATCATTTAAAAATCAAGCTTAAATAAAATTTAAATATTTTTATTTTTCTTCAATATTTGATATGTTTTTTAAAAACAAAATTATAACGGAATTCAAAACTTCGAATACTGACGATATCTTGAAAATACAAAAAATTTTGTTTTCATATTTGATTCGTCAAATAACATTGGTAAAATCAATAATATTGTTTTCGTTAAAGAATATAATTTTATTAAAAAATGACCGTAAAATAAGAAAATATAAATAACGTCCACAAAAGTTTCTTTTAATTTTCTAATTTCTCTCACTCAGATATATCTATAACTACTTTTACTTATTTAATTTGAGAAACAAAACAAATCTATTCTTTGCCGTCCATGTGTAAAATGATTTTTTTTTCTTTTTTGCCGCATTCTTGCATACACCGGCATCTTCATCATACAATTTAATATTATTATGAAATTTATATTGTTCTTTTTAAATTAAAGATTTTCACGTTTAGTCTGAATAGAACTTTCTTAAAGAATTATTATCTAATATTTCAATTAATTTAATAAAAATAATATATAGTATTTTTTACTGTAGTTAAATTAAGGGAAAGACTATAGTTTTTCTACGTTATTTTTCTAGTAAAACTCCCTTAATCAATTAAAAAATATATATTACATAAGAGAGCTTTTTATAATATCTCCCTTAATTCCATTTTACTAGTCATGCGCTAGAAAAATTTATAGGTCGCTTTAATGAACCATCAGACAAAGAATTCTCGTACTAACTTTGAATCTGCAATAAACTAAATTAAATTATATTCAATTTTGATTAAATTCCTTGAAAGGAAAATACCATTTTGATCCTTACCATGAATTATTTATCAACCAAATTAAGAAAGTTATAAAGAAATATCTAGATATTTAAGTTGTACTACATACTATAATTATACTTATATTTAGTTTTAATAATTTTTTAAATGTTTCATAAACTTAATTAAACTTTAGAATACACAAATTTTGAATATTTTATAAATAAATAAAATTTAATAATATACATTTAATGAAAAATATATAAATTTATTATGAACTCTAAATTTATTAAAATTTTTATTTTATATTATAGATAAATGAAAAAGAAAAATAATATTAAAAAAAGGTGTCGGTTCAGTAGCGACCCAAACGATTCCGACCTCACCATGTTTGAGCCACGTGAAGTGCATGTGCAAGTAGAGAGTAGAGAGAGTATTATCATAAAATTAAATTATTATAATGAATGAATGAGTATGCTATGTGTGATGTTGTGAACACATACACGAGCCCATGTCCCGTGAATGCATGTCATGTCATCACCAATTACAAGAACAACAGGCCCATCACCAATCCAATGATGTCATACATACATGATTATTTTTTAATATCTAAGATTTTATTCTTTTACTATTATTTTCTGTCTTCTTTTAGGAAAATTCTAAAGACCAATAAAAAGGAAAATATATATTTTTACTTATTTCTTCGATAAAAATAAATAAATAAATAGTGTTTGTGAAGGTACTGGGGACAGGTAAAAGACTAATGTAACCACAAAATACCAAAATACTTTACTCGTTTCTTCTTGAAAATAATGATTCATATATACATATACATCTGAATAATGAATAACACAAACTCCCATCCACTCATTTTCACATTTTGCATATTTATTATTAAGGATTAAATATGTTTTTTCTTTAAGTGAATTTTAAAATTAATCTATTTTAAAATTTTAGATTAATTTAGTCTTTCATCTTTCAAAATACGTAAATTTAGTTTTTTTAATCAAAATTTGATTTTGTTAGGTTTATTTGATGTTTCGTACACGTTTCAGGATTATAGTTGAGTTATTTATACTGTTTGACACATTTTTACTTTAATATTAAGTCAAATACTATTATGAAATGCATTTGAAATGTCAAATAAACTTAACAAAATTTGATTAAAAGGATTAACTAAATCTACGTATTTCGAAAATGAATGACTAAATTGGTTCAAAGTTTCAAAATTGTCTAATTCCAAAATTCACTGAAAATTAACGGATTAAAAACATATTTAATCCTATTATTAATAATTTTTTATTTAATATTTAATATTTAAATTTTCCATGTTTATTTCCTTATTAAAAATAGTTTATTGTTGGAATAAAATGAGTGTGAAGAAAAAAAAAATAGAATTGTAGTATTGAAATTGAAAAACTTGGTAGAAGCTCACATTAATTGATATGATATTTCCACTTTGTGTATGTTTCTCAATTATATGCTATGATTGTCTTCTTCTCTTTAAAGTTTTTATATGTGTTTCTGAGTTGTCATCCGTCAGTCAATTCCTTCAAATTCAGTTTTCTGATACCTTCATTGCCACAATTTAGTTTACATAACAAAAATTACTTGAGTAATTTTATTCTGTGGGAGTTTTAGAACTTCTACTTTTATTAACATGTCTTGTTTGGTATATTTGTTTTCATTTTTTTTTCTATTATTTTTGTATTTATTTAAAAATTATTAATTTCCAACAATTTTTTCATTTTTTAATTGAATTTTTATTAAAATGTTCGATATGAGTTGAAAATATTTAAAAGAAAATAAGCAATTTCATTAACAAGCTACAAATCAAGATATTATTATCTCGTTAATAAGCAAATAAAATAATAAATTAGTTAAATAAAAATAAAATATATGCTAAATATTTAAATAAAATTAAAAAATATTTTTAAACATATAATTTTTATTGAATATATTCAAAATATATTTTTAAACATATATTTTCCATCCAAATAACTTACTTTTTACTATTTTGTTATTAAACATATTCTTTATTTTCAATTGTCTTTCGTCTTTAAATTAAATGATTATGTATTTAATCTTCATACTTTTATAAAAATTATGTAAAACATCATTCATGCAAATGATAAAATGGAGTGTTTTTGATATAATCATTTGATTTTTGGACTATAATATAACTTCTTTATATCTTTTGTTGGATAAAATGTTTCGAAGTAATGTTTTACAAAACTTTCATAAAGAAATTAATTTAACTTAAGACTGATCATAATTTTTTATAGTAATTTAAAACTATATATATATATATATATATATATATATATATATATATATTTTCTTTCATTTTTTTGGTTTAAAAGAATTTTCCTATAGATATGAGAGGTTGAAAAACAAGAGAATAAAAGATATATTAATTTAAATAAAAAAAATAAGTAAAAAGTGAAGTCTATTCACTTATTATTAATATTATTATTTTATTTATTAAATTTATGATGATAAAAATCTAAATTTTAGTAAAATATTAGCAACAAATTTTAAGGAGTAATGTAAAAGATATCATGATTATGAATTTTTTATATAAATTTCTCGAAATTAAGAAGGCGAAAATGAAAAAAAAAAAAGTGCTTTCATTGGATTATATTTTTAATATTCAGGACTAGATTTATGGTTAATATTTTGATATAATCACAATGGATTATGAATATAAACACCATATTTATAATTTTTCACTAATGATTAAAAAATGACTTATATGAGTTTATGATAGAAGTCTACATTGAAAGACCAGAAATAAGATAATTTCATAGTATATAAAAAGAATGTAAATTTTATCTTATAAATTAATTTGGTAAGATTGAGTTAGACTTAAAATTAATTTAGTATCAAAGTCACTTAAAGAGATAAAAATATGTTAACTTTAAATTGAACAAAATTCTAAAATTAAAATATTTATAGTTAATAGTAAATTAACTGGTTTAATTCCAAATTATTTTATTTCACTTTTTCCTTTTTAAAAAGTTAAAACTTTGATTTTGTTTTGTCTAACATGAGATTGTTAATAATTTATATATGTCTAAGAAAGAACATGATCGTCTAGATATTCACTATATTGGTGTTTATTCCGTACTACTAATATCATAAACCTTTAAAATGATCGTTTAATCCAAAATATTATTGTATGCCTTAAAATTAACTCTAAATACTAAAGAGTTAATATAAAATATTTTACAGAGACCAAAAGTAAAATTTAGTTGCTCTATAAGGATTGAGATAAAAAGTTATTTTTTCAAAGATAAAATATTGAAAATATAGACTGAAATCAGCATATATTCATTTTATAAGAATTCAAAATATATCTAAGTCTTTATTCTAATAAATAATATATTTTAAAATATAAATACATTTGAACACAAAAAATACAAATAGTTATACATATTTAATTAATATAATATATTAAGATATTTTAACGATTACGTTTGTGAAATTTAGAGGCATATGTCTTAGTTGTATATTCTTTCATGATTTTATTTGAAATTTAATACACACACTAATATATATGTCTCTCTCTAAATATACACATCCACACTAAAATACATATAAAAAAGGTTAAATATGTTTTTGTCCCGTAATTTTTAGTGAATTTTAGAATTAGTTAATTTTAAAATTTTAGACCAATTTAATCATTTATCTTTCGAAATACATGAATTTAGTCTTTTTAATTAAAATTTATTAGATTTATTTGATGTTTCGTATGTATTTCCAAATTGTATTTGAGTTATTTATACTGTTTGACACATTTTTGCTTTAATGTTAAATAAAATACTATTATAAAACGCGCTTGAAATGTCAAATAAACTTAATAATATTTGATTAAAAAGACTAAATTCATGTATTTCGAAAGATGAAAGATTAAATTGGTCCAAATTTTCGAAATTGACTAATTTTAAAATTCACTACAAATTAAGGGACATTGACCCTTGTATTTATAATCGACGAATTTTAGTAGAGTTTAATAAAAAAAATAGTAAAAACAAGGTACAGTAGTTATAATTTAGTAAGCATATAAAAAAAAATATTTTTTGATATTTTATTATGAAAATAATTGAAGTTAGTATCTCATCTCTCCCTCTCTATATAAAGACACATTGTTGTGTGAAGATGGGTAATTTGGTCACATGCAAGCTACCCAAATTGGGGTATTTTGATTATTAATCATTGTCGTATAGCGAATGTGATATATCAGAACCAAGTTGAAGATTTTTGATTTAAATGTTTTTCTACTTAAGGACAAGACAAGGGCACATGTTGAGGTAGGGGCCCTTATCTTTCTTGGAACCCTTATTACACTTCAGATGCCTCTCCCATCTTCATTTTACTTCTATTTTTCTAGCCAGAGGACAACCTAGTCCTTTCCCATTTATTCTTTCTTTTGTTTTTCTCTAATTAATAATATATACACCCTATTTACTTTCTTTACTATATTCTTTACATTTTTTTACTCCTCACTTTCTACACGTATTTCTATACTTCTTTTGTCTTTTAACCCTCTTTCACTTTTTTATAATTTTAAATAAATTAATTGTTATAGGTCTGTAGTAAAAGATAAGTGATCATCTATCTTTTATTTATTTATTTTTGAATTAAGTAACATTATTTATGAGGAATTAATTACATATTATTATAATATTTATTATTATCATATTCCTCTGACTTAAATTTCAGAGTGTTTTTTACATACACATCTCTTAAAATAGAGAGCATTTAAAATTAGATCGGAAGAGTGAAGAGTTTCTCGTGAAATATTTATGACGCATTTTGTTAAGTTCGTGGGCTTATCATTAATCTAATTTATCTTTTTATTTAAGAATATAATAATTTAAGTGTTACAATTGAATTATGACTCAATTCACTTTTTCTGTCACAAAATATCATTCAAAACATGTTTTTCATTCTACACGAATAAGTTTATATGTACATTATCGCTAACTTGTATTTTTTTTTCATGTTTTCTTTATAATTCTGGTACAACAACAAAACAAAAATATATAGAAAAGTAAAAGAAAAAGAAAAAGAAAGTCGTTTCTACTTAAAACCTTAGAGATAACAATGTTAAAATTAACCACTATATTTAATATATCGTCTCTTTTAAAATCTAAAAGTTTTTCATAATTTTATCTTTAAAATAAGTCTCAGAAGGTTGAAAAAGGAAAAAATATATATTCAAATTATAAAACGTGAGCAGCAGAAAGGGGATAATATTTTGAAATTCATAATATAATAAAATATGATCACTTTTATCTTTTAATATACAGACATTCGAAATACATGTCTGAAAATAAAAATGCTATATTATATTATGTGGATAATTAAAGTATGATTTTTGTGCTAAACCGAAGCTCCAACATCAATCAACACCTGAAAGGGAGGATTGAATAAAAACAAGGTGTTTTCTCTCTTTATCTTTTAGGTTTAGGGTAAGGACAAGGTTTTTGTCCCCATCTGCCCATCATGCTCTCTCTCTCTCTCTCTCTCTCTCTCTCTCTCTATATATATATATATATATATATATATATATACATACTCACCACACACAATCATGTTCTCACCTCTCATCTCTATCTTTCCATGCGCCACACCGTGTTTTCTTTCTTCCAAGTACCAACTATTCTTCAACCTGTCATAATTACTCTCTTTTTCTTCTGATCAAGTAGTAGTAACAGTGTTGAATTCAATACCCACAAACACAAAGTGGTCACTATCTTATACACCATGCCTTCACTCTCAGAAGTGTATCGAGCCCACCCCGTTCACGTTCAACACAAGCACCCTGACTTAAACTCTCTGCAAGAACTCCCTGAATCTTACACCTGGACGACCACACAGCCCCAAGACCAAACTAATAATAACAACCTCAACCACACTGTTCCCGTCATTGATCTCAACCACCCAAATGCCTCAAACCTAATAGGCCATGCATGCAGAACCTGGGGGGTCTACCAAGTCCTCAACCATGGCGTACCCATCACTCTTCTCCACGACATTCAACGCCTCGGAGAAACCCTCTTCTCTCTCCCCTCTCACCACAAACACAGAGCAGCTCGTTCCCCCGACGGCGTCGATGGCTATGGCCTCGCTCGCATCTCTTCCTTCTTCCCCAAACTCATGTGGTCCGAAGGCTTCACCATTGTTGGCTCCCCTCTCCACCGTTTTCGCCAACTCTGGCCCCAAGACTGCCACAAATACTGGTATATACATCTTCATGCACCCACGTCTTTCTTTACAAAATTAAATCAAAAAGACTGTTTCTTTTGTTGTTTTCGTTGCCATGGATAATTATAATCACTCGTTTTTCTTATCCTAATGCAAGTTATCACAAAATATATGTGGACCCACCTCCAAGATTAGTAGAGTGATCAGAATCTAATGCAACAACGTTGAAACAATTTACTTATGTTTCTTGATATGTCGGAAATCTCTGGGCTAATAATAGTCAACTGTGGTTTTTTTTTTTTTTTTTCCCTTTTTTTATATCTCTTTCTTCAGTGACATTGTCATGCAGTATGATGAAACGATGAAAAAGCTAGCGGAGAAGCTGATGTGGCTGATGTTGGAATCTCTGGGTATCACAGAGGAAGAAGACCTAAAATGGGCCGGTGCAAAAGGTCAATTCAAGAAGACTTGCGCTGCCTTGCAACTGAACTCCTACCCGACGTGTCCGGATCCGGATCGGGCCATGGGTCTGGCGGCCCACACGGACTCCACCCTTCTCACGATTCTTTACCAGAACAACATAAGCGGACTGCAGGTTCACCGGAAAGGAACCGGGTGGGTGACGGTGGCGCCAGTCCCGGGCGGGCTCGTGATCAATGTGGGAGACCTGCTCCACATATTGTCCAACGGGTTGTACCCGAGCGTGCTCCACCGGGTGTTGGTGAACCGGGTGAAGCAAAGGCTTTCGGTGGCTTATCTATGTGGCCCTCCACCGAACGTGGAGATTTGTCCACACGAGAACTTGGTAGGTCCGAATCAGCCTCGTCTTTATAAGTCAGTGACTTGGAACGAGTACCTTGGCATGAAAGCAAAGCATTTCAACAAGGCACTCTCTACGGTTCGGGTTTGTGGTGGAATGAATGAGGAAATGGACTAGATTTGGTGGTGAAGGTTTTGGATGGTTCCCTCTTGCATGGTCTATTTTGTACGAAACATCATCAAAGGTGTAATATTTTTATTTATTTTTTCTTCATGATTTGGTGAACTGGAAAAATTGGTGGTTGATGAATTAGATGTGGTGGGGGATGGGAGCAATAAATAAGTTTTGTTTGGCTGTAAACGGGAGAGAGAACCATTCGAAAGGATAAGAGATATAGTCTCTGGTGTGTTTCATTTGTCTTTGTATCGAAAGGGACATTACTAAATTCTCAGTTTTCATCATTCAATTCCACCACAACAATTTCATATCTCTCCCTTTCTCTATGTTCATTTTATTTTTAGGGTCTAAACATTTATCATATACCTTTTATCTTGTCCCTTTATGGCAAGGATATTAAAATGCTGAACCCAATTTTCGATGTCTCAAATTTGGATGAAATCATTTTATATATTATTAATTCATTTGAAGTTGAAGTTGAAGCCGTATATGTACAAAGTGTGAGCGACATGCATTTATGAGAACCTTACAAAATCACTAGAGAATGGATTCTCTCGCAGCCCAACTTGTGTTGTTGCCACACTCGTCCACTCGCCAGACTGACACCTGCAGTTCCAAATTTCTACTCAGAGAGATAAATGGAAGTGTTTCATTATACACTAATTTTTTATTCTCGGAATATGCATTTCAATAATTGGGGTTTAAAAATATTGCACATGCATTTAACGTGTTTAAAATAGTATTTTTGGGATTAACTATTATTCATACTGTGTAAAGGATCGTCTTTTCCTCTATATAAATATACTAAATTGATCGTTTATATAGAGAAATATAGATAAGTACTTTAATAATATGATAAAATTGTTCCGTTTTTCTAATGGGTTGGTTGAGTACTACTAACTCCTAGATGACTAATTTTTCGTCTTTTTCTTCTCCCGTCCACCTGTTGTTATTTTCAATCTGTTCAGTAATCAAAGTCTTTACAGTTAGTCAATAATTGCTCATGATACCTACAAAAGGTATTACGATGCTTAAGTTAGAAAGAGATCGATCACTCAAGTATTAAATACAGCAATAGTTGTCATCAACTACATCAACCCTCTATTTATACAAATTGTAACAAATTTTTACTTACCAATCGGTCTTATTATGATCCAATCATACTTTAATCACAATTACCAGACTAATCTACTTGATCTCCACTAGAAATCTCTTATCTAGTCAACTTACAATTGGATGGGAATATTTTCCACATCAAAAGTAGTAACTCGTCCTTGAGAGCATGATGAGGTCTCTTGGTTGCTACCTTGACAAGGGTTTTACCGGATCAAACTTAGATTCTACATATACATGTAGTCTAGGTCGATCGGTCCATACTATACAATTCAATATGTCAAACAAATGACACCAAATAAATTCTAATTCAATGATAAGAAATGAGTATAACTTATTCTCACAAAATTCTCTTTTATAAGTGAGTTTTATTTTCCATTTATATATGGTGAATTAATTGATTTATTTTTTATTCGATATCTCTAATGTAATAAAATTTGTTAAAATCACTTTTTCCATTGATATTAATATTTTTTTTTCTTAAAATATTCACTTTATATATTTACTAATTGAAAAATTGAAAAATAATATTCACCCATCTAATTAAATTGATTATCAGTAAAAACTAAAAGTTAAAATAAAGTATCTCCGAACATTAATTACTAATGAAGATTTTTGATAAACCTTAAAACATGCGAAATAATCTCTTAGGTTCTGATTAACTAAAATTTGTTGAAAGGATAAGTGATTCTGAAACCAATAATGTGAGGAGAGTCTATAGGCACATATATATATATATCCTTTACTCCAGACAGTGGGGTTTGTAAAATACAAGTTGTGAGAGTTTAGGTGACAAAATAAGAATCCATAGATAAGTGATGGAAGTGGTATAAAAAAACAAAGAAACAACTTAGCAGCTAGGTTCATACACCTTTTTTACTCCAACATAATATGAAACAAAGGAGCGCGAATAATTCTCAATCATTTGGTTTATGAAATCATTGTCTGAAGGAACACATAACATAATGTTGTTGCTGTCTCTCTGCAACCACGTGCCGGTGCCTTCCTCCAAAGCATAGCAATACATATGATGGAGAAGTGCCTATTTTTACCACTCTTTCTGATTTAATCCTTCTTCTATTTGTCCTACGCCTGTGTTGTTGGGGTTATAATCATTTTCCTCATTGAACAAATCCACCAAGCGCTTGTCCTATTCCAATCACTACTCCCAAATCCATGTCTCTGTTCTTCATCTCATAGCTGCTGAACCTTCCAGGATTCAGGACACTTCCTCAGAGACCAATGGATATCAAACAACTATCCATACATGTTAGAAATTCAAGTGTAAGTTTAAGTTCCACATTGATTAAAAACAAGAAAATAGAGCACTGTATAAGAATAAAGATTTATAAATCCAATGTTTTGAGGTTTTGAATTGAGAATGGTATCAATGTTTTATGTAATTAGACTTTTGTCTCATTCGTGTTTTATCTCTTCATTGAACTTCCTTCTCTAAACCTTGACAATATCTTCTTTATACGAACAATGATAATTTGACAATTAAATGTCAACTCAAATTATAAAAGAAAATTGTCAAAATTTAATTATTAAAAAATCTTTTTCCTTCTTTTTTTTTTCTAAAAAAAAATATATCTTCCAGAAAGTTGAAAGTTCGAGTTTACACCCCATGTCAAGTAAAAGTTGAGAAAATTCAACATTATAATTATAAATATATATATATATATATATATATATATATATATATATATATATATATAAATTTTGAATAGAAGGTAACGTAAACTCCTTTTATAAATTATACTCGGGTTTTATTCATATTTTATATCCGTGATAAATTATTTCCTAACAAAACCTTTACATTAAGTTTTTTATAAACACTTTTAAAAATTAAAAATATAGTTCATACGTATAAATTTAAATTTTAGAAAAATTACTTTTTTTTAACTTATTTAAAACTAGATAATTTCTTGAAGATATAAATATGTGTTTAGTTTCATGAATGGTATACATTATGTTTGTACAATCACGTGGTCTTCTCGTATCAATCGATTTGAAATTGAATCTTACATACACACATACATATATAAAACTTAAATTTTTAATTTTTAATAAAAAATCCCATTGTCAATACTCGATTTCTGTAAGTGTCAAAGATAGTGTGTTGTCTATGTATGAATTTCGAACTTTTTTCATTTCCAAATCTTGATTTTGTTTTCATTTATATATTTGAGTCTCTCCATAGAAGGTGCACGACTACATATACTATAAATATATTTTTTCACAATCTTGATGGTTGATTTTAATCATTATAATTGTATTTTATTTAATAAGGTACAATAATCAATTCTAAAATTCAAATTTAAAAAAAAAAATTAACCATGTTGACGCAAATTAAGTTTTTTAATAACTATATATATTATACTGAGGGACAACAAAATTGATTTTTTTTTTACAAAGTCATGGGTGAGAAATTAATGTAATAAGAACCCTACCATACTTTACTATCTTTTCTTTGTAGTAGTTTCTTCTTAACCATTAATTTTCTAACAGTAATAGTTACCACTAAAACTGCTATCATCTATTTTCCTCCTTTTATTTCCTGCAAAAAAAACTGTTGAGAAGTAGAATCAAGTTCTAAAATTTTCAACATATATACTTTGTTAATTATATATAATCGCAATGAATTGTTCTCATTCCAGGGATAATAATGAATGCAGAGATCTGAACTAATCCATGAAATGATTAACGAATACCTCAAACTGACAGTGACACGATGCAGCTTAACATGCACCACACCACTATCTCTTGTCGATAAGAAAGAAATGGTGCAGAATCGATTAATTGGCACACCAAAGATAAGTAATGCTACATTAATTCCTATAGAAACTTCTTGTCTGTTCAAGATTTTTGTGTTATTAATTACTATATATCTTCTTTAATGGTGTGGAATGAGTCTTGTGATCGATTTTTGTTTAATATAAAAACAATATCTGTTTGTTATGTTATGTTACTCTGCAAGCTGTGTGAGTGTTGTATTCTACAGTACTAAACTCGGGTGCGGTGCTGCATTAGAAACACTGTTTGTTATTCTGAAATTGAAGTGGATGAGACACAACACGACACACTAACACTACTACAAAACAAAAGACATAAAGACACGGAACATGATATGAAGAGGAATGGTTGAAAAATACATTGATATATAAATATATGTCCTTTGGAAGGTGCCAAAAATAAGAAGCGCAAAAGCTGAATTTTTCTTGATTTTATTATAAGTGTTAGGTGTTGAACTAGATTGGCCATACCATAGTAACATATACGTGGTTTGATCTAGATCAGTGAGAGAGTATACGTAATGAAAAGATCCAGGAGGTTGAAGTAACTGTTGCATGATTATGAGTTTGTGACGCAAGGTGCATGATTTAGTCATAGTTTATCTTTATCCAAAGGATTCCATCATGGGGAATGATTGAAGACAGCTAAATCCCAACTTTGAACAAATAATTGGTGAGTGTGTGAAGAGAAGAAGAAGAAACCGAAGGAGAAGAAGAAGAAGGAACCCTTTTGTGGTGAAGTTTTGTTGTTGTGTTTGAATATGGGCGAAATGTTTAGTAAGTCACAATTATGGGTGATATGACTAGTTTTGTTGCTACCTTCAGCTGCATTATGCAATGCCAATTATAAGTTTTACATCACAGGACTATATAATTAATACATATGAGGCTCTTTCCATTGAACCCAAATCAGGATTTTGTTCGAGTGTTTCTGTCAAATATCAGAATCAATCTGAGTCACATCAACCACGTAGCTCATTGAAGGTAGATATGAGTTGAGATTTGGTGAATGAGATGTTTTACTTACACCAATTGAATGAGACCAATGTTCCTTCGTCATCAAACTTTTTGAATGAGATTTTCTGAATAGGATCACTGATGATCTCTTACCAACCTCTTCTCTGATCCCACCACACGAGAGAATTCGAACCAAAACTATTACTATATTATATCAGATACATACATACATACAATTAAATTAATGCACTGACTTTGTTTTTTGCTTAGGTCATTGTCTTTTCAGATTGTGAATGACTAGTGCACCTTTCTTATGTATTATTGTTAATTATTATCATAATCTAATCAATGTGATTGAGAGGTACCTGTGTTAATGATGAAAGCTCAACCTCTTCAAACTTCCAAAAAAAGCATATGCTGTGATAAGTGTAGCACACGGGCTGGCTCCTAAATGGAAGCAAGGGTTTCTTTCTGTTACTGCTTTAATCTTTTCTGATTTTCTATCTAATGTAATCCATTTGTAGTTGTAATAACACATTTGTTCTTGGTACATGGACCTGGTTCCTATCTAAAAACACTTAATTCGTCCTTATCTTTTTTTTCGTTGCGGTTTCTCACGCTCAATCTCTTTTCTTCCTTTCTCTATCCGTTCGATTGTTCAGATGATCGGAGTACCTGTTGACAAGGCTTCAATGCTTAAGTCAATTTAAATCCGTTTGGGTGAGTGCAATTAATGCTATAACAAATGCGAAATAAAAGTCCTTATCAACTTACTTTGGATTCCTATATATCTATAGTGTTTGACCTAGGCTTGTGATTAAGGTTTTCTTAATCACAGCTAATTGTTTTTTAAACTTGAATACTGACTTATATTACTTTAACTTACAGATTTAGTTTTGATGGAGCTGCTCGACTGAAACTGAAAGGCCGTGCGTGCTGTCAAAGTCCTCATAATTATGTTATGACGACAAAGTTCCATTATTACGAGCGCTCGGGTCATGAGTTCCCTAAAATCATTCTGGAGAAATTACCACATCAACAACTCACGGGATTATCCGTCTATAACGAACAACCTTCGACCGTTTATCCTTGAACCGCCTAACTAAATATCTGGCTAGAAATGTCGATAAGTGATACAATACAAGTTTCGATTGTTACATGTTAGTGAAGAAACAATGGATGTTACGAACTTACTAAAGATTATTGTTGGAGATATATATGAATCTGTGTTCCGCGTTCAATAGTAGACGTGACATGCTTTGTCTCTACCTTATAATAATGGACATGCAAATTAAATATCATGAGTTTATTTATAACAACAAACTTGAAATCTCAGCTGCTGCATCCAAAACAAATTCACATATATATGAATCAGATTTCAACCTTTTTCTTCATTATATTCCGATCACTGGGGCGTTTCTTTTGAAGTTTAAAACTGTTTTCAGTAATTACGATCCAGGAATGTTGTATATGGAAATATATATACCTTTTTTTTTTCATAAACATGCTTGTTTGATAACAAGAGCTTCGTAAAACGTACAATTTATTTTAAAAAAAAGTAAAATATAAAAAGAATAAGAAGTACTTATTATATAGAACATAATATTATTTTAAACAAAATACTATATACCGATATTATACTATTAGAATAGGAAGTAATATTTATATATAGAGAGAGAAAGAGACAGATAGATAGATAGTATCAAAAAGAGTTGAAGGGTCAAAGTATTTAAATATTATTTGTTCTTAAAATTGTATCACGAATGTATTGTTTATATTTCATTAATAACACTTCTTAAAATTCTCTTCTCTTTATAAATTTTACACTTTGGGCTCTTGATGAAAAATTGAAAAAACTTATTTCTAAATCATTTTGTGAAAAAAAATATAACAAATATTCAATACAAAAAAACTAATACAATGGGGGGAAAATGTATAAAGTTTTCTACGAATTAAAGGAACCAATATCACATTTTTTGTAAAAGAATTATACAATTTTTTATAATTTTTTGCAAGAAAATCTCATAGTTTTAAATCATGTTATATAAGTTTTACGCTGTAAAAAATGGTAATTAGCTTTGTAACAATATTATACTAAAAATGAGAAAAAAAGGGGTATATAAAATATGAGGTTTGCAAAAAATATCAAAAATTAGTTTTTATGTTATAAAAGGCGATTAATTAATATAATAGATGCTTTACAAAAATTGTTATTAAAGAGTAATATTGACATAAATCGTGTATTAATAAAAAAAATGACGATCTTGGATCACTAAATTTACAAATAATATTTTCTTGCTCTCTTAATTGCTTAAAATTATTAGTAATGGAGGACACAGCTAAAACCCTAAAAAGAGATTAGAGACCAAAAAACAAGCTAACGTGCTTTATCTATTGCTTTCGCCAAACATGGCAAAATGGTAGACAAACTGCATAAATTTTGCCGATTGTCCAACCCACTTTCTTCATGCATCGATCTCAGTCACCAAAAATAACACAGCCAACCACATATATTGTTTTAAAATTTTGTTTTTCTTTGTAGTATAAGCAGCAAGTCGTTGTAGTATAGTGGTGAGTATATCCGCCTGTCACGCGGATGACCCGGGTTCGATCCCCGGCAACGGCGTTTGTGCTTTTGGCGTTTTTTTTTTTCAGAATTCGGAGTCTAAACTCGTGCTTTAATTTGCATGGGTACTTTTTGATTGGGTCAAAGATGAGCCCATAACTAAATAATGATCCTCTTCTTCTTACACCCCTCAATTTTTAAAATTAGTTTGTTTACCTTTTGTAAAATGAGTTTTTTAGAATAAATGAAAACAAGTTTTCCAAAACAAATTTTCAAAATGAGTAGTATTTTATGTATGTGTCTCAAATGATCTTGTTGTCAGCTATGTTGTGCTTCTCTGCTGTAGTTCCTCCTAGTCAGGAAAATCCCATGGATCATACACTATCTGATGAAGTTATTTAGATTATGATGTTATATTACATGTATTGATTTAAAATTGAACTGCAACAGCAAAATCATGAAGCGAATTCAGTTTCATTGCTTTCAAAAGACATATATAACTTCTCTTAACCCTTTTTCCTTTACCTTATCATCCTCAATTATCTGCTTAATTATGGAGCTAGAAGTGTTTCTGATTGATTAACAATGCATGTCATATGTTTTTGCTTAAGATCCATACACTACACGAAAATTGGCCAATCTTATTTTATCATTTCATTATTTTTCATTTAGAAGTGAACTAATCATCCAAAAGTGTAATAAAAGCTGTCATTTTCTATATCTGATATACTAAATGTGCAGAGAGGTGGGAAGAGGATCAAGTAAACATAAAAGAGAAATTTTACCAAAGTTGAATAGAAATTTAGAACTCAGAACTTATTATTACAGATTGGAGTCAAAAAGTACATAATATTGAATAAAACAAGTACTATCTTACTTTTTTGCTTGCGTTTATACATAAAAAACCATAAAAGTTGAAAATTTCTGCATATCTGATGGATACAATACAAGTAAAATAAAGTATAGAGGTAAGATGAAAATATAAAGAATCGTTCAGGTTGCAGGAAGAGTCCAATCTATCTCTTCTGGAAGTTAAAGGTCTTGATTGCAACAGCAAAAATAAATGCAAAGAGAACAGCAATGCCAGCAACCACAACAGCAGCAACTCCAATGAAGTCATGTTCGATACCATAACTGGTTTCTATGAAATCTTTCACAGTCATGCGTTCTTCAGACATGAATTCAGTTAAATCTCCAAACTGAGATCCAACCAATCCATATAAGGTCCAAGCCACTGGGCATGCCCAGTAGTACCATCTCCACCAAATTGGAATGCTCTGTTCAAAATAGAAAAACAACAACATTATAATTGAATCTATGTTCATGCATTTCTCATAGTATTTCATTAATTCAAAAGCTGGGTGGCAGCAAAAAACTTACAGGTCTTGCAACAACAAATCCTGAGAAGAGATTCCAAACTGCATAAAATGCAGCAGCCACGATGGAAGCAACATGGTGGTTTGGTGTCACTCCCACAGCCATCATGCCATAGAAGGTGAAGTACAACAGTGTGAAGTACATGAAAAATAGATACCAAAAGAATTTCTCTGCAGTCCACTCAAATCCGATCATGGCATAAACTATTACACCATATGTCACTGCTTGAGCAAAGATATAAGGTAGCTCCACCAGAATCTGTCACAACAAATACCCAGTTTGTTTGTTAACATGATCAATGTATGCAAACTAAAGTACTTTTCATGTTTTTAAAATCAACAATGATGTTATGTTATGTTATGATACCTGTGAAAATGCATAGGGTAAGGCAGAATACATTCCCGCAGCTTTTTCTCTGTAAAAGACACTCCTTTCAACTGCAACCACTGGCTGTACTGAGGAAGAATTTTGTACTCCAAGGAAGAGAACAGCAGTGTACATTGAACCTATAGCATTCATCAAGTCTCCTCTGGTGGAACTGTAAAATCACCCCAAGTAATCAGAACACCAGTGGAATTTCCAAGAGTCATAAGAAATTATTTTCAATTTCATTAATATTTTACTTACTGATTTCCTCCGAGGTCCCAGAACATCGTTCCAAACATCAGGGCTATGAAAGTGGTGAAGAAAAACCTCACAGACGTGTATGGTGGATTACGCCAATATGACCAACGTTGTTTCCATAAGCAAGCTTGGCATTGGACCAAGAAGGACTGAGAGTATCGACTAGGGAAATGAAGATCCTTTGAACCAGGAGCAGGTTGACTCAATTCTTGTATAAGCTGCTTGTTTCTCCTGAAAAGCCATGAAAAACTCACTTAAGCATTATGAAAATCAAGAAAACAAACAAGAGTTAGTAAATTCCTATCCACTTGCGTTGTCTTACCTATATAGATCAGAGTTCTTGTACAGGTCAGTGAAATCAACACCCAGACTAAGCTCTTGAGCTGTGGTTGTAACTTCCAACATCCAAGTAGCAGGGTTATATCCATCTTTGATTTTGCTCACTCCATCAATGCTCTGAACAGTGGAAATTATTGGGAAAATTTAGTATTTTCTGTGAATAATGATGATCGTTCTAAGTTACTATTAGAGTATGATCTTACCTCAAAATACTTTATCAAATGACTAGAATGACGACCCAGTGGCCCGACATATATTTCTTGTCCTCCACGCTTCATCAGGAATAGCTGGAATCACACAGAAAAACATCATGTTAGACTCAAGCCTACGGGGGGAGAGAAACCAAGGAAGACATGTTTTCGTTTGTCATTGTCGTCACTCACCTCATCAAATGCTTCAAATATGTCAATGCTGGGCTGATGGATGGTGCACACAACGGTTCTTCCAGTGTCCACAGTGTTTCTGACTGTTCTCATGACAATAGCAGCAGCTCTTGCATCTAGCCCAGAAGTAGGCTCATCCATGAAAATTATGGACGGGTTAGCCACCAATTCAACCGCAATAGTCAGCCTCTTCCGCTGTTCGGTAGAGAGGCCACTCACACCGGGTAATCCAACCAACGAGTTCCTCAATGGGTTCAGCTCCACCAATTCCATGACTTCATCAATGAACATCTGCAACCATTTGTCAAATCCAAAAAGTTCGAACAATCAGCCTCTAAGAAGACAAAGCCAGCTATCTCAATGAACAGCTTAAATTTAAAATGCTTTTACTTTTCTCCCTAGTCCTTACTAACTAACCTTTCTGGTTTTGGAATCAACACTTGAAGGTAAACGAAGCCATGCTGAGTAGACCAAGGATTCGTAAACTGTAACATGAGGTGAATGGATATCATTTTGCTCACAGTATCCAGAGATACGGGCAAATGTTTCTTGCTTCTTAGGGTAACCAGAAATTTTGATGCTTCCATCAATATATCCACCGGTTTTCCTACCAGCCAGAACATCCATCAACGTAGTCTTGCCAGCACCACTTACACCCATCAAAGCTGTGAGAACACCAGGCCTGAATGCACCACTAACACCCTTCAGAAGCACCAGTCTGTCCTCTTGCACACCTTGATCCTTCATTTCCTGCAAGTGGAAATCAAGGGAGTTAGAAATCTAATTTTTTCTGGCTAGAGTGTTAGAATAGAGACAATGTTAGAAATTTATAACATGGAATGTGATTTACCTGTGGCATGTCAACGGAGTATACTATTTCATCAAAGGTGATGGAATGTGGTTCAAAAGGAAGAACCATTCCTCTTTTCTTTCCATGGCTGGACTCCACAGCCGAACCATCTCTTCCTGAACTTTCTGCAAGACATTTGAGATATAATTGTTCAGAGACTTGAGCTATAATTCGAATTCCTATTCCTATTAATCATTGAATATGATTACCATTGAGTATTCATGGGGGACAAATAAGAAACATAGCTCACCTCTACGTGGTAATTCAACTTCTGCTACAGCTCCTCCATTAGGTGTATTTGTTTCTGGTTGTTCTTCAGTTATTGATGCTTGTGGCTTATCAAATGCTGCAAATTCAGGTGCATTCTTTTTAATAAAATCTTTCATTTCCAAAAAAGAAATTTAAAGTATAAATGACGTGAAAAGTACTCACGGTCAAGGAATTCGAGAGCAAAACCAAACAACCCGTTCAAAACGAGCACAAATCCAACCAATCCCGCGAAGCCTATCCAATACCAATATGAATCTGTGAAGAATGCACGAGAGTCCAAATACGCAACTCCTAAATCGTAGGTATCCTGTAATTAGAGAGAAAAGAACTTAGAATCGCGCCGTTCTTAACAAAAGTATACACATTGTAAAGTTGTTAGTTCAAGAAATTACGTTGTGCCAATTGTTTCCGAGAAATTCATTGATCATCAAAGCATTCTGCCCATACATTAAAGGTGAAATCCAGAAACCCCAAATCCACCAGCTTTTGATATCCCCTGTTTCATTGGCAATGAAATACAGAATCAATGGCTTAGATTTTCCTATTATGATAGAAATTCCTCTATTTTTCAGTCAAGTGTTTGTGTGATTAACTTACTTTTTGACAGAATGAAACCACCCAATGCAAGAAGCGTGAGAACTGCAAAGGATCCAAATGTGTTGGCGACAATCATGTTCCTACCAAGTGCTGCAATAGCTCTGAATAATCCAGAAGCCATCTGACTAATAAAAAACAGCACGAGGAACTGCTTGAAGAACCTGCATAAAATCCAAGAACTCACATTATAAGCAACATGTAACCTACTAGAAGCAGCAAAATTCACTTGCTCCAAACTGATGAAAGAAGTTTCTGTACCTCCCAACATTTGGATCAAATCCAATAACGTAGTAGGTGAGGACTACCCAAAGAGCAACCTCGGCTAATGTAACGGGAATCTTGAGAATCCACGAAGGAATTGCATATGCCCAAGAGGGATAAAATAGAAGATTCCGTTGCTTGTAGAAAACAGGAAGCTTAGCAATGGTCATGGAAATCTCAGCCATTCCATTAAACATCACCGTTACCAATGTGAAAAATATAGCGCCAGCATAAACACCTGCATCGTCTAGATTATCACGGGGCATCTCCGTTCGGAAAAACAGTGTCAATGCAATTAACGCCATGATGAAAAGCTGAAAAGCATCAAGAGCAAAATTGTAAGTAAAAAGGATAATCATATACGTCAGTTTTTCTTGATATAAAACAAGGTCGAAGTCTAGAACAGAACCAACCTGACATAGTTTGAAGATGTAGACAAATGAATTCCTTTTCATAAGCAAATACTCTCTTGAGAAGTTAGCCTTTAACAGCTCCTTTTTGTTGATACCAAACCGCTTAGTGGTCAATGCAGCAGGGTGGTTCTTAGTCCTGTCAAATGGAACTGCCAGCTCCTCCCCAATTTTCCTTCCAATATGGAATGATTGAAATGCCTCAGCAAATTGAGTAACTGTCACAAATCTGTATGGTTGATCTCTGCGAACCCAGTACTGTGCTTGATCTTTCTTGGAAGTCACTTCTTGAAGGAAATCAGCAGTACCTTTCCTCTCTGGACATCTAAAACCCATGGATTCAAAGAAGTCCAAAACATATTCACGAGGGCCATGGTAAACAACTTGGCCGTCGGAGATTAAGATAATGTCATCGAAAAGGTCGTAAGTCTCGGGTGCTGGCTGGAGCAAAGATATGACAGCAGTTCCATTTAGAATGTGGACATATTGCCTGAGAGAGCTCACAATCTGAAACGTGGTGGAACTGTCCAACCCTGTGGAGATTTCATCCATGAACAGAGCATTCGCTGGTCCAACCAACATCTCTCCAGTAGTAACACGCTTCCTTTGCCCTCCAGAGATCCCACGCAACATCTCATCCCCCACCATGGTATCAGCACATATATCCAACCCCAGAATCTGCCAAGATAAACAGTTAACGAGTTCAATAACTTGGTCATCATAACAAACTCTAGCTTATATAATCACATAATTGAATTGAATCACGTTTGTTTAAGCATTACCTTCATTGTATAATCTGTCACTATGCTTGACTCCTGGCCTGCAGTTGCAGTTGCCTGTTACATCAAAAGATTATAATCAGATGCAATCCAAGTTTTGGTTTTTCTATTTTACTCAAAAAAAGATTAACAGAGGTTCTTTTGGTGACCTTCATGTAGACATCAAGATCTGGGTCAGGCTTGATATTTGCTGCTTTCTCTCTTCTAGACAACTCAGATAGCATGTCTGCGGATTCAAGAAATTAAATGATGATCAGTCATTCTTAGTTGGGCTGCATACATGTTAAATTAGATTTTGTAAAGATGGTAAAGGGAAACTAACCATAACGTGATCCAACCCCTTGACACCTCGCTGAGAAAGCCAAGGTTTCCCTCACAGTCATTTCTCCGATGTGAACATCATGCTGGCTGATGTAAGCAGCGGTTCTCTGGGGTACAAACTCGTTCAGTTCGTGTCCATTGTAAGTCACTTTTCCGGAAACCTGAACAAAACATCAGTATCGATATCAGTTTGCTTTCTCCTTTTGTTTGTAAAGAAAAACTGTTACCATGTGTATATTAAAAAGAAGTAGTTTAACCTTAAGACTTTTATCAAGCTTTCCAGACAGGGCCAAGAGGAGTGTGGTCTTTCCTGAACTGGGAGGACCCAAAAGCAGTGTCATCCTGCGAGGTTTAATAACCCCACTGACATCTTTGAGAATGGTAACGTGTTTCTTTTTGCTTGGGACAATATGGAGCATGTTAAGAAATCCCTGCAACACCAAATACCATGATGAGACTAACTGAAAAAACAGAACAAAACGAAGAAACCAAGCTTATATATATACACACTAAAATCAACCCTTCCCTACCTCTATGACATTAGTAACAGAGTTGATGAAAGAAGGCAAAGCTCTACTTCCCGCAAAAGCCTCTGCGTCAATATTCAAATGCTCATATCGAACTTCAATGGTTGGAATATCAAGCCCAACTCTGTATCAAACAATAACAAATAACAAACCAAGCGAAAGGTGAAAAATATGGCACTCAAAAAACTCCTACTATAGTGAAGAAGAGGTAATATAACATACCTGTCGATACGCTCTCTGAGCTTCAACAAGAACCTCTCGTTGTCCTCTTCGGCCACCTTGACCAACCTCTCAAGAAGCTTTTGTTTCTGTTGGAAACCAAGATCAGTAACATCGATTTCGTTTGCAACTCCATGAGATGCCGTCAACAACCCTTTCCTGAGACGGTTGTAGGTGGGTAGCTTTTCGAGAGCAGCCCATTTGAGAGCTTCTTCGTCATCCTCTTCACGTGAAGACCTTGAAAATGCCTCCACACCATTGTTCCTCCAAACTGTTGAACTTCTGGCACGTAAACTGTTACTTGCTCTGTAAATATCTCCCTCCATCTTTTACTTTCTCCCTTGTTTCTCCTTCTTCTTGTTCTTCTAGTTCTTCTTGAAGGGTAGAAAAAGCTAATACAGCGAAACCAATCAACGCACTACTCTTTCCTTCTGCAACTAAATCAATGAAAGAACATGCAACAAAAAATGAAGGAGTATTTGGGTTTCTCTTCCTCACAAACATGTCTCTATTTATACATGCATGAGAAAAAAGCAGGCGGCGCTTGAAGAGTCAAACGTTAAATATAGAATAATAGGCTTCGGTTTTTTCTTTTGCTTTTGTTTTTAGTAAGAAAAACCAGAAAGAAAACTTGTACGAAGACATTGTCTTGAATTTGTAAAAATAAATTAATGCATTGCAACTTATAAAAAAAGTTAACGATATACAATTATAATAGACGGTTAAATATTTATTTCGAAATTTTTGATGAATTTAATTCTTTTTTTTAAAATAGGTTGATTTAGTCTTTTTTAATTAAATTTGGGTTAGGTTTATTTAATGATTCATACGCATTTCAGGACTTTATCTGAGTTGTTTATACTGTTTGACACATCTTTATTTTAATGTCAAATATTATTATGAAACACACTTGAAATGTCAAATAAACTTAATAAAATTAGATTAAAAGGACTAAATCCACATATTTTGAAATGGACTAATTCCAAAATTCACAAAAAATTAATAGAAAAACATATTTAACCCTTATAATATATATTAAAAAATATATTTTTTAAATAAAAGGAAATGACAATTATATTTTTTTTTAAATAATATAATAACAAATTGTTAGCTGCCAGACACAACACGCAGGATATTATTTCCAAGTCTGAAAGGAAAGTTCCAATCTCCACCCTAAAGAAGAGGACATTTCATATGTTTCATTTGTTCATACACCAAATAAAGATGACGTGTAGCTGTGCAAAAGTCAATATTAGAATAATTATAACAAATTTAAAATGAATAAATAATCTTAGTACAATACTAGGATGTGTGTGTGTGGTAAAAGCCAACATTCATGTAACAGTTAATGTATTAATTTAATCTGTTGAACTATATAATCACTAATTTTAAAATATTGAGAGCTAAGTATTTATATTTAAAATGATAGAAAGAATCTAAAAATAAGAGACAAAAATTAAACTATATAATCTTTATGTTATGCATAAATATGTATACTGTTAAGGGTTACATTGTTTTAATATCAAATTCTAAAAATCCCATTTATATCCTTGGTAAAAATTAAATTATAACTTGTTAATTAACACAATCAAGAATTAATGAATAATCAACATTCCAATTATTGATCGTGTTATTTATCTTACAGTTGACACAACAAAAAATAAATTTCAACTTAATTTAAAGAAAAAAAAAATGGTAGAAACAGGGTTGAAAATTCACGTACATTATTTGTAATTCCTGGTTTCCGGAACATTGGCAACTAAAGAATAATCAAACCCTTGACATTTTGACTTGTGAATTGAAAAAACATGACATCGGTCTGAAAAATTAACTCTGTGTATAGAAAGCTTTGGATAATTCAACTTTTCTAGATACATTAAAACAGAGTCATTGATTGTTTCTCCTTTTCGTTTTTGACACGGAATCTAGAACCAAGTGTGTCTCATGTATTTATGTTCCGATACTTTCGTGTTTGTCTTATAAATATTAAAATATAGACTTAAAATTTACTTTTGGGTTTTTATAATATGATCTATAACTTTAGTCTTTTTTTTTATATTTGACTTTTAAAACCTAAAATACTATGACATGTCTCTAAGATATTAACGTGACAGATGGCACAATCTAACATGTTGAGGTGTTAGCGAGACATAATTACCCAACGTAATTTTAGGTAATAAAATTGATATTTTTATTTATTTTTAAAAATAGGAAATTTAAATTTAAAAATTTAAAAAGAAATTGTAATTTAATGATATGAACTTTAAGATAATCTACAATCTAGGACTATCAAATATAGGTATCATTATTAGAGATTATTAAAAATTTTCATTATTGAGATTTTTCTTGTAAATTTGTTAAAAAAATTATAAAAAAAAAAATTTCAACCATTTTTTTTAAGAATTTTAATTGATAGGTAATTCTTTTGTGGGTAATTATTTCTTACAAAATTATAAAATTTACAAGTATTTCCTACAAAATTTGTTGTAAAAAGCGTTTTATACAAAATATTTTATAAACAAATTGGTAACAATTTCTTACAAAATTTTTTATAACAAAATTTGTAAGTATTTTTTACGAAAAAAAATTCAAAATAAAAATAGCAAAAAATATAATTCTAAAAGAAAAGGTAAAAAATTTTCTATTAATCTTTACTAGCAACGATTAGGTAAAATAGTTACTTCATCTGAAGTTTAGTGAAGCATACCAAAAGGGACCAGCATTCCATAATTGAATCTTCTATCACAATTATTTCTATCACTTTCATCCCTATCATTATTATCATTCTTACACTTAATAAGATATATTACCTAACTTTTCCGGTAGCGACAATTTTAGAAAGAATAAATGTAAAATTTTTAAGTTGCAAATATAAAATAAAATTGTAACTGTTTAGTTATTCATTTTACAAAATTTATTTGTTTTTAAATGTATTTTTTTATGACATTTTGAAACTAATTTTCATTTTCTTGATAAGATAGGATTAGTGAAATAGTGTGTAGTGGTAAAACAATGCCTATATTGATCATAATTTAACTTAAGGTTAAATACGTTTTTGTCCCTCAGTAAAATTTGAAATTAGTCATTTTTCAAAAATTTTGACCAATTTTGTCTTTCATTTTTAGAAATACATGGATTTGGTTATTCTAACCAAATTTTGTTAAGTTTATCTAAAGTTTTAAGTGCATTTCATGACAGTATTTGAATTGTTTATACTGTTTGACACATTTTCACTTCAATGTTAACTCAAATATTATCATAAAACGCATTTGAAATATCAAATAAACTTAATAAAATTTGGTTAGAATTACTAAATTCACACATTTCTAAAGATGAATGACTAAAATGATTAAAAGTTTAAAAAATGGACTAATTCCAAATTTTATTGAAACTTGAAGGACCAAAAACGTATTTAACCCTTTAACTTATAATAATTATTTTAGAATACGGGTTTTCTATGTTTTATAAACTTTATATCTAGTCTTTTCTAAGTTCTTGTATATGCTTTGGATTTTCAAAGATTTCAAGATCAACTTTTAATGTTTTGGATGTTTTATAAGTTATTAAAGTTGTTAGGATTGGTTTAGACAACTTCCTATCTTAGGATATAATTTTGGCTTGAGAGGCAATTGCCTCTCATATGAGGAAAGTTTATTAACTAAGTGTACTTTAGTCAAGTTTTTTAATTGAATTTATTGATGAAGTATGGTGAATTGATATATATATATATATATATATATATATATATATATATATATATATATATATATATATATATATATATATTTTATTTTTATATTT
>Ga0214544_1001168_pt1 | contig 53226 bp, 18 predicted proteins | sample CNSS3metaG_FD_160074 | JGI IMG/M metagenome (GOLD analysis project Ga0214544, IMG submission 160074) | Root nodule microbial communities from cowpea collected in UCLA plant growth center, Los Angeles, California, USA - CNSS3 | ecosystem: Host-associated > Plants > Roots > Nodule | place: USA...
TATCAAAGATCCGACCGGTCAGAATGAAGAGCAATGAGTTCCGAACCTGCTGTAAAAATTTCAGCCCGATCCAACGGTGAACGAATCCGCAGCGTCGAATTTACTGCGACAGCTCTATGAAAAACGTAAACAGAATTTTCCCTCTACCTCTCCCTCCCCCTCCATGTGTTAGGGTTTTCAGTGTATTCTGACTCTATTGTTCTGCCTCTCTTTTTTATAGCCTCCTCTCCACTAGGTTAAGTGAGACATGGACTTCTTAAATTTTGGGTCTTTTCTCCACATAGGAAGGAAGCTCAATACCCAACAAAACACAATCCAAAAGGGATCAAAAACATATTAGAAATTAAGAATACGTTACTTTTGAGTATTCAATTTTTCAACTTCTTTTGGTATATCAAACCTACCGTCTCCATATATATTTTCACTCATCCATAACCATCCAGTAACGTCTCTGTGGCCAAATAATACTTTTGATCTTAGTTTTTATTTCTCTGAAGAAAATTAATATATACTATTTTTTATTAAGATAGAATTAATTTGTATAGTGTTTTCACATAATTTCTGTAAAGTTTTATTTTTAAATTAAGTATAAGTTAATTTTAGTTCAAAGGAACATTTATTTTATTTTTCCCTATAAAATTGTTAAAATAATTGTTTTAAGCTGTTTTCTTCTGCTACTGCATATATAGGCCAAAAATCTCAGTCAATGGCAAGTTCTAAATTTTCATGTCCTGAAATATTCTATTTTCCATGGTGTGTTTGACTTTCGTTTTTATTCCTGTTTCCGATTACTTTTCTAGTGAGACAAAAGGAAAACGATCAACACTCTCTCACAAAATTGCTAGCCCCACAATATTATAAAATCTAAATGTGATAAAATAACTTCATATACTAATAATCGTTAAGTCAAATTATAATCAATTAAATAAAAAACAATTTATTTGATCTATTAAAAATTATTTAATCTATTAATTAATCCGAAAAGAATACCAGTTTCCATATTGTATAAAAGAAAAAGTATTTCAAAACTAAATAAAAATAGTTAAATTGATTAATTTTAACGAATAATATTATAAATTTAAATTTTATTTCTCTACAACAAAATATTAAATCAACGACAAAATTCTACATATAAAAAAAGTCAATAAATTAAAATTTATAGACCGATTATACAATTTTAGTTATTAATGAATATTTATGCCAATAATAAATTTATAAAATTTTTCAATCAAATATATCGATAAAATTTGTTGGATAAAATAAAGTTTAATTATTGACTAAAATATATGTCAATTATAAATTTATTTGTAAAATTTGTATATAATTTTGAATTATATTAATTAACGTTAAAACTTTTTTTCTTTTAACTTTCATCATTTTATAGTAAAAGTCATCAATAATTTTTTTTTTAATTTATCAGTAATAATCTTTTCTAAATCTATTGGTATTCAATATTTTTTTGAGTAAAAACTTAAATACAATTATCATGAGTATCTTTTACAAATAAAATATCGTGTTGAAGCCATAAAGTAAAAAAGTATATCTGAATTGATATTTGGAATTTTACTTACATGGATATGAAAAAGAGAACATTCAAGATAATCTGAGTTTGAAAGTACACTATAAATTTCATGTATAAGTTAATTCGACAATGAATTTATAGGGATATCTAATAGCTAGTCTTATTCGGAAGTTATTTCAACAGTGAATCACACCGTAATCAAAGCAAAAATATCTTCGGAATATAAACCATAAGGTCGAAAAAATAATAATCATTGCATAATTATTTCTCTTTCAATTTCGCCTAAAATTTATGTTCTGATAAGTTTGTGTTGCTTCTAAAAGCCTACCTCTCTCATGTTACTTTCCATGAAAATAAAAAGTCCTAAAGCAATGTTAACACAATGTAAAAGTGAATTTAACTATACACGAGAAAAAGGTTAAAAAAGTGTACGAGAAACTAATGGAAATTATTTACGTTAATGAATTGAAAATTCTCATTATTTTCTTAAAATATATAAGTGAAATGATGTTCTGATGGTAAGTGTATTTTATTCCATAGAATTTTTGTTTGAACGTAATTGACATGGTTTCATTCTTTACTAGTGGGATCAAATTGACACTTTCTCTACTATACTAACAAAAGTAAAAGCATATGTTAAATAACGTATTAGCATTTTTATAAAACACGTTATTTGAGATGAACCTTTATACTTACGCTGTTACTGTGTGCTTGACTTTTAGAGCTTTAAGGTCTCAACCAAAAAAAGAAGTTTAAACATAGAAAAAGATGAAGCAAATAGTTGCTGAAAGTATAAGAAATTGACATTCTCCATATATTAGGTATATACCGTTACATTTATATGATTATATATTGCTTAATTAAGTTAAGACATACCAAACCTCCGTATTGAATAGCGCAACCTTTTTTGAGAAAGCTTGTGTTCATGCGTGAGGAAAGAGGTTACCCACCTAATTTTCCAATTTTCTATGTATGTGTTCTTAAAGCTTTTCCACAAATAATATATATAACTATACGTAAATAGTTAAGATTAGAAGTTTATTGCTGGTCCTATGACCCATTTTAAGTATGCATTTTTCTGATTTCTTATACTTTATAAAGTAATTTTGTGACTATTGATAAACTTTTAATTTTAATCAATGATGTATGGTTGGGCAAAGCATCTAAGTGAAACAACTTTAAAGACTTACAATCTTGTTACTAGAAATTTAAATATGAATTTGAGTTTCATATTAAATAAAAATGAAGAAAACCATTGTAAAGTTTTGAATTTAAAGATGCAAAGTTATAATAAACTGTGAAAATTTGAAAATCTTGGTAGAATGAATTGGTATATTTGAAAATCAATAATACAAAGGAAAACAAATAATAATCTTTACAACATTTTGTATTGCTATTTGAAATTAAGAAACTTAATCCATTACATTTATTTCAAGAAAGATTATAGTTATATTTTACTGAGTTGTTTTGATTGTATTTACTATTTTTTAGATAACAATTAATTTATAATTTTCACATGAATATATAAATTTACAAAAAAAATTTTTCCAAAAACAGGCCTTTTAAACTATTAATTAATATAAAGTATTCTTATCTAGAGTTACCTTTCCAAAATGTAAAGGTGATATTTTTTTTTTTAGTTTTGTAAATCTTATCGGAATAAGTTCCAACTTTTTGTGAATTTTTTATGATAAACTTTGACTTGTTGTAGATTGAAGTAATGAAAATATTTTTATTTATATATATATATATATATATATATATATATTTATATGTATGTATGTATGTATTTGGATTTTTTATATAATAAATTTATTATTTTTTAAAAAAATATTCATAAAGTTAACTATATGTTAATTTCCGTATCTAGTATGTGATGTCAGGTACTTCAACAATTTATTGTATTCATCCTTATTTAATTAAGAAAAAAAATATAAGTATTTTTTGTTTGGGCTATTAGTTAATTATGTAATTTAATACCAATTTCAATTATGTTTTAAGACACAGACAATCTAAATGTTTCTGGTGAAAAAATAAAAGAAGTCATTGAGTAAAGAAAATAAATCCACAAAAATATCTTTGCAGGGACAACTCAAGGATAATAAATCTATTTATTTATTAATAAAATAATTTTATGTTAAATTGTATCATAATCTTAACAAAAATTTATTTTTTGAGTTTTGTAAAATGTAAAAGCATTTTTTAAATTCTTGTAATTAATTTTATCTAATATTTCTTTTTCAATAGATGTCAATTTGTTTATTTTTGTTGAGACATTATTAATATTAAATAATTTGTATTAACTTTAATTTTGAAAAACTATTTTAGTTGAAACAATTAATACTGAAATTTTTAATATTATTTTATAAATTATATGTGTATTTGAAACAAAATTAAATCTATTTTTTTATATAATTAAGGATGAGTTAAAATAATAAAATATGATTCTTGTTGTTAAGAAAATAAACACAATCATAGACTCTTAATAACTTAGAACTTTGAACGCGGTTTCTCTTTCTTAGTAAGAGTTTAAATTTAATTTCTAAATTTCAACTTTTTCGTAAACTCTACACAATTTATTTTGAAATTATTCATTAATAAAATAATTAAAAAAATATTATTTTGATATATATATATATATATATATATATATATATATATATATTTATATATTATAATTTTACAATTAATTTAATAAAGATATAAGTACTTAAAAATAATTAGAGATTTTTTTTATAAAGTCTAAAGGAAGAGTTTTACCTATGTGGACCTTAAGTTAGTCCATGTGTCAGTGCAGAGAAACTAGCTTCTTTTGGATGAGGGGTGTTATTTCATAGCTCGTGAGAATCCTTTATTATTTAGCTAGGTACTCAATGATGTATTCTTGTGTTTTATCTATCTTTTTGGTGGATATAACATTTTTTTTTTGTTGATTCTTTGAAGTTCTAAAAGAATTTATGGTTTATCTATTAATTATTATTAGTGAAAAAATTTTAGTAGGCTAGATCCGATGAATTTTTCTTTCCCCACAGTAAAATGTTTGGGAGTCGACTGATTTCTCTCTTTCTCTATTTTGAGCATCTCTCTATTTGGCCTATTATATGCATAGTATAAAAAGTAGGGTCTTATCAGCTAGTTCTAAAAGTACCGGTTAAGGATAATTAATATATATTAAATTCTACAAAAATACATAAATAAGTGAGATATTAAATAAATTCCGACCTAATAATTATTAATACAATTTTATTTTATTTAAAGGATAAAAATGTCCATAAATATTACATATGTGTGCTTAATATTTTATTTAATGTTCACAAATAAAATTTAAAAAACAATTAAATAATTATATTTTAATGTTGCTAAATATTAAATATAATTAAACATAAAAAAGTTTAAATTAACAGAAAATCCAACAACAAAAATAGTGTTAAACATCTACAAATTTTACAAAAAGAAAAACATAAGAAAGTTTAAATTAACAGGAAAAAAAAACTAGTACTAAAAATTTTGATCATTTTACAAAATAAAAAATAATTAAAGTGTCAATTTGAGACTTTATTGAATTTTCTTTTTTATTTTTTTAGTAAAGACCTTAAAAATTTCAAAATTCTTGTTTTGTATCAGAAAGTTATTGTCTAAATATTTTAAAAGATATTTTTGCCTTTATAAAATTTGTTATATGCATTTATACTATTTTAATTACTGTATTTAATTATTTGAGTTTTCAATGTAAAAATAATGATATCAATACACATTAGTTATTCTTTAACCAGGCCTTTAGAACACTATTTAGTATTTTCTAAAAAGTATTATTTCTTTAAATAAATTATTAATTAATTAGATGTTCATTTAGTGTAATTGTTATTGAAGGAAACAAAGTTTGATAAGTAAAACCGTTATAAATGTCCTTAATTAGATTGAGTTCAGCAATACTCAACAGCTTCCTTGCCCCTCAAATTTCAAAATTGTTAGCTTTTGACTTATACAGTAGTATACAGTTGGCCATCCAAATATGTGAAAAAACAATTTGAAAGCAAAAATGAGGTAAGAAGTTGAAGAATATCTCCAAGTTCACATTTCCTGTGATGTCACTCTCTCTTTGACCACCACAATCAAATGTCAAACATTTTATTTTTCAGTAAAACAATAAACATCTACGTCTCATCTTCTATCTCTAAGTCAATCACATTTTATCTATTTTACTCTTTTCTTTCCACCTTCCCCCAATCTGAAACTAACTTTTTCACAAATTATTTTAAACTTTTATTTTATGTATAAATTAATTTTAATTTATAAAAAAAAGTTTTTTTTTTCTTATCGTTGTTGTTTAAAGGTGTTTGGAAACACTTTTAAATATGTTCTTTCATATGTCTAAATGGAATTTTTAAGATTGACAATTTGCTTTTAGTTTAAAATAACCACATCTTCTGTAAATAAAAATATGGTGTGGAAAATGTCATCATAGGAAAACTAATAAATTTCTCACCTTTTTATTCCATAAAACAAAAATATAAAGTAGTAGAAAAACTGGAGTCTAAACTTTTCATTTGGACATGTATACTCTCACATTTCTTGTTTTTACGTGCATCCACTTTTTCTTCCTTTAAATCAATGTGTTAGGTTGAGAAGGATTAGTTAAAGACAAAATCTAAACTAATTTTATTTAATCTAATTAAGTTCAACCAAATTTATCAAAACCTTTTAAAATCAACTCAATTTCATTAATCAATGAACTCGGATTTTATCATATCTAATATATGGTTTTAAATTAACCCAACCTAATAATTTGATTGAAATTCGGTTCTATGATCATTATATGTAATATAAAAAAAATAAAAGAAAAAGAGATATTATGTTTCTATACAACAATTGTCACTAATAAATAAAAATCTACGTTAATATCTTTTATTTTAAAGTGTATTCAATTAATGTTGATTAATTTAACCTTAAATAAAATATATTTTTAATATATATTAATGAAATTTGTATCAGTTTGATCAATGTTAATAATAGTAATTTCAAAACAAAAACAAAAATTCGTACTAACATTTCCATCTTCAAATAAAATAAAATACCAAAAAAAATTAGAAAATAAAATAATAGAAATGAAAGAGATGGGTGTGAATAAAAGATTAGGAGTGCGAATGAAGCGAAGGAGAATAATACCATGAAGGAAATAGATGAACGTGGATGGACGAAGGAGGTGAATAGGTGAAGATGAATGTAAGGATAGTTACAAATATAATGGAAGAGATGTTATGAGCAAATTTATATAAAAAATGAGATTGGATAATTTTAAATTAGGAGATTGTCATATTTAAATCTAAACCCTTATTAAAAGTAATTTATGATTAATATTTATTATCATGAAACGGCACAAATTCATCAGTTTAAATAAATAAAAATAGTATCAGCTTAAAAGATACTTATATATATATATTTTTTTTACATTTATCTAGTATGATACTACCATAAATATTTTTATTCATTAAAAAAATTAAATAGTTAGTATCGTCATAGAATTGACAAAATTGACTCAACATTAAAAGGACCTAGTTAACATTAACACAAATATTTTTAAAAAGTTAACCTTTTGGGCCATATAGAGTCGGCCAAGCTAACTATTAGCACCCAACATTTAGCGACTTTATTAGTGTAAACTTAATTAACCTTAATCTGACACAAACACAAATACTTATTTATTAAAAATAATTAAAATTAATTTTATACTTTTTAACTTTTATTTAAAAATGAAAACTTTTTGTGTCACATAGCATTGCAATTTGGAAGCTTATTTAATAATTTTTTATATTGATTATAAATTTGTATTTTATTTGAATTGTTGATATCTATTGAATTGTTTTTTCTTAAATCTTAAACACGAGGATTGTCTTTATCTTTTGAATTTCCAGGTGCCAAGATTTGAGACTCCAATATGAGACTTCCAAACATTTTTAATTTTAATTTACTTATTATTTCGTCATTATAATAATTTTATCAATACTGGTGGACCTCAATTCGACCCCTATTGAATAATTAAACCGTAAAATAGCATTTGACCGGTTTAATATGTATACGGTTTTTAAACATATAATTGAACATGGTTCGGACAATATTTATTGAAAATCTCTCAACTATTCTTAATTTTGTCTTAATTTGTCGTGTAAGTATTGTTCAATATCTCATCAACAAAAACCAAGAATAATGATGGAAACCACCAATAAAAAGAGGACCACCTATACAATATCCTCTTAATTAATAATGGTCATCGAAGGATTTCTTTAACAGGCCCTCTTTCTTTTCGTTTAGAAGTAAATATTTTATATTATGTGATAATTGTAGTGGAAACACTGTTCCGTCGTCTGAGAAATTTGAATGAGAAAGTGTATACTTCCTTGAAACGAGTGCAATGAATGAGGAGCAGGTGGAGAATTGTTCCTGCTTCAGAATTATTATTATCTCAAGCAGACGTTGCTCGTGACAACACAATCGAGGCATACAAATCTAAGAAGAAAATGACAAAGTTGATGACCACACCCATGAAAAAAAAAATGAACAACTCAAGATATCGTGCATGAAGGAACATAGGAAGCATCATGTTAGTTAGGGCAATAAGATCTTGCACACTACGTGCCCTATTGGGTGGACCCTGATGTGACCTTACCAGGGGCTTTTTCACTCAAGTCTCTAAAGTTTTCGATTTTATTGTAAGCACTGTGAACTTTTTCGTTTCTCCAACATTTTTTTTCAGTTTTGAAACTCTTATTCTGATAAAGTTTAACGCGTAATCAAATATGAAGCTTGGACGGAAAAATCTACCACTAAAAGAAATTAGTCTCAGCAGAGGTATAGCATGACTGAACATAATCCTATATGACATCTTACAACGTTATACGAAACAAATTAACTGCAGAATATTATTATCTATATTGTGTTAGACTATAATTGATGGTGCAATCAATATTTCAGATTTATGATACACTAACTTCAGAATCTTGCGGCAAAAGGTATGGATGGCACCAGTAATCAGTAATTTGATGACAAACTAATTAAACAACAAAAGTTCATGTGATTGCAGAGTACAAATTAAAAAGGCACTCTTCCATTAATACAAGAGAAAATTGAGCCCTTTCTATAAACATATTTTTTTCTACATTTAACTAGCAATGAATCAGATGAATTTTTCGTACGATAGATTAACTAGCAATAAAACCAGTACTTTGTACATTGAAACTTTTTATTTGTAGTTTTCCAAATTCAGAAGTCTATCATAATCCCCATGTACGTTCATGGGAATGTTGCTGCTTCAAAAACACAGAACAAGAAAAAAAGGCTTTTAGTTTGTTATTCTCATCTCGATTGTATCGAAAATCTTCAAACGTTGGACCAACAGGTCAACCCACAATAACTTAAGAAAAAAGAATCCATTCGAACCATATGTGTAGGCACTTTAGGAAATTCAATGAACTTTACCTTGTGCTTAAACGACACATGCCCTACCTAATCCTGGTTTTCGTTATACATATCTGCCAATAATTAAAGTTCTCCGTGGCTGAAATATACCAAAGTGTAATCTCTAGGTAACTTCTTTTCACACAGTCATTTTTCCGTGTTACATGTTTCCCATTTGTTTTCTAATTAAACGTAATTGAAAAAACCATTAAATGATGACATCATTTCTTGAATTCGCGTCCCATTTTCACCTATAAAACCAAATATCACGATACCAATTAAACTATGCAGTACGGTTATAAGCCCTAACATAGTTTTTCTCTGAAACCAGACCACCTTAACTGTTCACTATTCTTTGTCCAGGAACATATAACCGCTGTGTTTCTGCATTATGGGAAGATCACCGCGTCGTGAGGAGATTAGTGGTGTGAAGAAAGGACCATGGACACCAGAAGAAGATGAGAAGCTGGTTGATTATATCACCAAACACAGCCATGGCAGTTGGAGAACACTTCCAAAGCGTGCAGGGCTGAATAGATGTGGTAAGAGCTGCAGATTAAGGTGGACAAACTATCTGAGGCCTGATATCAAGAGAGGCCAATTCACTGAAGAAGATGAGAGAATTATCATCAACCTTCATTCAGTTCTCGGAAACAAGTATGTACATGTTACGTTCCTTAGTAAATTTACCTTAGTTTTTGAGGATTCGTATGAGAAAGAATCAAACAAATTTGTTTTTTTTTTTTCTTGTAGGTGGTCGAAGATTGCGGCTCATCTACCAGGACGAACTGATAATGAGATAAAGAATTATTGGAACACTCACATAAGGAAGAAGCTTCTAAAGATGGGCATTGATCCAGAAACTCACAAGCCAAGAACAGACTTTAATCACCTCATGAGTCTTTCTCAGTTGCTTGGCATGTCAAACTTGAGCAGTGTTATGAGTAGTACTTGGGGCAATAACAATCTTGGTTTGCAACCAGACATCACTCAGCTAGCAAAAATTCAACTGCTGCAAAATCTCTTGCAACTTATGAACAGCAATTCATTTGTTAACATGGGTAACCCTTACCTCTTTGGCAATCCCAACCTGAACCCTTTATTTCTGAACGGCACAAACCCCCTCCAAGCTAAGGAGCCTGTGGTGTTGAGTGGTAGTGAAAGATTTGGTAACCCTAGTGTGTACTCTCAAGCACAAAGTGAGTGCTCAAAATCATTGGCAGATGTGGAGGGTGGATCCATTCCACAAGATCTTGATTACAGCAAAATTAGCAGCATCAACACCAATCATTCGCGGGAAAATCAAGAAGAAAACCCTCTCCCTGCATTAGTTGCTGCCTCTCCGAGGATGGGAACCTTAAACCAAATGGACAGTGGTTGTGGTAACTTAGCACAAACGAACGCAGAGTCACCTTCGAACACATTCTTTGATGATTGGGAGAAGTTGCTTGATGATGAAAGAAGCGGTTCCTATTGGAAAGAGATTCTAGAGTAAGACCTTATTCTCTATTGCTTTCCTTTTCTTGGTAGCTCTAGGTTTTACCTGCTTCCACCTTCTGAGAAAAATGTTATAAATGTTGGTACATTTTAAGCTTTCAATTAGTTATAAAAGTGATAACGTTTTCCATATATTTATTTACCTTGCCTCAGTTAAGCTGATATTTTCTTTTTTATTCTGCAGATTTACACCCACTTCTGCATCACCGATTATGTGGTAGAAGAATCATTGGTTCTCTTTCAGGACGATCCCATCAATTCATGGATATATATTCCGTACCCAAGAGATACGAAGTTTTATTCATTCATGGTTTTTTTTTTCTTTGTAGATTCATTTCTCTTTTAATACAGTACATGGGTATACTAAACATACATATATAAAAGATTCAAGTACATGCATATTTATATAATATGGAGGGTTGCATACATACACACATATATTTAGCTTTATATATTATGTTCTTAGAAACAACCCTGTACTTTACTAGATTGGTTCCATTTTCTAAAGTAAAACACCTTTTATAAGGAATTCTTTTAATGTCTCTTCTAAAATGTGGTGACTTTATATATGACTTAGGGTTTTTTCTTCTTTGCTCCTATAGAAATATGACAAACTGAAAATCCTCTAGGCCTTTTCTACAGTGATGATGGTCCAGTTAATCTATCAAGTTATGCATCTGACTTTTAGTGTGTGATGTATATATAAGTCAACCCTGTCACCACAATTTCTCGCCGACTAAAGAAAATATTGCTCTCTTAAGTATCACATCAAATGATGAAGATGTAGAAGATTGGAAGCTAATCCAAATGACAAATTGTCGTTGGAATTATTAGATTTGTCCAGATTCCTGACCAATGTTTGGTCAGATTAATTGGTTTAAGTCTAAAATAAGACAAAAAATAACGATAAAGAAAAAAAGAATGCTGCAAATGTAACCACCCCTTTGTTTTCAAATTTACTAAAGAAAATTATAATTATCCGATAATGTTTTAGGTAAGGGATTAATGAAGGAGACGACACAAGTTATCCTTCAAAAGCTTTGTTTCTAGAATAATAGGGACTTTATTTACCACTTATTTGATTCTGAGAAGAAAGCTCATATCTTTATAGTCATATTCGTTTGAAAGCAAGAGATAATGCCACCAACTATTAGATGATGCGATTTTTAAAACAGATAACTAAGATAATACATACATATCATATGTACTCCACAATTTAAATTTATAATACTTCTATGTGGTAAAAATACTATAGCACTATATTATATGAATGCGATTTAAGATTCTGATAGTGGTAGCAGTGTTCTGGCAAATTCAACAGTGGCCTTCCTCCATTTTGTGTTCATGTCAGGTTGACGTTGACTTATAAGAGGTTAATGAAAGATGATGGTCTAAGAGTTGATTTTACGTCACTGACCATTGTTGTCGAATATTTCTTAACCATGATTATGAGTGGCTATGTTTTAAATCATAACGGTTGGTGGAAAATAGCATCTTGTAGTTTGTTTCCTTTCATCTTTGCATGTTTTTTTACCATTCAGATCTGGTGTAATTTCATTATAAAATTACAATAACGGTGCAAGTTAAAAAAAAATTGAACTTGAACAAGCTGTGTCAATTTGGCATGAAATTCAAAACGAGAAACTTATATCATGCCGAAGCGACTTCAATGGGATGAACTTAAGCAAAGTTGAAGTCGCTTGAGATTTGATTAAACTTAATAATGAAATAAACTGAAATTGTTATAGCATGACATAACTTCAATTCATTTTATTACAACAGTGAAATCGTCATACTATGACACTATTTCTATTCATTTCATTATTAAGCTTAATTAAAGTTGTCACAAACGGTAATAACTTTAATTTTTTTACATAAATCAAATTAATACGACTTCAATTCATCCACGTTGAAATCACCTCAGCATTACATAACTTTAATTTAAAGTCACACAAGATTAGCATGACATGTCTAAGATCGAATTTTGTTTTTATTAGTTACATCAATCTTGTAATTTCATTTTGAAATTACACCAAAATGATTGAAAATCCTCTTTTACATGTAAATTGTTGGTTTTCAAAAACGGCTACCGAGGTCTTACTTCACAACATCGTGGCGTGTAAGCTTGGACTATGAGGAAAACAATTTGTACGTATTTGAGATAGGCTAGAAGGTTTTTGGGATCTAGTTTGAGTTTTTTTAAAGATTTATACAAATAAGGATATATTATTTATGTCTTGCTTTTTTCTTTTTCTCTTTTTTGTATTTTTTGTACACCAGTCGGGACAACTCAATTATCTTATATTAATTTATTTAATTTTCTTAAAAACAAATATGAATGTGATATGCAAAATGATCTTTGTACCTTTAATAATATGAAAATGTGATTATTTTAAGAAATTAATTCGTATTTTTGCTACCTTTTTAAAGATAAAATATATATATACATCTATTATTGTCCAAATTTAATTGAATTCGCGTTGGTGATTTATTTTATATTTGATCAAAAGAATTATGAAGTCTAATTAGTTTATTTTAATTATTTTCCTTAAACCTCATTAAATCAATTAATCCTATTAGAGTTTAAGAAAGATTTGTTGCGACTTTAGAAAATCTATAGAATAATTAACAATAAACACATTTCTTAAAAATATTATAGAAAATTCGAAAAATATAAAAATTATACTAGTGCATCAACACAGAAATAAAAGAAATTAATATTTTTTTAATATTTGGAGATATTAAAAATTACCAATAGTTTTTTTGTCCACCGGTGTAAAATTCTTCTTTTAATTGTGTTGCAGTGTATAAAATTTTAAACCAATAGTTTTCCTCCATCTGAAAGTCATGTATGTTTCTTGTGATTATATATTTCATCACATAGATTATATAGTGATTGAAAAATTATGATTTTATATTTATGACATTAATTATATATATATATATATATATATATATATAAAAGATATAATATTATTTTTAATATTATTTTTACTCTAAAGACCTTAAAATAATAATATTATGAATTTTTATTTTTATATAATATTTAATTTGGTCTATTCTATTTAATTATGTTTAACTTATATCAGGTGTTTAACACTACTCGTAGTGTAATGTCAACAAGTATTTTAGTATTTTGTGTTAGATGATTTTTTTTTTATATAACAGTGGTATTTAGAAAAAAAAAAAAACTTACTTAATGACTTAACGTTTTTTCAAATATTGTATTTTGATTTCTGATTTTTTATATTTAATGTATTATTTTTATCTTTAGATAAAATACTATTTTATTTTATTTACATATTTTATTTTTCACAAGTATAATATTATTATTTGCTATTCCTTTGTTTTTATTCTTTTCTATATCCGTTTGCTAAAGGATCTAGTTTAGTAGAATACACAAATTGTTATAAACTCCCTAACACAGTTGAATTCTTATAATAATAAAAACTATAAATGTATTTCCGTTGTGATACATTAGGTGACACAATATTTGAATACATAAAATAAAACACAATTTAAAAAAAACTAAAATGTAATTACGATAATACAATTTTAAACAAGAACATAAAGAACTTGAAATAAAAGAGAGACATGTTTTATTTATACTTTAGTTGAAAAAAAAAATAGACTTGTTTAGATTTTTTTGTTGTGGAAAAATTTTCAATAAACTCAAGAATTTATTTACGCCTTTCATCCTTTTGGGGGAAATCATCCTTCAGAACTCTCCATGCCCAATTTCCTCAACAAAATAGTACATATACAAAATGTTTACAAAAACTAATTTGCTAGAATAAATTCTTAAAAAATAATAAAATGACATGAATATTATCTTTATATAAAACTGTTGCGAAATTCATTCATTGTCTTGACCAAATTGAATGAATCAAAATAACTACAGTCAATCAACCATAATTTCAAGTACTACATTTTTAACTAAAAAATTACACTTTAACTTAGTTTTTAATTTAATAATAAACGTTGAATCTAATCTGATTTTTTATCTGCTTTGCTTAGTATTTGAACCGTAGACTTACACCGGTTCTTCTTGATCCGTATAAGAAAATTTTAATAACTTTAGTAAATCAATTTCTAAAATTCATAATTTTATAATATATAATTTTTTAAGTATAAAACTAATTAAAATATAAATAGTTTTGAAGTGGATTGAAACAAAATAAAAAATGTAAGTGAGAAAACTACTTTTAGTTGAATCTGACGCGAATGCGCAAATTACTTTTAGATGGACTAAAGAAAAAAACATGAATAAACATGGTTAGCAAAAAACACACATCACATGTTATGCTAGAACTGTTGGAATTAAGGAATTTAAGTAATGCAGGTCAACCCATCGTTGGTCCACTCAAACTGTGGGTTATGCCAAACAAACCTAAATGGATCAAGTGACCAAAATGTTCAACTCGTCCCACTTTCTCATCCCTATATCAAATATAATTCTAATAAGATCCATAAAGACTAAAACATAAAAATTTATTTTAGTATGTATTCTTGACGAATATCAAAAAATACCATTAGCACATTGAGATAAGTTAGAGGTGACAAAACGAACCAGCCTCGAAACATTTTGGCTCGCCTTGTAATTGATTCGCCAATAGTAGGTCAAGTTGGACTAGTCCATCACAACATGACGGACCAAAATTTGTAACCCATCCTGTCAAAGGGCATATTGTTTTTTAATTTTAAAATTCGTTTATATATATATATATATATATATATATATATATATATATATAATATTAAAAGTATATTTCATTGTATAAATACTTTTTCTAACATTTAACTAATTAATTAATATTTTAATGAGATAAATTAAGATAATTATTACATTATATTTTAATGATTAAACTTAATTTGTATATGTTAAAAATTTAAATTACAAAATTATTACATACTTACGTCTTAAGAGAATATATAAAAAGTTTAAAACCTTAAAAGAATTATTTTATATTTAATTAAAAAAAAGGGGGACAGCGGACAAACTCACGTGCTTCTTCTTTGGTCCACCATTAGTGGGTTAGGCAACCCAGACCAAAAGGGTTAAAAAAATGCCAATCTGGCCCGTCTGTTTTGGGTAGATCAGCGAGTCGGCCCGCAGATCGTGAAACCAACTTTCTTCTGAACGAGGAAACAAGAAAAATTCAGACAAGTCCAACTTTTTCTTCTGAACGAGGAAACAACAAAAATTCTGACAAGTCCAACTTTTTCTGATAACTATATTTTAATCACAATTTCGAGGGAGCTTTTTTGAAAGGAGGTCATATCTTACATCCAAAATGAAAAAAAGAAAAAAAAACTAGATAATTTAATTGTATTACTATATAATGAGTTGTTAAAGTAGATAACTTTACATTGTATAAGGTGTTAAAGTATTATTTCCGCCTTTGAATAAAAGTTTCCAACGAAAGTTCTTTAAAAGTAAAATTATATATTCCAATATATAAATTGTTTACTCAAAAGTAAGAGTAATATATAAAATAATTAATAATTTGCTCAAATTTATGACTAATTTCCTTCAAACTTAAGTAATTTACGTATGTAAAATTTATGTTAAAATAATATTTCTATTTATAATAAGTAACTGTACTTAAAAGTTTAGTTTAGTTATATAATATGAAGAATTCTCGCATCGATTAGAAATAAAGACCAACATACATATATCTAACATTATTTTATAAGTCAATTTTATAAAGTTAAGTTAAAATTAAAGTTCTATTATTAACACGATATCATAATTTTATATCAAAATCAATTCTAACGAAATTTTTTGTTTGTTGAATTTATTATTTCACCCACTATTAGACTACCATCAAATTACCTAATAATATTTAGTTTCATGCTTGAAATATATATATATATATATATATATATATATATATATATATATATATATAAAATATAGTATAAAAAGTTATATATAAATTTAAATCACACCTTACAAATTAATTTTGTAATTTTGTAAGATTAAACTAAATTTAAAATTCACTTCTTAAATATAAAAAAATTATGTACAAAACGAGCTAAAAAGAATAATATTGTCATTCCTTCTAGGTTTTAAATGCTCGTTCGGAACTAAGATTTTTATATATCATATTGAATGTGTTGAAAATTTGACATTATTTGTTCATCTATTTTAAGAACTACCGTATTAAAATTAAAATTTAAAATTGTGACTGTATATAGACAATTCTTTTAGTAGAAATGCACAAAAAAAAGTCAGGAATGGGAAAATTGGTGCATTCTATATTTATATGGTAGAGTGAAGTGAATTAGTTAGAACCCTAATGGCCGCAAAGAGCAGCCAACCTGAAAAAAGCTATGGCAGGACACACAAGAGAGAGACAGGGGACATGCACAGAGAGAGAGAGAGAGACAGAAACAAAAGTCGTGAGCTGTTAAACATGAATTGAAAGTGTAAATCTTCGTTGGCTTAACATTACCTAGTTTTTCACGCCTTTCCTTATATTGTGTGCCAACTTTCAACCCTTTTCTCTGTTCTTATTCAGACTTTAGACACCTGAAGAGGTAACAAGTATGGGACATTGTGTTTTCCTAATTCAAAGCAATAACAACTAAGAACTTAGGTCATCAGATACACAACATTCTTGGTGGATTATATCCCTCAATAACAAAATTATCATTATAACGTAATAAGCAGTTGTTTAATGATTATAGTGTCTCTACAGTTTTCTTTCCTAAACCTCCACGTATGTTTGCACGAGAAATTTAAGAAAGGGAGACAAACCTTTTTCTAAAATTTAAATAATTTAATTACTTGAACTTGACATTTTACTATCCTTTTGTTTCTCTATCCTCTTGTCAACTTTGTTCCTTATGACTTATTTCTGTATTCTTTATTTTCTTTTCTTTCTTCTCTTAGATTTTTTCTATTTTCCTTTCTTCAAAATTTTTCACCTCTCTTCATATTAATTAAGAGTGTAAGAGCCGTGTTATATTATTTTTCATGAATTTCAAATCCGATCAATTTTACTTAATTTTATTATAATAAAAGTAACAATTTAAATGGATTCATTTAAATAAAATATTTTTAAAATAAAGCATCAATATTTAAATTTAAATTTCATCCATTTTAAAAATCTATTATAATATTTTTCGTTGTGTTCAACGTCAAAGTATCTTGAATGAAGCACTTACACATAACATAAGCAGTGGTAAGACGACTTTTTTGTAATTGGGGTCTATTGTAACTCGAATTTGTAAAAAAAATGTCTCTTTTTTTTTGCTAAGCAGGGTCAAGTCATCGTCATGAGGAAGGACGACATTAAAGGTGAAGTCGTCCTCTTTAACCGGTTTCTTTTTTCTTTTAAATGATATCGTTAGGGACGAGTCTGGTTTCTAGTCATGTCCATAGTGAAGTCGTCTTCATGGTTGACGACTTCACTTTTAGGTTTTTTTTTTTAAACCATAAGTGGTAAAAATAATAATAAATTGGAATAAAAATAAAAATAAAGATTTATTTTAACATTAATTAAAATAAATGCATCAATGATTTGGGAAGGCGAAGTCGCCATCAATGCAGACGACACATAGGCCAACTGACGGTTTCAATTAATTGAAACCAATTGATGTCGTTAGGCCACCTTACGGTTTCATTTAATTGAAGTCACTTGCATTAAATACGACTTCATTGAAAATTTTATGACAAAGTCGTTGACATTAATAAAAAATAAAACTGCTACGTTAAACAAAAAACAAACTAAAAGTGAAACCGGCCTCCACCCTAACGACTCCAATCTCAGATGTGCAGAAACCAACCTCCACCATGACAATATCGTTTTTCAAAAAAAAAAATGAAAGTGGCTGGGGTAGAACGACTTTACCTTTAATGTCGTCCTCTCCCATGACAACTTGAACCTGTTTCGCAAAAATAAGCTAAACGGATCCTATTTTACAAATTGATGATAAAAAATATCCAAAAATACAAAAGGGCTCCAGAAATACAAAAGAGCCATGGTATGAGGAATATCCGAATATAAAGAGTAGGAGGTTACACTTGTCACACTCGAATTTCTAAATTATTTCTAATTTCAGCACTATCTTGAGACGGATCAGAATGGAAGAAAGTAAAATGTTCATGCTGAATTTAGCAGAGTAAAATAATAACGTAAACGGAAGAGAGGTTAATATTTTCACATAATTAAACTTTGAAAATTTTACCGTCTATAAAAAATAAATATTTCATTTGATCTGGTTTAGTATTCCTATAATTTAATCACTCATTTCAACCTCAAACTAAATTCTTAGTGATCAAAAAGAAAAACAAACACTTCTTATTAATTTGGTCATAAAATAATACTACAATTTTTGTGGACTGTAAACTTGCTAATTTTGTTGTTCCAAAATATTTTTGTTATATCTGAGAAACTTGCATGTCATATTGATAAATTGTTAAAAACAGTACAAACTTAATCGTTTCAGATTTAATATTGAACGTGATCATCCACCACTTTGTGAGTTGATAAAAGAATGTGTCGATGATAACACATTGAACACGAGATTTTCATACTTATCCAGAACCCTCTTTATCTTCCCCATCCTCACTACAAGTATTGCTCACGATCCTCGTTGCATCTTTGTCACACTCCTCAGTCTCACCCCCTTGCTGTTTCTTGCACAACAAATCACACAAAAACTCAGTAAAAACAGTCTCATAACCAGGCATCTTCGCATAGCCTGGGAAGTAATTGATATCAACAATAAGATAACGATTTTTGCGTCGAGAATCCCTAATAACATCGAAATTAAACAGGTTCAGCTTCATCACACGCCTCAACTCTAGAGCTATCTGAGTAACGAAGCTCAGAGGAGGCATCACAGCATCATCCAAATGCATCATCTTGTAATATTTATCGTCGGTTCTTTCATCGCTTGCCAAGTTTGAAAACTGTGAAAACGCCCACAAATCCTCCGAAACCTTCATCATCTCCTCCTCTCCCACGTCCGGCAGCGACTTCCGCTTCACGCACCTCACGCGCTCCCCGACCACGTACACCTTGAAGATCACGCCACCGTGGTTCACGAACTCCTGCACCACCACAGGAGGCTTCAGAGAATTCAAACCTTCGTGGTTGTAAACCAGCGCCATTTTGTGCGACTTCGCGCTGCCGTCGGCCACCAGAGGTTTTGCGATCACCGGAGACTTCAAAGCCTTCCAGATCCGCCGGTCGAACAGCTTCGCCTTGTCGTTTATCACAATCTGCTTCGGAATCCCGACAGTCTCGGTCCGGTCGTCGATTTTCAACTCCGACACGACCTGCAGCATCGAAATCCGGTTGTGGAGCCTCTCGATCGATTCCGGAGAATCAAGAACGACGGCATTAGGATAATTCGCGGTAAACTCGTTCAGTTGATTCCTCCAATCGTCATCGTAGAGTTTGTGGAGGACGCAATCAAACGGACCTTGATCCGTTAGGTTCCGGTTTGGGTCGATCCGGACCAGGTCTATTCCGCGGGATCTTGCAAGATTCACGAGCGAGTCTCGGATGAAGCTGCTTTGCTTCTTCAGCAACAAAGCGTACCCTACTCGGAATAGTTTTTCCTCTGCCATTGTTTTTTGTTTTATTTTCTTCTAAATGCCAAAGTTGTTGTCGCGAACCAAGAGCATTTGCCAGTGGGAGGGAGAAGAGCGAGGTTTTGGTGAAATAATTGGATTAGGGTTTTGTTGCGGCGCTTTTTTGCTCGAACCGTCGTTTAATAGAACTGAAATTGCAAAAACGTAGAAAAGCAGAGAAAAGGAAGGAAAAGTGGAAGGGAAATGTACAGAGTGAGTGGTGTATATATATAGCTTAGACTAGGGCCAGTGCTGTTAGGGAGAGATGATAAACTCACCGGGTGAAGTTTGAAATAAGATTGTTGAATACGGATACACGTGACAATTCTGTTGAGGGACGTTATGTGGATTCGAGCATGGAAGCGCGTGTTCACTGGAGAGGCATTATATTATTGTATTTATTGCCCTTGATAGTCAAAGTCAAAGCTTGATAAGATTTTGATGGTGTTTGGTAACAGGAAATAGATAAGAATGGAGCAATGATAATACCGGACATGTTTTATGTATGTTATATAATTCTTTTACTTATTCTGAAAAATATATTTTTATAAATAAATAGTAAACTACAGTAATGTTGATACTCATTTGTTGCAAGTAACATGCAGATAAATATGTAAAAAAAATGGAAAGGGAAAAAAAAAGTACATAAATAGTAAGAAATTTTTTGTTTATATATTATAATAATGACAAGTAATTAAAAATATTAAATAAAAACTAATACAATTAATAATATCAAATAAAGTTATTTAAAAAAATCATATAAGTATTTTCAAATTATACTAATTTATAGAAAAACTACTTTTACCATATTCATCAAATTTTCTATTATTTTCATTCACTTCTCACTCTAATTGTCATACAGACTTTTATTTTTAATGGAGTTAGGTCAGCATTCTAGATTTTAATGGAGTTAGGTCAGCATTCTAGATTTTAACATATATAAACATAATTATTATAAGAATTTGAATTTAAATTCAGATTTTTGCTAGAAATAAAATTATAATAGTATAGGATGACTTTAAAGACAAGATTCCTTGGCATATGCGAATATAGTTAGGAATATAGTTAGAGGTTCATTCCATTAATTGCTCGTACAAGCTGCCATTCCAATCCTACTGGTCCTATGATGTAAAAGGTATAATGTATACTAAGGTTTTGTTCATTTGTACATATGAATACAAGGAAGAAGGTGAAGATGAATTTATGTGGATGTATATGGTTACTTTGAGTGAATTTAGAAGGTAAAGTGAATGGATTTAGAGATAAATTTTACGAAAGTTAATGCGAGATTTGATTCATGTGATAGATAAATTTGTGAAAATAGATAGAATTTGAAAGTTGTCAAAATACTCTTGATGAAAAAAGAGAATGATTTTGTAATTTGATGTTATAAAAATAATTAAAAATAAACAATACAAATTTGAAAAAAAAATTATATCAAATGTTAAAATAAATAATATAATTTTGTATGAATGGGAAGAAAGTTATAAAAAATTTGTATCCATGGAGGACCTTATCAACTTCGGTGAGAAGAGAAAAGTTAAAAAAATCACCACCCACATACAACATTGGCTACGTAACCAGTGTCACTCTTCTCATTGCACCAACACCACCCACACACATACATCACCACACCGGTTATGTATCTGGTGCACAACCCCTCACAAGCACTCACACCTCACCCCATCTTCCTTCACTCACACACCCACACCAACACCAGTTCACTTCACTCACACCAACGCATGTCACTATTAAATAACACCACCACTCACCTTCAAACAATGAGAGACAAGCATGAGAATGTCCAACTCCAAACCTTCTAAGAACATTCACATTCACACACGCACACAACAACCCATTTAATAGCAAAGTTCAAACCCAATCATCCAAGCAAATTGAAACAACAATCCTATAAAGAATATTCAGAATCTTGGCAGTAGCACCAAAAGAAAGTTGGGAGTGCAGGAATCTTGGCAGCGGAAAAAGGAATCCTGGGAAAAAACCTAGCAGTTGGTCCTGCTTGGTGAAAATAACTCAGTTACAGGGTTAATTTGGTAAAATTAACGATAATACTCTCAAATTGTCACATATCAACAAAGATGGAATATAGAAGGAATTCCGCATATCTACTCTTACAAATCAATGCACATCTGCTCAAAAGAACAACTGCAAGTCCACAAATCCATCCGTGCAAATCAAGACAAACAGTGTCATCCACAAAAAAAACATAAGAGCTAAGAGTGGTGGAATGACATTGATTATTTTAATAAATCCAATTATCTTAAATTATTAATGAATTTTAATAATAAAAATAATAATATGTAATTTCATATATATATATATATATATATATAAATTTATGTTAAGCCATCCAAAATTTAGACATAAAAATATAAAATTGAGGTAAAGACATGATATGATGTATGCAAAAGATTGAGAATGATGATCAAAAGAAAGGATAACAAAAATATTAAAGTGAACAAAGAATTGACCGATAGATCATGGAACAGTGTAAAAGGAAAAATACCATTAAAAATAAATTTATTGGACAAAATCAAGAAAGGAACAATACTGGGTCCAAAACCAAAAGAAAGTTAGTCTCTGATATCTGTTACAAGATTTGAGAGGAATGACACAATTGTCACAATGCATTTTAAAGCAGTTATTATCATTTATGTAATTTGTCCTTTTATTTTATGTTGGTTTGACTTTCATATAAAGGGAGAAAGTATAACCAGATAACTCAAATGTAAAATGAAGGAGACAAACTCTAATTACAATTCAAATTCCCTAAGTTATACAATCCCCATTTTATATTCTATTGAAAAATATTAAAAACCTAAAACTCAAATTTCACATCTTATTTTCTTCCTTGTGTTGTGAAATGATTTACACCTTCATTTTGTGTTATTTTCTTCTTTTCTTTAAAGTCGTGCATGATTAATGGCGAGATCCTCACTCACATGTTGATCGAAGGTGAAACATTGAGAGAAAGAAAAAATTGAAGAAGAATAACCATGGAGTAGAATTTTTTTGAATTATTTAAGAAAGAAAAAATAAACAAACTTGTAGAACACCACAGGTGTTCTGAAAGGTATTTTCGAATGCCAAAATACCTTTCGATACATCCATTCAATAATGTATTTTTTCTTTATATTTTGAAATTATTATTTTGAAAGATATTTTTGAATCCGGAATACAAGAGATTTTAGAATGTTTTGAAGATTTTCTTTATATTGAATTTTGGATGAATTTTGGAAGGTATTTTTGAAAAATGCCTTCAAGAATACTTATTTCAGAAATTTTATATTCTGGATTAACGGTTTCAGAAGATATTTTTATTTGGAAACGCTTTATGAAACATATTTTATAATACAAAAAACTTTTCCAAAATACCTTTGGAACACTTTTTACATAATTTTTTCTATTTAAATAAACCAAACAACTTCCAAACAACTTCTTTCTAATGTTATTCTTCTCTAATTTTTTTTCTTTTCCTTCATTCTTTCACCTCCCATCTGGTCGGGTGGTGATTTCGCCTTCAATCTTGCACAACTTTGTTCAATTTTGCACAATTGTGTAAATGAAGGAAAAGAAACAAAAGGGAGGGAGGTGCAGGACATTCAGGAAGTGAAGAGAATGTGAAATTAGAATTTCAAGTTTTTTAATATTTTTGAATAAAGGATAGAATGAATGAGAATATTATAACTTATGGAGATAGACGAAGAAAAAAGGGAGGTGCAGGCATCCTTAAAACTATTGTCAGCCCAAAACTCCTAATGGGCCCGGTAACATTTTTTAAACCCATAACACAGAGTTGGTGGACCAAAAAAAAAGTTGATGTCATTTTAAAATTCAATATGTAAGAAATAAAGATAAATATTATATAATTTTTTATATAACTAATACTTTTACTCTCTATTTATTTCTTAACCAGTAAAAATGATTGATTAAATGGAATAAATATAGATGATGTTTTTAACTTTATATTAAAAAAACCGAGCAAATAAACTAAAGAGTATACTGAATGTACTTTTTTTTTTTGTTAAATTCAATTCTGATAGATTTATTTTAAAATAATTCTTATCATCTTTTAAAATAATATATCATACATAGGCTAAGCCTCAAAATTTCTCTACATGCCTGTTTTAATACAACACCTTTAAATGCATATCACAATATTGATACATGATAATAAAATCAAGATAAAATATTTTTCATATATCTCTTATAAATTCATATTCAATTTAACTCTAAAAATTTATAACCTATTTTCATTCCTCTAACTTATGGAATGTTACTCTGTCAATTTTGTCTTTACACTGAATTGATACCTTATTCTTGTGACTAATATTAATTATGTAAAAAATTGGAAATGATGTTATTATAATTAACCCATACAATATGAATATTGATTGATATACTTGAGTAAATAATTGGAGGAGGAAGAGATCGTCCTAGTTACTTCACGTCATCTAAATATTCAACAATTCAAACTAAATTAATATACTTATTTAAATAAATATTTTCTCTGTATCTGTAGTACGCTTATTTATAGACAAAAATATATTTTACATATATTTTGTTATTTAAGTATATTTTCTAGTTCACCATGTCATGAGATATTAATAACTATTTTAAGGATCAAGAGTATAATGTTTTTAACGTACAGCAAATATTTGAGACCAAGGTCAACTTTTAAAATATAAAATAAAGGTCCCAAAAATATATTTTACACTAAAAAAAATTTCAGATTAGTTTAAAAACATAGAAATCAATAGTAGTTGTCATGGAAGACAAAGTGATATAATTTTCTTTCTTTTTGAGATATAATGCACTTTATGTTGCATCGTTGTTTTCTTTAACCACTGAATCAGACAAGCTTTGACATCATAAGAGCATCTTACTATACATGTTTTCATTCTTATCATTACCCTTGACCCAATGATTGTAAATGAATCAAACTTTACTTATTCTATGTGAAAGTACATGATAATCCTGGATCATAATTTAAAAAATATCAAACATATACTAGGTTTAATTTTGATATAGCATGCGATAAACAAAACTTGTGGTATATAACTTACTATTTGTTGCATCATTTAAATAATTCGATAATCCATTAATTATTAATAAAAATACCTGAATAGAAAATGTTCATACAATATTAGGTATAAAGTTCTTTCCAAATTTTGTCAATACCATATTTGTCATATTATGGTATAAATTTTGAATTTTCTAAGTCTTATTTGTGTACATTATATAATTTTCAAAATTTAAATGTTCTAAATCAGGCTATATAAAATATGAAAATAAATAAAATAATAAAATAATTCAGTTAACTAATTTATACAGTAAAATCATAACATTTTAGTAATAGAATTTAGAGAAAATAAAAAAGAAGTTTATAAATAAAAAATTGACATTTATTTTGAAATTTTTAGTTTAAAAATATTCATTTATATGTATTCCTGCTTTCCAAAAATACAATTATGACCCAAAAAAATTCTGTCAAACTGAAATTTTAGAAGCTAAATAAGTATTTGAATTAATTAAATTTGGTTTTAGTGTATTTAATCAATCTTAGATATAAATTTTCAATTTTTTTTCTCTTTCGGGTGTAAGAGAAGGTGTTGTTGATGTAGAAACTTAAGTGTGTGGTTTGGATTATATGATTCTTAAATGATTATTGAATTAAATGCAATTTAATTTATGTAAGGGGAGTAAATAACTAAAATATATTGCATAAGTGTTTTTGTATGTATAGAGTATAGAGTATAGAGAAATGAAAGGATAATGGTTAGCTCTGTTATGATGTGTGATTGTTGAAAGTGTGCAACCATTGTATTAATTATCTTACATCAAATCAGCGAGGTGTTGGTCACTCAAGCAACATGTTACATAGTTTAAGACACAAATTATAGTTTGAATGAAAACAATACAAATATGATTTTTTCTTCTCAAAAGTATCACTCTAGCGCTGGACAAGATGCTCGAGTGATTTTGGTGTTGACTAAGAACACTTAAGCTTGATGATAAAAAAGTAAAAGTGCCTTGATATGAAGCGGTATGAGACATGTGGCCTACAAAACTTAAGTGTTGAGTGAACTTTTAAACTTTATAAGGTTGTGTGGGAATTCTTTAAAATATGTTGGCGAGTGTTCCAATAAGTGATTGAACGTTGATTGTTACTCAAGCAACAAAGCTTGCAGCGAAGCCTAAGAGATTATTGTTCACTAATTACTCAAGTAACTATTGGAAAAAACACATAATCAATTAAGAATATCACCGTCTTTATCCCAAATATTCACCTCATTAATAGAGGAATAAGATTAACACATAGAATATATCGTAGAAACTCCAAATACGGAGAAAAGCCACAACCATAAGAAATAATCACTATGTGTAAATTTGTACAACATACAAAAAATACTCTCAATCCTTTGACTCGAGGCAAGGAACACTATGGACTTAGAGCCCATTATATAGTCACTAACACTCACCTCCTTAGTTATCCTAGGCAATGTGAGACTTTTCAAGACATGTTATTTTCATCATCCCAACACAAACAAGTATATTGCTCAAGTGAAATAGATTGTGTATGTTGAAAAGGTGGTGTGTGTTTATGTTTTTGTATATGTTGTGATATACGATGTATAAAATGTGAGATTAATTACATATACTTTGAAAGACAGGAGATTAATGAGGAGATATATGATATTGTGTAAGCATAACAAATTTTCTTTTTCGATGGTCATTTGTGGGTTATGGATAATGAATAAATAACTTATATAATGTATATGTGATTTTGTATAAGTGACATGATCCTTGATGATGGTAAAGATATATCCAAGATAGTTTGAGACCTTCGGTGGTTGAATGAAACTTATATATACATTTTACTTATTAACAAATAATTTTTATTATCTTAATACTAAGAATTTCACCCCACTTTTAATATGTACATGTTAGTTTTGAAAAAATTTATTTATCACTAATTTTTCAAATAACATTTCATGTTTATCTATGATATAACTTGAAATAGAGCGTAGCTCTTTAATATTTGCATGCATGATTTGGAAATATACATGACAAATTAATAATATTTTTTATGTGATAAATAATGGTAATGTATAAATTTATTTATCAAAATTTAATATACAAATTTAATATTTAATTATAAAAAATATCTTACTAGACACAAATTCATTAATATTTACATGTATGATGAATTAATCATGGTTTTTTATACGTTTGATGAATAATGATAATGTTTCAATATATTTTCTATATTTAAATGAGGAACTTTATTCAAATTGCACACAACAACCATCCAAAAGTGAATAATATAGTAAGTAAGCTGATTCTTTATTCATAATTTATTCTCATAAAATATAATTGAACCGAAAAGATGAGCTTGTAGCCAAAAAGGACGATGAACATCTTCGATAAAATAAAATTCACTTAAATTTGATATTGAAAGTTTGATACGAATTTAATTAGAATGTTACCTTATAAAATTTTTAAATTTTAAAAGTTAAATTACAATATAAAGATACTAAGAATAAGAATCATATAATTATATTATAGTATAAAATATTATAAATGTTAAAAATTTTAAAAATACAAAAATATGAAAAATATAAAATAGATATAAAAAATATGTCAAAAAAATAAGAAATATATATATATATATATATATAATATAATAAAGTGTATCATAATATAAAATCAAATAATTTTACATTTTTTTTAAATAAAATCTTAAAATTATTAATCCAATTTTTTTTTCTCCCTAAATACAGATTTAAGTGGATACTGACTTGAATGGATGGAACTTAAATAAATATTTACCGTAATATTTATTCATTTATCCTATTTTAATTTGACAATTTTTGTTGTACTATTTATTATTCATGGGTATTTTTGAACTTCTTGCGTGCTTTTATGTATATTCCGTTTCAGATAAGGGCGTAAATGTCTTACTTTTTCTGTGACGTGTGCTTAATTTATTATGCATTAACGCAAATTTATTATTGATTAAATCGTTTGTCATGCTTTTTAATGCTCGTAAATACTGGACCAAAAATTCGCTGAGTCCAATCAATCTATTAGTTGAATATCCCTAAGATAAGCAAAACCAAATCATTTCTTACTTTCTTAAAGTACCTTTTGTTTTACCAATTCTTAAAGTTTCTTAAAACAATTTACCATACTGTTACCTAATTATAAATTATTATACAACAGAATTGTCGTTTGTAATTATTTTAGGATATTATAGTCAATTATTTTAAACTATATTATGTAACAATGTAAATAGTTACCAGTGTATTTAAACTAAACTTAATAATTATATTCTAAAGATAATATTAAATGTATAAGTTCCTTCTTAATTTATTTTTAAGGAACACCTGATAAATATGTTTTGATTTGATTTGGTTTATCTGGTATGCTGAATATAGGATCATTTTTAAGTTTAATTTAACTTTATGTAGACCAATAAGTCATTTAATTATATTTTAAAAAATTCAAATAAAATATAATATATTTTTAAATTTAAATGATATATATAAAAATATATATATATATATATATATATATATATAATGCATATTTTAGTAAAATACTTTTTAAAATTTTACTTTAGTACTTTTATTTTTCTATAATAGAATTATTGCTTCTTGAGATAATTCAAGTCAATCACCCCAAGATCAAAGAAAAATGATCCAATTAAAATTGTGTACTCTTCTAACAAGCATATTCTTTACATACAATTTTATATTCCAACACGTAATGAATATAAACACATCTTTAAAGAAAATCAAATATTTCTATTTGTCACCATGGGATAAGATTTTTTTTTAAAAGAAGAAAAATAAGTAAATATATTTTCTCATATATTAAAATTAATTTGTACTCAAACTAATACATTTTCTTATATTTTTTTTTTAAAAAAATAATTTTAATAAAGAAATAAAAACAAACTTTTCCATATACTAATACATAATAGCGTAAAAAGTTAATTTTAGTTTATAAATTTCATTCTAACTTTTCTTTGTTTCTCTTTATGTAATTGTTTATTGAAAGCTTGTGATATCTTTTTTTTTATGAGAAAATGTAATGGATGAAGATAATATAAAATTATAAATTAAATATGCTTTGGAAGAAATAAGTTTGACCACAATAAATGAAACAAAAGAAAAAGTGCTACAACAAATATTAGGAAAAGGAAAGAAAGAAAAAAAAAGGGGGGGTTTGAGCAAAGAAACAGTGCACTCAGAAACGACAAAACAGAAAACAACATAACGGGGTGGCCATATTCTTGATACCGCATTGGACGTTATTCAATAATTAACGGCTTTGCAATACGACGTCGCCTTCTCCTCCTTCATGTTCACACTCCCACGTGCTTATTGCGTGACACTTCACCCCACAATTTTAATGAAGAAACAAGTACCATGTTCCACTCCAACAACAAAAAATGAAACAATAAATAAAACAGTACCATGTGGGATAAACTATATTTGGGCTGTTTTATGGGACCCACATGCACCTGCACAATTTGTTTTTTATTTTTTTAATCTAACTTACAAGTTACCATTGTTATTCGATTAATGAATTAAATATTGCTTTTTCTTGGAGAGATACGTACTAACCAATAATTCTGTTGGTTATTTTGAAATAGGAAACCTTTTTCAAAACTTCACCCTTATCTAAAACCTCTCATAAACAATCTTTTAAGCATTTTGTCAAAATGATTAATAACATTTTTAATTTGGTCACATTTTTATGTTATTATAGTAATATTGTTACTATTAATTTAATAGAATGAGATAAATAAAAAAAACACCTTAGAAAAAAAAGTGATTAAGCCTAAAAAATCCAAATAAATATAAACTTAACTTAAATGAACATGACTGGTTTTATATATTTGTCAAGTGTTTGAATTTGTATTTTCACGAAGCTAATTTGATCAAAAAGGATAAATTTGGATTTGATAATATTTCAAATGGAAATTCAATTTTGATCAAAGTGGTTAACTATCTGTTCGTAAGTTAAAATAAAACCAGATAATAATTATTTTTTGTTACATATAAAAATATGAATAAAAAAAAATACGAGTTAGTTGATTGGTTCCTTTGATATACATATACTCCTCCAACCACCAATATTCTTTGTCTCTGTGAAACTCTTGTCTTTCTCTCTCTCTCTCTCCTCAAGATAAGGCAGAGAAGAGAAGGAAAGAGAGCAGGAGATGGAGGGTGCAAAGACGACGGTTGTGGAGCAATCCGTGCCAACGCCGTCCAAGTTTCCGTTGAGCTTTTGGGAAACCACGGTGGTTTCAACGGTGGCTTTGATTTTCGCGGTGGGTCTAGCCGGCGTGTACCTAACCATGCCCGATTCCGATTATAGCTTTCTGAAGCTCCCCCGCACCCTCCAAGACCTTAAACTCCTTCGGTAATGTTCCAACCGACATTCCCTTTTCTGTTATTTTACACGTGAATGTTCAAAACCAAAGAAAAAGACCAACCTTTACTTCGTTTTCGTTGTTGGGATTCCCCTTTCTTCTCTGTTTTCTTATTGGGTGTTTTCTCTGCGGTACAAGATGCGGTTTTTATCAATTTAATGATGATTAGTTTGTCGCAAAATTCATTGATGTTTAAATGAATGTTCTAATTGTCAAATCTGGTTTATTTCGTTTAAAAGATCTGACCCGGAACCGTGATTTCGGTCCAATCATGATGATTAATTAAAATCGTGATTTGGGAATGCTGTTTATAAGGATTCTGTGTAAATAGGATTAGGTTATTTTAATTTATTTATTTTCTTTCTCTTCCTTTTCTCTGTTCTATCCCTTTGAAAAGCAGATCTGAAAAGGGTGTTTGAGTCTTGAGGGATCCCGCAGCTTGGATGGAGTACATGAGAATATTAGGTTTCTTATTGTTAATAAATTAATCGAGGTTTTTGCTTTGAGTCAACAAACTGGCATCTTGCAAGTTGCGAGTGTATATTAATTGAAGGTTCACGTGCTATCCTAGGGTTCAGTTGACAACACTTTGGCTCAGTTTGCAGTTAGTCCTAGGTTCTAACTTGTAATAATCTTTTTTTCTATTTTCTGATAAACTTGTTTCCATCTTTAAATAAAAAAATAGTTGCAACTTGCAATTTGCAACACCGACCAACTCTTCAGCTGTGGGACTTTGACTGAGATCAAGCAATATGTTTTCTTATTGTTCCACTGTATTTGACTGAGGATGAACCTTGGTGCAACGTTATGGTTATTGTTGTTGTTGACGGAATGTTCTATGCTTTGAGATAGTCTATTAACTATGCATTTCATTCCAATGAGTGGATAGTATGTAATTTCTCCTATGTTTTAAAAATGTTTGTGCTTGTGTAGAAAAGGGAATTTGGTGGATCCTGAATGTAGAACAGGAAGTTGAGTATAATACAAAGTTTTATTTATTTTTGTAGAGATAACCTTGAGAGCTATACAAGTGACTACACTGCACAAGTCTTGGTGGGGTACTGCGTGGTATATATTTTCATGCAGACTTTCATGATTCCAGGGACTGTTTTCATGTCATTGCTTGCTGGAGCACTCTTTGGAGTCTTTAAAGGAATGGCACTGGTCGTGTTCACTGCTACAGCAGGAGCCTCTTCATGCTACTTCCTGTCTAAAATGATTGGACGTCCAATTCTCTCATCCCTCTGGCCTGACAAGTTGAAATTCTTCCAAACCCAGGTTTGTTTTATGTTTCATCTTTCCCACCACATTGGTTTTGATCCAATATTTACATGGAACTGAAAAAGTTACTTGTTTGTATCATAGGTGGCTAGAAGAAGAAAGAGTTTGTTGAACTACATGCTTTTTCTGAGATTGACTCCAACCTTGCCCAATACATTTATTAATTTTGCTTCACCAATTGTGGATGTGCCTTATCATATCTTCCTCTTTGCAACTGTTATTGGACTCATACCTGCGGCTTATGTCACTGTCAAGGTACGTGGCCTACCAAAAACATTTCATATTTGGAAATGTTATTTGCACAATAAATATTACAACAAGTATACAAAAAGAGGACAGAGAAGAGTGAAATGTATTAATGGTGTGATTCTAATAGAGAGAGAGAGAGAGAGAGAGAGAGAGAAAATGTATCTTAATGAATATCTGAGTTGTCTCTGATTGCATTTGAGTTTCTGGTTTTGTTATGCAGGCTGGGTTAGCTCTTGGGGAGTTAAAATCCATGGGGGATCTTTATGATTTCAACTCAGTTGCAACGTTGTTCCTCATTGGTGTTGTGTCGGTTACACCCACATTAATGAGCAAGAACGAATCATAGCATTTTATAGGCCAAGAATCATTGCTGTATGATGGCCTTGTTCTCCTGACAGCTAATATCAGTTCAGTATTTGTACAGATCTCCAAAAGAAAAAAACAAAAACCAAAAAAAAAAAGGCAATTTCATTGTGATTCTCTGCAAATAGATTATTCCAAATGCTGCAGTAGTTCAAGACAAGCATATATGACTGGTCGGATCTATGCTAGTGGCAAGAAACGACGATTGGCTGAATTAGTTATGTACATTGTTCACGAATTGATATGTGTAAAACATTCACTTATTGAATGGTAGTTATTTTGTCGATGTTTACATGCACAAAAAGAAGTTCTCTTCATCTTTCCCATCATTTTGGTTACACATCAATCATCACTCTTTCACTTTCCCAGTCTTTCGTTTTGCAATCAATTAAAGTACATGAAATCAATGCATCATGTGCATTTTGGGGGCAGGTAGGATATGGAACCTACTGCGCCAACCGTGAAGAAAAGTGTGTAAGCATGGGTTACTACTATGCTAAATATTTTAAAAGTTCACACTCTCTCAAGTAAAATTAATCTTTATACTTGAACCAACTCATTTTCTTCTCAATCAAGAATTGAGTTTTGGAATGTATACTATGTATTAAACAAAATATCAAATGATGAATTGAAGAATGTGTTAAAAGTGTTATCTATATGTATTTTTTATACCTAAAATTTAAACCTGAATGTGACTTGTTCATAAAGTTGAATACTGCCTCCGGCAAGTTGGGAACTGAGAATAATATAATTGTGAGATGACAATGGCAATCTTCTGTGATTGAAAAATACAATTGAATAATGAGAGTTGTTCATTATGTTAGAAAATTGCATATTCTAATGCTTCTTTACTTCCACTCATCTCAATACATTCTTCATTGCAAATTTGCGGACAAGCATAACCTACAAGGTAGGGAAAAACAAACCCAAGTCCCATGTAGACAAAACTTATAAATGTAGTCATTCTAGAACACACCCTTATCAATATGAAATGGTGACATTTTATTGTCGTTGCACCTAAGCTTTTTAGGGTTTTAATGCTTTCTAGGTTTTCAATAGCTTCAGAAGAAAATAACTTTAATGCGGGTCAATTGATTAGGGCAATTTGAAAAAGTCTAAAATAAATTTAAAAATAGTATTTTTATTTACTAATAAAATTATTGAAGTTAAAATATGTTTTAATTTTGAGAATTTAAAACATACATAAATATAAGTATGAGATATTTTTCTGTTAATAAAATAATTTATTGTACAAATTAAAAATCACTCATAATAAAATATAATTTAATTTAATAGAAATATATTAATTAATTTAATAAGAATATATTAATAAAAAAAGTAAAAATTTTATGTGTTTGGACCTTAAACCGTCATAGGTTTATTACAATGCAATAGAATATTGTTTCATATTTATTCACAGATCAAGGGAACGGGTCAATGTCCTAATTGTTCTTTGGATTGGTAAAGTAAAAAATAAAAAATAAATGTAACTTAACTGAATTACAAATTAGTATTTGTTTGGATAAAAGTTGATAAATTTAAGTTTGATTAATGTTAAAAAATTAATTAAGATAAAAATTATTTAAAGTTAAAATAAATAGATGTTTTAGTTGCAAAATTTAACTAAATGATATATTTATTGTTTGATATAAATAAATAATTATATACTATTTTTATCTTTCAACAATTTAGTTTTCATATTTTATTTTTATTACAAATAATATATGAATTAAATTAGATATTATAACAATTTATATAATAAGATAAAATTTTCAATGCATCATAAATTGGAATTTTATTTGTAAACATAAAGTTAATAATAATATATTAAAATGATATGCACGATTATTTTCTTTCCATATTATAAATTTAAAACTAAAAAAGTAATAGAGTTAAATTGTATAAATTCGTTTAATTTTATTTATTTATTTTTAAATCTGACATTTTTCGATATTTTATGTAGTTTTATTATTAGCTATAATATTAATTTGGAACCAAAATTATATTTATCATTTTATATTGGTTTATATTGGTTTTAAATGAAGATAGAGAGTTATTTTCTTTCTCATAAAAATTCTTAATTGTAACAAACTAAAAAATAAATAATTCTACAATCATTCAAAAGTATACTGTGAAATAATCTAATTTTAAGTGTATAAGTAAATTATAATTACTTTCAATAAAAATATAATGTTAAACTATAAACAATTTATCGCATAAAAATTAAATATATTATTATTTTATTTGTATTAAATTAAAAAAAAATTACTTAGTTAATGATTTTTAGATAATAATTGAAAATCATTTCAGAATAATATGATTTAAGTTCATTATATTAAAACAATTCAATATTAAAATTGACCATCTACTATTTTATCCAACATTAAAACCATATATAGTTACAAAATTTTAATGAGAAACCAAAGAAAAATAAATAAATTCTCCCATAGATGACCATAGATGACAGATACATTTCATCGTCCACCATGTTACCAACCCAGTTAATAAAATGACAAAAAAAAAAAAAAAAAACAACAACAAAAAAAAAACAAAAAAAACTCTGCCCAATAATAATGTATAAAACAATATAATTAAAAAAAGTTGTCGTGAAAGAATCGAAAAATGCTCCTTCCAAAGGTAGGGGGCACGCAGAAAAGCCTATAACCAGGCATAAAGTTGAAAATTACAACCTACCAATGAAAGCACACTATAAACTAAAGTTACATATCAAATTTAAAATAATAAATGACGAGACAAAGTTAAATCCCTGTCCATTGATTTCTTGATTCATCTTCATGAGTCACCATCAAATGTGCCAAGTCCATCCACTGAGAACTATAAGAGAAATCTCCCATTGCCTTGAATCCATGCTACAAAATCTTCTTCTCCATGGCTAAGCTCTAACTATGGAGAAACAAGCTATAGCTAAGGTCTAACCAGAGAACTAAATAATCCCCGCATAAGAAACAAGCTACCTGTTCTTTTTTACTTTCTTATTACGCATGGTGCTGTCTGGAGTACGAGTATCAAGCTTGCGTTTTAACCCTGCTTGTTTTTGTGCACCACTCTCCTGCAATTTTGCTTTAGCCTTTCTGGCAGCCACTGAAGGTCTCTTTGTCAGGCGTTGTTTTGGCTTTTCTCCACCCTGGCTTTTCTTCTGCACATCTGATTTGGTTGCACGTAGACCCTGATAAGATGCATTGCCTTTTCTGTTTGATCTGTTAACACTGCTAGAAGGAGACCGTGAAGCCACTGAAAATTTCTTTGCAGGAGTACCAGGAGCTTGTGTTGATGATCTGTTTGGCCTTTTAGAAGGGGTATGACCTTGTGTTGACGATGGGTTTGGCCTTTTAGATGGGGTAGCATCTTCTTTGGCATGAGAGAGTCTCAACTCTCTGTCTCGAAGCTTCAAGTTCCTTCTCTTAATAACAAATTTAGCAGCTTCCTGCATTTACAAAACAAAACTTTAATAATTTATTGACATATGGGTCTATAGACATGAAAGAAGTTTGAACATTCTTTATGGCACGTTTATTTTGAATGCAATAACACTACCTCTAATAACAACCTAACATGTCTAAATTCACAACCAATCAAACACCATTTTGAATACCAACACGACACTGTGACTTTATACCAGTAAATTTGAAGAATTAGCAGTATAAATCTAATGAAGTAACAGTTCATTTACAAAGTCGTAATCAACACAAGAAACCCTAAAATGTTCATTCTGTCTTCATACAATAAACCGCACTTAGAAGGCCAGAAGTCCTCGCCACAGATATTGGACTACAGATATGGATTTCAATTCATTGAATTTACGTGCAGAATAAGGTGTCACTCATAGGTCTGTTAATGACAATATCATAGGGTTTTTAACTTATGCAAGTGGGCGAGAGAGTTAGTTGTTGATCTTTGTTGGATTGTAGGGCTGAGAAGAGAAGATTAGTACAAATTGCCTAAAAAATTGAAGGGAGGTTGACAGATCATGTTGTCATTTATAAGGGGCAAAGGGCACTGAGAGCTTTCTGCAGTGTTGTAATCTGGGGGATTTCCAAACACTATGTAACAATATACCGAGTTTATATCATTCATCAATCTAAACTTGTATGATCTCGTCATATCTGCATGGTCACAACTTAGTGAGCTTTACAAGAATGTGGAGTTGTGGACTAATGTAATCGGACACACGTAAACAGAGCTTAAATCATGCGGAATTAAAATGCAGTACACAACAGCCAGCTAACGGGATAACCCAATGCAAGATAACTTCTACTTTGAGATAACAGACATACCAATTAAGTTGTATTTCTATGTAAGATGACTGTTGCAAAAATAAGAAAATAACTAGACAAATTTATAATTTATTAATACTAAAAAATCAATGCCTCTTCATGGAATGCAGTTATTTGGTAACAACAGAAGCCAAGGAACATAAAAAGGAAAAAAATAAAAAATAAAGACCTCTTTTAAAGGTAGGGCAACACCTTAAGAAAACAGAGCAGGTGAGACTATCCTGCCACTCAGCAAGAAAAAAAAAGAAGGAAACAGGTATGCTGAGATGGGGAAGAGGACAGAGACCTCTCTACATAGCTGAGCACATGAACAGATAAAGAAAATAGTGCAGTGACACATAAAGGAGTGACCAAAAACACTGCCAGAAGTTGCTCGGTGCAAGGTGTTTGGTTTCACAAATCAGAAACATACGAGTTGTTCTGATTTAAAACATCACGAAAACGCAAAAATACCACGAAATGGCTTATTAATGATGCATTAAAACAAGATTTTAAATATGGGATTTTGCCCGGTGAATGAATGACAGTAACAGTAGCAGCAGGAAGGAACCATTGACAGCTATTTCTCCTACTAACTCAAAACACAGCAGCAGTATATCAACAATGGCCTGAGGCATAATGCATCACTCCACCAAAATATCAGAGTCTCTAAGTCTAACTAATACTAAACTCGTTGAAACAAGGTATTTTATGAAAATGACATGTATGTACCTAGTTAAACAAAAGACATGCTATAAAATATAAAGCACCAACCCGTAACACACACAGGTAGGTAAACAAACAATCGAAACAAGGCAATCTATAGCACAAAAGTATCTCCTTTTCAGAAATAGATAACAAGCAATTCCAAAAGAAATCATACAAACAAAAAAAATGGTCTCTATGGCCTTGTCAACCACAAAGACCCCAATAATTTCACCAAAAGCAAGGCACACAAGAACATCAACTATAAAATACTTGAACTAAATATGAAAAGAGCCTATACTAAGAAAGTATATGAAAAATGCACTATTCAGGCCCCTGAACACACCTTTGTTTTAAATAGCACATAAGCAATACCCTTTCCAACATTAAGATGAGGATCTCGAACAACTCTGACAGCTTCTACACTTGATTCCAGGTTGGATATGCCACAAAATAACTGATAAAGCTCTTCATCCTGTACAAAGGATCATATTATAGATCTATTAGACAACAATAACACAATTCTATGGCCTCGAATATAAAATTATCTCTTCGAAACACACCTTCACATCAAATGGGAGGTTGCCCACAAAAACAGTTCTCTTGTTGTCATAAAGAGGAACACTTTCCCCTTTATGTTTCTTGCGGGGTGGGCATGCCCTATCAACACGAATGTGATTTCCTTCGACCTACAACCAGATGATTACACAATAATATTTAAAAAAGTCAACTACTAACATTCCAACAAAAAGAAATACAAGGTAAACAGCATATTTGATCCAATCCACCTCAACTTTGAGAGCCAAGGGCATACCAGTGACATGTTGTGAGACAAAGAAGCCTGTGCCGATTGCTCGGTTTTGTAAACAATGTATGCATGTACACTGCCAAAAAAAATACAACATTTGTGTGTTAGAAACGGATAAAAAGCATCCTCTAAACAGAAAAGGCTTCTATTGTTATTAGACTCAGTACAAGTCACCTAAAACCACCGGAAGAAACCTATACCTATTTGCAAAATAAAATGTATGAAAGGAGCTTTTGTAGTTCTCCTTAGAATGAAATAAATAAAAACAAACATAATGAATGATTTCTCGAAGCCAAAAACAAACCGGTTTTACCTTTCTAAAGAATCCATGGAATCATTTCAAAATAAATGTCATAAAAAATAACCGCATTCACAAACAAACCATCAACAATTCAGAAAATTACCTATCTCCGGCATCATTTATTTTCTTCGCAAGGATAGCTCCCTTTCTAGGTTTCTTGGTCTGGTTCACCACGAAAGAAGAACAAAAAGCATGAAGTTATCATTCCAATAAAAAAAATTAAAACCTCGTACCAAACAAACTCACACAAAAGAAGAGGAAAACCTACATCTTGTAAAGGAATAGAACGAATCCTCACAGACTCGACCTCACCAAACTTTTTAAACTCCTTCAACAGAATCTTCTTTTTCACCTTGAGAGGCAAATTCCCAACAAAGACAGTCCTCAAAAGCTTATCTTCGTCATCAAAACCCTCCTTTGCAACCATCGTATCAGCTGGATCATCCAATGTCTTCCTCTTGTTCCCAACAGTTTTACTCTCAATCCCTTCCTTTTGAACTTCATCCACCGGCCCATATCTCTTCTCCTCCCACTCTCTTTCAACCTCGTCCCTTTTTCTCTTTCTTTTCCCAATTGCTTCTGCACCCAACTCAAGGCCTCCTTCTCTTCCTTCATCAGAACCTCGTTTCCTCTTCTTCTCCGAGCTATCCAAAACATCGGTTACAGAAACTGGATCAAGGGCCGGAATTTTCTCTTTGTTCCTCTTGCGTTTTTTCTCGTCGCCGGCATCGCGGTTCTCGGCGTCGCCGTTGTTAGGGATGTGAGCTTGGTTGGTTGTGTCAGAAAGTGGAGCAGGTTTTCTCCGAAAAGGGTTGTCGTCGGAAAATAGAGAGGCAGCGGTTGCGGTGCCCTGTTCCGGCGCGTTGCCAAAGAGCTTGTTGAAAATGCTGGAAGGGGGTGGATCGGTGTCGGTTTGAAGAGTTTGTTGCGGGTCCTTGGGTTTCTTCTTGCCCATTGGTGAATTGAATTGGAAGGAATAGGATATCGGTGAATAATTGTTCAAGAAAGAAGAGAGTTTGGGAAGAAACCCTAAATAAGTTTAAGGCGGAAGAAGGTGAAAGTAAAGCATTTAGTATGTAGGAAAGTTCGAATATATTTTTGCACACACAAAAAGACTTGAAAACAAATATTATAATTCCTATTTTCTAACAACTAAGGATGTCTCAATGATTAATAATATTAATTAATTAACAAGTATTTTATTTTTTTGGGTAAAAATGAATTTTTATTTTATATGATTATACTTCTGATAAATATATATATATAGGGTAATTTATAATAAAGTTTTTTTAAACATATAAATTATGTTTTATATTTATGAATAATTTTTATTGTAATTTAGTGTTTTTCTTTTGTGAGAATCTGAAAAATATCTTAAGAGTAATGATGATTTTTAAAAGGAGAAGGACAATAGAAAATATTTTAATCGTAAAAGTTTAAGATTATAAATGGATTTTATTTTAGCCAAACTCTTTTTTTAAGAAAAAAAAATTACCATCTTTGTACTTTTTTTTTTATATTACTTCTAGATATTTAATCTCAATTTTAATTATTTTGAATATTAAAGATCAATGACCATAAGATTGTTTCTGACGAAGAGTTATAGATATTCATCCGATTATAGAGAATAACTGAGTAAATTCATTTTATATTTTTTTTAATGTAGTTTTAGTTCTTTGAGTTTACACGTGTGATATACAATGCATATGATTCAAATATGTTTAAAGTGGATATTTGTTGTTTTGTGATCATGATAATACGCTTAGATTTACAAGTTTTTTTTTATCTAGTTAGGTTATCATGTGAGAAATAAAATTCTAAGAATCAATCGTGAGAGAAATGACAATTTAACTAAAGTAAGTAAAACTAATATTATTTTTGAACCATTTGTTTTAACATAGAGCTCTAAGGAGCAACTTTTAAAAAAATGACATTTTAATCTAAGGTAACAAAAGTTATTATTTTTGAACCATTTGTTTTATCTCGTCTAAATTGAGTGTAAGGTGAATTTGTCATTGGATTGTTAAATTGGTATGTCTTCAATTATTGTTTTGATTGGTGTGGAGTTTGGTTGAGTTTGTAATTTGTGCTTGAATGATTAATTTGGTTTATGAGTTTTTTACAATTAGTATTGTGAAGTAGTACTCTTAGTTCCAATGAGTCACTATTAAGGAAATTGGTCATGTTTTGACTTGTGTAAAGAAGAAAAGTATTCTATTTCGGATGGGGTATTGCATTTTTTGTGAAACTTCACATTTGGTTTATTCAAACTCGCTAGACGACCAATCACTTGTTGAGCGTTGTGTCAAAATTGAGTTTGGTAAGAAGGCAAGGGAGGCTTTCTTGTTAGGAAAGCCTAGTTTCATAAGTGGGTGTCAAATCGAAGTTTTTCAAACAAGTAGGGGAGATTTACTTGCTAGGTGAGTTAACCTCTAGCTTGGCGAGTTCGTGTTCCTATTTCAGAAAAATTAAAATTTTCACTTCGTTAACCATTGGATGAAGTTGAAATTTTGACGTCAGATCCTAAATATGTGATTCTTTATTTTGACCATTGGGATTGTCAATTAGATGTATACAATTAGAGAAATACATTTCGTTATTTGTATATACTTAATAAAAATACTATCATTGAATATTATATGAATTGTATGAATGAAAAGTGAAGGATGAGTTCTTAGTGTTCATGATTTTATGGAAAAGTGATGTTGTTAAGAGTATGAAAGTTAAGGGATGTAATGAAAAGATGAAATTATTGAAAATTGTATTTTTGCACGAGGTTTGTGCTTCTAAAGGGAAAGTGCAAATACTTGTTATTTAGTATTATGTATTAAATATGGATACGTGTTTATTAGTGAGAAGTCATTGTAAATTTTACTAGACTTACGAACCTCCTTAAAGTATTATAATAGATGATGTGAGTTAAAGGAGGTTCTTACAATGAGATTTAAAGTGAAACATTTTTTATGGAAAAGTCATATGTTAAACTTATCTTATCATGAGAAATTTAATTTTTGGACCAAGTGGAATCAAGATTTTTGTTATAATCATGTATGAAGTTCCATGACAAATACATAACTTCTAATATATCCGATGATTTAAGTCTATAAGTATACTGTGAAACCTATAATACAATAGGTGTTATTATTTGGTTGTGATAACATATTATATGTATAGTTTAATTGTACATTAATTATATTTACATACTTTGAATTTTCAGTTCTTAAGTTCTTTTTTATTTACTAGTAACAAATTGTTTTATTATACATTTTTTAATTTTATATTTTCACAGTTTATGTAAAACCCTCCTTTTTATTCTGACATAATTTTAAAGGGTTGTCCTTAATCTAATGGGCTTAAGGGTTGGCCCATAGGGTATCCAAGGCCCTTAAGGCAGCCAAATCCCCTCTCACTGTTGCATTCTTGCAAACACAGTTCCCTCACACTCTCTCTTTCTCAACAAAACGCTCTGCTAGGGTTTGGGGATTTATCCAAGTTCAACTGAGTTCAACCTCTTCCTTCCGCTCACCTCTTAAACCTGCTCCTAAAGTTGTAGTGCTCATTCGCTTAAGTGTCGAAACTTTCCGCTAGCTTATTTTCAGGTAAGGGAAGATAGGGTTTCGAGTTTTCAATCATTTTTGGCCTGTTTTAAGTCTGCTTGGTGTTTGTATAGATTATACGTTGTTGTGAATATGTGGGATGCCTTGCGTGATTGTTTGGGTGTGGAAATGTGATTGCTGCAGGTGAGAATAGGGACGAGAACTGGTAATCTCGCCCAGGCTCGCCTAAGCGAGACTGGCAGAGGCTCGCCTAGGCCTTTTGTGCGAGCTGTCACTCAGGTGGGTCATCCTTGTTTTGAGCGAGTTGATGTCTCGCTTAGGCGAGGAGAGCTCGCCTAAGTGAGCTAGGGCGAATGCTCCCTGTTCCTCTTTTCGAGCTCTCGCCTAGGCGAAGGGAGCTCGCCTGAGCGAGAGTCCCTTTCGCCTGAGCAAGACCCTTCAGCCTGAGCGAAGAGTTAGGCGAGAGTGTGTCCTGGTTTGATGTTTTCTCTGTTCTTAGATTTTTGGCATGTATTTGATTGAGTTATTATATAATGGCATGAGGTGAATGAATATGCATGTGTGAGAGGGTGTATGAGATGTGAATGATGATTTTGGATAATTCTTGGTATGAAATGAACATGAAATGGTTGGTTATGAAAATGGCATGGTATTGATATGAGATAAAATTCTATATGCATGGATTGAGTATGATGAGTTGGGTATGGATTTGATATGAGATATGGAATGATTCATGGGTAAGAAGTGGTGAATTTTGACATGGTATTAGCATGAGGTACAATTCTATATTGGTGGATTTGGGAAGGATGAGTTGTTATTGATTCAACATGGAATATGAATGAGGAATGGTTATAAAGGTTGGTATGAGACTTATATGTGTGATAAATATTACTTTATTGATTGAGTATGTTTGGTCTGTGTCAGTGCGTAATTCCATGAGCCTCTAGGTGAGACCTCATGGTAGTGTTTTAGTGGTCGAGACGTAATTCCATGACCCCTGTTAGTGGGAGTTCATGGTGGTGCCCCGTTTATATAATTTGGTAAGGACTCAAGGTAAGGTTGCATCCTGACACTCTAAGGAGTCAGTTAGTCTCACTTAGAGCGGACTGACTCTTGTGGTGAGAGTAGCAAAGGCCTGAAACTCACTAAGGGCTAACCTTGTGTGTGGGGGATTGAGACATTGTAACACTTGTAACATTTAGCTCGGGGGTGAGCAGCTCCGAGGTGAGTAGAGATATCCACCACAAGTGCAAGCATCCGCTGAATCCGACTAGATTATATGTATCCGGAGGAGTCGTGTCGAGTCTAGCGTATTGCTTGAGGAGTCATAACATGTTTGGATGACATATACTACTTGGATTGTGAAATAGCATGTGATTGCATGATAATTGTTTTATACTCTAGCTTACCCTTTTTGTTTGTTTGTTGTGTGTTCTGTATGTGTGGTTTTTCTCTTTTTGCGATGATCATCAACTTGTTGATGTGAGCAAATGCGAGAACTACCTGTGGTCATCAGGGTGATGGAGGCTCCGCTGCGTAGCTTTGGGTTGGATTCCGCTATCCAAGATTCTTTTAGGGTTGTAGCCCATGTACTTGTCTGCCCCCCTTGGGCAATTATTTTGAATATTGTAGACTCTTACTCCACTTTGGTCACTGACATCTTGGTGTGCCTAAATTTCTATTCAGACTTCTCTTGGTTAAATGTTAGGAGTAGTATCTATATTTCAGGACTTTGTTTCTAATACTATTTCGCATGACATTCCTTTAATTAACGTTATTAATTAAATGGGGCGTTACAGTTTATTTGATATTTGATATAACTTATATATATATATATATAATTTTATTTTTATTATGGTTTTTATTATTTTTAAAGTTTCAAAATAAATATATAATTTGTTGGATTTGAAATTTTATACTACTTTTTACAATTTTTTAAAATTCAGTTAGTTGTACTAAATTTTTGTAAAGAAATTGTACTATACGTCCAATAGGTCAATCGACCAATCATACATAAAACACCATCGGTCAATCGGCCAACCGAACTCGATTCTATAAACTCCGTAGAGCAACGATAAGAGCTGTCGGTCGAACGGCCTGGTCAATAATTCCGCAGACCATCGGTCAAACGGTTACACAAACAAGTCACTACCATAAGCAATTGGTTGATCGGTCTCACAAGTCACCCATGTTTAGGCCCATCGGTCCATCGGTAAAACATCAGTGAGGGACATTCTAACCCCCAAAGGCCCATCGGTCCATCGGTAAAACATCAGCGAGGGACATTCTAACCCGCAACGGCCCATCGGTCCATCGGTAAAACGTCATCGACAGACATTCTAACCCCCTCCCAATGGCACAACGGTCAATCGGACCCGCGTGTGGATCAACTATCGGGTTGATCGGTCGATCAATTTCTTTAGATTCGCGCAGTCCCTTACACGCATCTGTCGGTTGATCAACAATACACACGGATCTTTCGCCTGTTAAAAACAGAATATCATTAACCCAGCCAAGCGGCCATCGGTCGCACGGTTAAATAACCTAAGTCAAACTCATTAACGTTAAACGAGTCAGTAATCTTGATTAAAAGGTCATTGGGCCGTGATTAAGAAACCCTAATTACAGGCCCATCCCGAAAGCTATAAATAGGGCCCAAAGGTAGGTTGGTAAGGATCTTCAATTCGCATTTATTACGGCAGTTACACTGGTATACCGATCGGTCCATTACTGACTTAAGCATCGGAGCCTTTTAGACAGGTACCCCGATCATTGTCCCAGCCGATCGAGTTAAAGAGTGGATTTTGCTGAAGTTACAGTTGTAGAGAAGAGTAGAGCAAGTTTGGAAAGGTTCTTTTAGTAGGCTCTTGGTCCCTACCCGAAACAGAAATCTTGTCATTTAATTTTTCATTCTATTAATCTTGTAATTGGACTTATAAATTTGATTTAAGCTATTACCAGATTCATAATTGCTTTATTCAAAACCTATATAAGATTTAATTGTGCTAAAGAACAGAAAGAATAAATGATTTGCAAAGTTTTCAGAGTTTTAAAAGTCTTTTTTTTTTTCATCTTTCAATGTATTGCCAACTTTTTTCGTTAAATTAAGTTGTTAACAAATTTGTTTAGTACTTTGTTTTGTAGTTGGTATGAGAAGCTTAACACTAGTAATTAAATTATTTTAAATGCACACTAATTAAGTATTGCCGAATTAATAGTCCTACATAACAATTTAGAGTTTTCTAAAAAATTTAAAAACAAGTGTGGAAAATTATTGATTTATTGTTTAAGAAACTCTAACAAAAAAGGAAAAAGTTATAAAACAAATTTATGTTGAAAACATGGTTAGTATGAAATGCAAGCATCAGTATCGTATTTATCAAAATCATAGTACGAGATAACTATCTGAGTACATCTTCTATCTAAAAGTGAAGAAAGCGATAGATTTTTGGGTCTTATTTTTATTTTTATTTAAGTGAACGAAGAACTCGACGGTTGCCAATTACAACTAATGTCCAAGTCCAAACAAACCAAGAAAAAACATTAGTGGATATACGAAACATGTCAACTTTTATTTTATAAGGGGAAAAAAAGGAATGGTAATCTATTATAGTGATAAATGAATCTTCATTCTCATAATATATTATTTTTATGTCGTATTCATGTAATTTTCAAACTCAAAATCCAAATATTGGCGACAAGAAAAATTAATATAGAAGAAAAGTTAAAGTCTTATATATATTTTACAAGGTTAAATAATGGAAACAAAAAAAAAAAAAACTAACAAAGAATCTAAGGTCAACTTTTATCTTAACTTGTCATATTAACTTATATTATATAGAGCTGTCAAAATGAGTTATTTGGACCGGTCCGACCCGACTTATCACGAATTGATCATTTAGTGGGTCAATCCAACCTGTCTCACTTTTAAGCGAGTCAACAAATTTTGAACCCAACCCGGCCTACCACGGGTTAGTGGGTTAAATGGGTTGGCTCATTAGTCCACTTAATTAAAATAAAATATTTTTTTTCTTAAGTCATAAATTATAATTCGAATTAAAATTTAAATAAACTTTAATACAATCTAAATACAATCCAAAATAATGTTAAACTCCAATACAAACCAAAATTTAAAAAAAAAAAACAAATAAATTACTATCTAAGATCAAAGCATTATTGTCACTTATCCAACTATAATATTAGAGTTTTGAATGGACAAATCCAACATTTTCATCTCTTAGAAGCATATTATTTATCCTATCTATTTGGAGTTGAAACTAGGTTTCCATTTGTCAAACTACTAATGTGTTTGGTTAAAAAAAACAGCTCAACATTGCAAAATCCAACATAATGTGTGTGACCATATGGGTTGGTGGGCCAATCTGACTCACCACGGATTCAACCCGGGTGAGCTGGGTTCTTGGTGGACCGAGTAAAAAATTTCAATCCAACCGGCCCAAACCCATGGTAGGCCGGGTTGGCCCACAGGTTCTGACCCACTTTGATAGCTCTAATATTATATGTATTTTTTTTTTTATATCATGTTTAATGAGTTTATGAAAAAGATAATGATATTATGATTTCCATTCTTTGAATCTTATCCTTTATTTCTAATGTGGTTTAAGGTGGGTCATTGATTAATGTAGTACTATATTTTTGGTTTAATTACTCTGATGGTACCAACTTTGGTACATGTGTGTCAATCTGGTACCCGCTTTTAAAAAAGTGTCAATTGCATCCCAACTTCTGAAAAAGTGTTTCAATTAGGTCCCTCTAAGACGAAGTTGACTAATGTCGTTAACGACATGTCACGTATTAGTTTGTGTTTTTTTTTTAATTTTTGAAAAAAAATAAAAATGTCACGTGTCAGGTTCCTATGAGTGCCACGTGGCATTGTTAGTGTTTGTGGCATTACAATGCCTCGTGTCAGTGTCACTATCAAATGTCATTGTGTTGATTTCAATTTAGTCTCTATATATGACTTTTTGTTTCAATTTAGTACCTACTTATGTGTATGTGATTCAATTTTGTCCCAATTTTTTTAATAATTAAAATATTTTTGTAATCCATTTTTTATAAGATTAAAACTAATTAAATATAAATATTATTACAAAATGAAGTAATAATATTTATATTTTTTCTCTCAATTTCAAACCAAATTTATTATTTGCATAAATGTTTTACTAATATTTTTATTAAAAATTACTTTTTAACATATTATTTTATTAATTACTTTTTTATTAAGTACTCATGTTTTGTTAATTATTTTTTTTTCAAAATAGAACAATATTATCTCTTACTAATTTTAAACCAAAATTTCTATTTGTATGAATGCTATACTATTTTTTTTATTAAAAATGACTTAATAAAATAACTTTTACCACTAAATTTTAATACAAATATCAAATACTTGATTTTTGTAAAAAAGTTATACTTAATTACTTTTAATTTTATAAAAAATAGATTTTAATTATTAAAAAAATTAAGTCAAAATTGAATCAGATACACGTATGAGACTAAATCAAAATCAACACAATGACATCTGAGTGTGACACTAACACGTGACACTAACAATACCACGTGTCACACAGAGGGACCTGACACGTGACATTTTTTATTTTTTTTTTCAAAAAATTTTAAAATAAATATTTTTTTAAATTAAAAAAAAATTCAAAAAAACCAAATACTGACACATGACACGTCGTTAACGGTGTTAGTCAGCTCCGTCTGAAATGGACCTAATTGAAACACTTTTTCAAAAGTTTAAATGTAATTGACACTTTTTTAAAAACAAATACTAGATTGACATATCTGTACCAAAGTAGATACCATCTGAGTAATTAAATCTATATTTTTTTTAAAGAATCAATTACCAGAGTAAAGCACGTAAGAAAAAGCACGTAAGAAAGAGTAAAGAATGAAAGTCAAATAATTGAATTCAAAAGTATAATTTTCGTTATTAAAAATCAACAATAGTCGATTCTTCCTTTGTATTTCAAAATTGTAATAGAATTTGTACTCACTCTCTGTAGGCGGACTTCATGGGTATAAATTTTCCTACTATAATTCAGCAGACCTGCGGGCTTACGCCCATAAAGAAAAGGCATGGAGCCATTAACAAAACAGAGGAGGTTGGGATAATGCTATCACAACTTGTCAGAAAATCCGTGTTCAATCTTTGTTGTATGAAAAATTCGTAACAGAACAAAAATTTTAGCTATACGTAGAAACCCATTATCTTTTAACACCAAAATCCATGCTTTCCCTCGACTGTATCTCAGATCTCAGAGCATGTTATCAGAGAAATACGTTTCCAATTTGTTCATAAAATATTCACACAGGTTTCTTCTCAGCTCCAACAATCTCAAGCATTCCGGTATATAGATGATTTTAAGAACTGAATATACACACACAAAGTGGCTGGAGAAAGACATCGACGAAAGTGATTAGCCAAAATTTCTAACTAAAAATACACTAATTTCAAGCACATCACAGAAAGAGAATCACTAGATTCAATGACAGTTCGGATGACAAATTTTAACATAAAGCTACATATTAATTAGGCTTATGAAACCCAGAGCAAAATGATATCAACAATCGATGCAATTAATTAATCAGCCACCAAGATTTGATAACGAAAATTTGCAGTTTATATATAAACAAAATTTTAAAACTGCATACACTTAATACGATAAATGTTAAGAAAATACCGCAAAATAGTTACATGTACAAACAAGTTACAAGTTACATGTTACAGCGAGTAGAACGAAAAAGACTGAGCGAGGTACCACTTTCAGTTCAGTCTTTCATCTTCTGGTGTAGTTCCATAGATCAAACAAACCACACCATTTATTGCTTTCGTGTAACGTAACCTTCACATTAAACTCTAGTTAGGAATATATATATATACTAATTAACAAACAGGTGGCACTCTTAATTATATAGCAGCGATCATCTCCGTCCCCGTTTTCTCCGTCATACCTCCGTTAATTTCCTCTTCCTCCTCTGCTTCCCACATGAAGTGCGCGTACGATCCCAGGACAGTGCTGAGCATAAAATAAAACAATTGTTATTATTATTACTATTTTTATTTTCGTTATTCTCTGTTTGGCTATGGGGGAAAATGTGAGATTAAGATTATACCAATCATTAGGAGCAGCGTGAATGGCTTGGTCAAAGTAAGATTTGGCTCTCGCTTCGTCTCGCTGCGTTTCCCATATTAGCGCTCCGTACAGCGAAAGCAATTCGCCATCGCTAGGGTTCGCCAGAATCGCTCTTCCGTAATATTCCTCTGCTCTCGTCGTGTCTTTCTCCACCTGCATCATCGGTTAAAATTAAAATCGCTGACTCTTTGTTTTCTTTGAATGAATCAATGATCGTGCTATGTTTGCGGAACGTTTCACGCACCTCGTGGAGGAATTTGCCGTAGTTTCTCAGCAGAAGCGCGTCCGTCGGGTTCAACTTCAACATCTCCTCGTAGTACGCATCGATTTTCATCCTCTCGCCGCCGTTTCCGCCGGTGGCAGTCGCATCGCCGTGATCGCTACCGTCGCCGCCTCCGGATTCCATATCCTCCCGTAGGATCCCGAGGTAGCTCGGTTTGTGTAAATTGGCGTCGGAGAAGAATTGTTCTTGGTGAGGTATGATCGGCCGGGGAGAGCACGATCCGGTGCGGTTCAGATTCCGGCGAACGCCGGTATTCTCAAGGGCACCATCCGATGAAGCTCTGTTGATCCCGTTCTGTGGCGCGTCCCTGCGGGCGTTGAAGTGGGAATATTGCATTGAAATCGGGGAAAATTTCGCGTGGTTCTTCTCGCCGGGGAAAGAGGTTTGGCGCGTGAGAGAACATCGAGGTGAACCAAGGAAAACCGGGTTCTGGACCGGCAGCGACCCGGTTCGGATGAGAGAAGCTCTCATAGTTTTGATAAATTGAAAAGGTTGAGTGTTGAAAGAGCGATCAATCCCTGACATCTAAAAGTGCAGACGAACCCCCTTATATATCTCCTGTTGAATGGTGCTGCTAAACGAACGTACTTTATTTGATCGAATATTGGCCGTTGGATGTGAGGAAAGGCCGACCCAAGTGAGCATTGTATTACGACACGTGTCAGGTTGCACGTTCAGTCCTGGTGCCGAATTGTATATTTAACCATTTATACTCATAAATGTAAAACTAAAAAAGAAAAACACTATTCATTACTGATACTAATTTTGTGATTTTTCAAGTATAAGAATTCAATGTGTTTCTTTTTTCCTAAACTCACGAAAAGGCATCTTTAAATTTCGCTTTCACACTCTTTAAGGAATGCAATAAAATTTAATTCGTTTTAGTTGCTTAAACTTTACTTTCGATATTGTAATTAAATGAAACAAGGAATAAATACATAGAGTCGATTATTAAAATAATAGGTTGATATTTTGATTTAAAAAATACAGATTACAGAGATTTCAAAAGGGTCTTAATTAGATGCACGGGAAGTAGCTGAAGACTGGGCAAAATGTAGTGTAATTTACAAGTCTTCATCCACTTTTTTCAATCATGTGAATGCGGAAAGCAAGGTCGAATTGTCAACAAATGACAAGAGTTTGATTGTTTATGTATTCTGTGTTTCTTAATTGTTTTTTCCGGTAATGTTTAATCACATATATTAAGGGGCAATTTCTTTTTATCCTCTGTAATTTACGAAGATATAGAACGCAACTACTAGTTTAAGGATCAATTTTCCACCCTATAATAAAACTGTGTTGTTTTTAGTTAAAAGTGATTTCTTCGAAAAAGGAATGCATCTACATATGGATTTTAACAGATAAATTTCAGTTCAAATTATAAGAATAGATACAAATATTCATTAATATGTGGTTGTTGTAGATATACAATCAACAAAGCAATGATTAAAGAAATAAAGTTGTGATGTTAAAGATAGAAAAATGCAGAAAGATGTAATGCGAGATTGGTGGTGTGGTTATTGTATTTGTTGTAAGAAATTTTGTTTTGTAGGTTACATAAATCCGAGAGACAGGAAAGCAGTAATGGCATGGTGGGTGTGATTTTCCATGTTCTCCAATGGTTTTCATGCGAAAATGGTTTTGTGTGAAATACAGACAATTGAGTTGAGAAGTCAATTTAGAAAGGATATACAGAGGGTCGCTTTAACAACAGTGAATCTACAATATAAGGTTTATATAGGGCCGGGTCCGGCTCGGCCCACATTGGCCCACCATGGCTAGTTGAGATGAAAATTTTTGTTTTGTTTAATAAGTTTTTTCTTTAATTTTAATTGCATTTTAATATATATATATATATATATATATATATATATAAACACTTAACTATATTAATATTTCTAAGTATTTGATTAATTAAACAAATTAAATGATTATTTTATATACTAAATCATTTATAATAATTAATAACTAAAACTCAACGTACAAATATTAATAATTTATGTTATAATATTATATATATAAAAAATATAATTTTTTTACTTTCAATCTTAAAAAAAAGATAAAAATACAAAAATTTCGACAAGAGGTGATGGAGTTCTAGAAGTTGACCTCAAGGATAAGAGGTGAGGGATTGTGGGAGTTGATCTTGAAGACTCTATTTGTAGTTTTGGGAGAGTAGGAGAGAGTGATGGACTCGACGTAGTTATATCGATATTTGACTTCACCGGTAAGACTTGAGGATGAAAAAAAAAAAGTATCTTAAGATTCTTGCAGAGTAGGAAAGAAGAATTGATTTAACTTTAGAGGTTAGTTGGTTTAGATTGTAAATTACGTGCAGAGTTATGTGGATGATTGAACTTCTTGGATAATATGTTAAAAAAAATTAATGTAGCTCACCAAATTATGTTGGATTAGTAAGCATGTCTAATTTACTTTTAAGATTTCGGTTTATCTTGTTGTTATGTCGTATCTTTAATATTATCAAATTTGAACATAAATAAAATAACTAAAATATAGCAAATGTACTTAGAATTTTCATTTTAGTTTGTGGAGGGATGAAATTCTATCCTGTTTCAATTATAAAAATATTTAATCCTCAATTAAAATATAATAATAGTTCTACAACAAACTTCATCCGTATATGGTAAGGTTGTATCACAACAATTACGTATATGTGTGAGTAATATGTTCTTCTTAGGTTTTATAATTATGGTTCTATTTATTTTTTGGCTCTTAATTGATCTTGATGATTGAAATACGTAAGTGCATAAAGAACTCTGTTGTTATTGTGTTTGATGGATTTGATTAGTTTGCTGGAAATAAATATTAGAATGATATTGATACATAGCTTTTGAGTTGATCGAGGAGCGCGATTTGAAGGGTTTAAAGCTATAAAGAGATTATTTCGGTTATAGGTAAATTAATAGATTGAAAAATAAAATTATTCATGATAAGTTTTTCTAAGAGTATATCAGTTTAATTATTTATTGAAAGGAAATATATGTACTACATGTTTCCTTGTATCTTAAAAAGGATAATAGAAATTAAATAACAGTGAATTACTTGATGAGTAAGATCGAAAGTGCCATTGATTTTGTGGAGTGTAATTCAAGGATTAGAGCAAGAAGAAAAATAAAATACACTGTTAATAAAACTTAGTCACTTTGTTTTTTTTTTTATTTATTTATTTATTTAAATTTCACTACTATTTAATTTTTAAAAAAATAATATAATCATTTTTCATCAAATAAACAGTAACACATTTTACGATCAACACATAGTCATAATTTATACAATTGATAATGTCAATTTCAACTAATAATAATATAAATATTTTTTGATTATGATATAAGATTTATGATGTTCCTACATGTCTCATAAATGACGTGTCCCGTCCGACACATATCGAACACCGACATTTGTACGATACTTGTAGGATACATTATATTCAATCTAAAAAGATATTTTTTTTATCTTTAACATGATTTTGATGATTAAAATAAAGAACAAATCTTATTCTATTACTATTTTTCGCATATTAAATATTAAATATATAGATTTGATTTATTTTTATGTTACTTGACAATTTCAAACTTAACATATATATATATATATATATATATATATATATATATATATATATATATATATATATATATATATATATATATATATATATTTATTTTTTTTTTATATATTTTTTTTTTTTTTTTA
>Ga0214544_1001169_pt1 | contig 53185 bp, 23 predicted proteins | sample CNSS3metaG_FD_160074 | JGI IMG/M metagenome (GOLD analysis project Ga0214544, IMG submission 160074) | Root nodule microbial communities from cowpea collected in UCLA plant growth center, Los Angeles, California, USA - CNSS3 | ecosystem: Host-associated > Plants > Roots > Nodule | place: USA...
TTATTTTATTTTTTATAAATATACTTTTATTTTATTTTAAATTAATAACATTACAATATCATCAATTATTAATATAATTCAAAAAATACGTACACACAGGCGCGATAGCGCCTGTGTTTACACTAGTTTTAAATAATATCGATTTATTAGAAAAGAAGGTTAAAACTGAAATCTACTCGTTATTTGTTTTTCTCTAAAAATGTTTGTTTCTTTATATATTTCTATGCTTTAAAAAGTCTAACATTGCACATTAGCTTAATTAAAAATCTATGTTACGAAAAATAGTTGAGAATAACATAAACGACTTCAAATATGTTAATCCCAAACCTCGAGGGAAAGAAAAACTCAATAAGCTATACAGAAAAAAGTAATAATTAAAACCACTGTTATTTAAGACATAAGACAAGAATAAAAATAGGTTTGAAAGACATTGTAAAAATCATTTGTAAATTACTTATATTATAACACAAATTTACTTTTAACATAATTTACTTAAAAGTATATTTTACAATCAAGCTTATAATCAAATCCCAGTTTTTTAGCACGCTGATAGTAGGGTTATATTTAATATATCTTTGAAATAACTACAAATGTTGAGTATTTGTTAGTTATTGGTTTAAAAAATATTAGAATTAATTGTATTAAATGCACTGATTCAAATTTCTTTTTGATGAATTGATTTTTTTTTAACAAATTTGGCATAATGCAATCTCTTTTGTTATTAAGTAAAAAAAAAAAAAAAACTATATTTTAGGACAAAATTTTCATTGATAGACCTGTATCGCTTATGAACTTATTTGGACAATTTTTTTTCTAAATAACTTAAAAGATTTTTTTTTTCATAAAGTAAAATTAATATTTGCAGAATTTAAAAATAAGAATTAGAAAAATTATATAAAAAAAATTACGAATATATATAAGATAATTCTAAATTATGTAAGAAAACAACTTATAAAAGATATTTTATTATTCTTTTTCTTCTAAATTTTTTTATCAACTTGAGCACTATAAGAAATACAAAAACTTTTGGTATTATTGGACATTCATTCACGACGTGGTTTTCATATTTTCATTGCTTATTAAATAAAATTATTAATATAAAAAGTTATGCTGAAGATAGATAAAATTAAATTATTATTATTATTATTATATTTAGCTATTAATTTGAAAAGGGGTTATTTAACTTAACTTTAGGTATGACCAATATTTGTTCAAAGGACTGGGATGTCTTTATAACTTTTAATTCCAATGAGCTGTGGGGTCATCTTAATTTAGAATTATTTTAATCTCCTTCATAATGATTTTCCACTCCTTCTGCATCAATCACTGAACTTATTTTACCAGTGTTTTCACAAAACGTCAGATTTTAATACAAGATTATGTCTTTGTCTTGACAGAAATTGTGAAACCTCTGGTTGTTGCATTCAAGAACAAAGCAAGTTTCACCATTCTAGAGCATGCAATTAAGGTGAATGGTGTGATGTTCTACAACATGTAATGGTTGCTGAAGAAAGTGTTGCATTATGATATCTCATAAGATCTAATCTGACCCAATGTGACATGGGTAACCATGATTGCATAGAAGTAGAAGAGCCTCAACTTTTCTTTTCATGTGCTTTTCGCCATTATTTATTTCTGCTCAACACTCGCATTAAAACCAAAAAGGGAATATTAAGTCACAAAACTCACTACTCCTGCACAACCTTTCTTTTAATTCTTCTTTTCAGTTTTTTGTTTTTTCACGAACCATGTTTTCAATATATTTATATAAAGCACTTCTCATATTCTTTGGACATTCCCGACGCGGGTCCCACAAAGGTATCCCAATGAAACATGGGATATATGAATTCCCTGAGTGGGAGAGAAAAAACTGTGCCACTCCACTCCATGTGGTGCAATCCAATAAAAAAAAACGTAAAAGCACCATTAACGTCAAAAAATGTGTATAGGTTATTGTCTAAGCATATGGATTGGTCAATTTGGTCCACTCTAGAAAGCCATGTTCTGGAGGCTATTAAGAGGCACGTCATCGGTTTTGAAACAAAAAAGACCATGTAAGAAGAAAGATCACTGCAAAAAAGATGAATAGGAGTTAATACAAAAGGATAAGAACACCAGTTTCTATCTTATCTCCTATTTCATGTAACTTCACAGACAATCATTCATATATACTATGAGTTATACACAAACGCAAAAAGTTAATCTTATAAAAAGAATTATGATGACGAGGACAAGAATAAAGATAATGGTATATTTCTGATGATGACCAGGAAGATATTGATAATGGTTTTTCTTACCATTAAATTGGTCTTAGAGTGTGCCCTCTTAATCAAATTAGAGAGAAATTGCAGGAATGATGAAGTGAAGGACATTAAAAAAAACGTACTTTTTATACGGTACACACATTAACTTTTATAATTAGCATATAATAATAAAGGCTTGCAAGACATCGTCGCTGGTTATTTAATATCAGTACAGACAGTAAAGTACTGGAATCGCTAAACAACAATATCCTTTGAGGTCCACATGTACGACAACGCCATAAGAACCAAAACAGCAGCAACAAACACGAAAGAATGCATACGGAGTTCTAGTGCTATTCAAGTTTCTTTTTCTTCCTTTTGTTTTTGGCCTCACAAGTATAGTTTTATTAGTTTTCTATTACAAATTTGCAGTTACAATTTGGTAAAGAACTACGTGTGTTAGGGATCAGATTTGAATTCGACTTGGCTCCTGTGAGTCTCAACTTTAGAAGCGACTCATATACACTTTATTTCAGTCTCATACAGCGTGTGCAATTAATGGGGAGTGCCCATACAAAAACCTTAAATTTAGATTCACTTTGATGAATATCATCATTAGTTTGCATGCAAATTTGCGTGACCAAGTTCATGGAGACAGAAATTCTAGAGCCCATGATTTGGTTTGAGAAAAAGAGATGGGTGAGGGGGTTTTTGGCAGTGAAAAAAGAAGCAGAACAAGACTAGGAGGAATGTTGAGAAAGATAAAGAGACACTCTTTTTTATAGTGGTAATGATGAGTATATCCACTCACCAAATACCAGAGACCAATTAACAGTTTGCCTGAAAATTATGTGGCATATGGCCAGTAAAGTAGCTTCTGCAATGCCTCGGCAAACTTTGCTTTCTTTACATTTCACCATCCTTTTCGTGTGGGGCGATGGGGAAGCGTATCTTCATGCCTTTTTCTCACCATTGTTGCCTTTCAGGTATATCACTGCTACTGCACTCATAAGTCATCTATCTGGGGTATCATTTTCTTAAATATTAAAGGGTGTTCATACTTCTTGTTCATCTGTATAACTAATGGCAATTGTTATCATCAACGAAATTATGTAGTTGTGAAAAAACTCCATTGTAATCAAATTAGAAATATTAACGAGGTCTGATGATGTAGTAATTAATAACTGTCATGAGCTACGTCTTACCTCATCTCTTTGATTATAAAGACCTGAATAGCTAAAAGACAATCATTCTAATCTTAGAGACTTAGTAATAATCAGAAATGGGAGTAAGCACCCTTCTCTTCTTTGTGCTGTTTTCTCGTCTTATCATGCTGATACTATTGCTTTGATACTATTGCTTTGTTTTTGGATGGAACTGCATATGTTCTGTTGTTTCTATCAGCCTTTGATACTCCTAAAGTGGGCTCGAACAAGGGTACCACTAAAAGTGAGAAATCAAAGTTCTTTGAGGACATCGTTTACATACTTTGACTTACATAACATTAAGACCTTCAAATTTATTGAGCAAAGTTATAGGAGAGTAATACAAAACAGAGCTCTCGGTGTAGGAAGAAGCGTTATAGGAACAAAATCTAGACTTTCAATTTTCAATAGAAAGATTGCTATATCGTGATCCTGCACTCTAAACATCTTTTTTATCTGGATTGATTGTGGGTATACGAAAATTTTAGAATTTGACACTGTCCTTTAAGTTGATCAACGACTGTATCTTCGGAAAGATTTAAGAAGCTGGTTTTAGAAAGATATTGATACAAATCCTGAAATCCCTCCCTTTAGACCTTAACACATGGATAAAGAAAAAGAGAAGATATCTCGTCCACATGAGACAGGCTAGACCTTAAGACGCAAAACAAAGAAATTAGTCAAGTTTATCCAAAAACATTCCTTGCAGCATTCCTACCGTATCACATGGATTAATGGATATAGCAGCATTCAATGCAGAAGATAGAGCAAGTGATTTGACGAGGGAACTAACGATTTTACACCAGAAATATAAGAAACTGCAATTTAACAAACTGATGAAATGTTTTGTCAAATTGTTCCAACAGTAACATGAAGAAAAGTTGAAAGGAAATGGTAGGCTCAGACACGCACAAACACTGTCATCACAGAGCAAACGACTTGCTTTGGTTTTTATCAGGATCGAGAAATGTTATCGGTCATCACAGCCTTGATCGTAACAAAAAAGGGGAAAGAACGTGCATTGAAAATTCAAGATTTGCAGAACCGAAAATTAAAATGTAAAAAAAAAAAAAAAGAAAAAAAAGAAAAAAAAACAAAGAAAAAAAAAAAAAAAAAAAAAAAAAAAAAGAAAAAAAAAAAAAACAAAAAAAAAAAAAAAAAAAAAAAAAAAAAAAAAAAAAAAAAAAAAATAAAAAATTAAAAAAAAAAAAAAAAGAGGCATTCAGGATACGAGAGAGACATGCCCCATGAAAGAAACGCTCTGCAGAAAGATTTCGATACAGAGCGACGCAGAGTGAAGACATAACCCACAGGATAACAAAAAACCCTAATTTGAAATTATTTTATTTTTGTTCTCTGGACCCAAGTGAGTCTACACATGAGAATTGGGCCACCATCCGAAGCAAAACAGCTTGAAGGCTAAGGCCCATATTTTCAAATCTATAGAAGCCCATACTATTTAGTCAATTTTACCTATTTACATCGCCTTCCTTTATTTATTTTTACCTCTTTCGGCAAAAACAATCCTACAACAGACATCCACAAAATAATAAGTGAAATACGGATTTAGTGCTGAAATTATCTTATACTGTCATATAAAGGCATACTTTTTAGTTTGATAATGTTATCCTTTAATAAAATTTATATTTATGTTTATTGTAATTATTAACAAAAAAAATTATTTAATAAAATGTATATCTGCACAAATAATCTCATCAATTATCAATATATAACTTCCCACTTAAAATAACTATTTTTTAGCCATTCTTTTTGATAAATATATACTTTTCTAAAAAAAGCTGTATTTTTAAATAAAAAAATGAAAAGAAAACGTGTTTTCATTAGTAATAATGATAGAAAAAATTAGTTTTTAAAACTAGCAATATGGTTTTTATAATCATACATTATCAATATTAGGATTTTAAAATATAATGAGCAATCAAAATATTTTTTGCAATAAATTAAATGATAAACAAATTTTAAATTTTAAATCATCAATTTAATTAGTCTGTAAACTGTAATAGTTAGTAAAAGTGTTAACCGATAAAAGTTTTAGTTGCAAACTTTGCCTCTGAAATTTTAAATATTAAAGGATTGTACTCAGAAAAAAGATAATAAGATTTTTTTTCGAAAATAGTATCATAAAAAAAAACAAAAACAGAAATATTAAATAGTGAAAAATTTTCCGCGAAAATGCTATAAAAGAAAGAATGATATTTTCATTATAGACAAAATTGAGGGCCTTTACTTGATGATGGATCGTGATACAAATTCAATTTAATTGACTTAATTTTATTTATACTTGGTCAAAAACTAATCTAGCAGAAGTAACTTATTATTGTATGAATTGAGTTATGAGTTTTTAGTATGGGTAATAAAAGGTAAACTTAAAACCTATTTTTATATGTATTTTGAAAATTTGTGTTACATATTGTTTTGACATCTCTACCCTAGTCCAAATCTAATCTGTTTAGTAATAAATTGAGTTTGATCGAATTTAAAATAAAAGAAATGTTAAAACTCAATCTAACTTACTTAATATTTTTTTAATAGGTAAGATAACATATTTGTTAAATCCTATCCAACTCAATGTGAACAAATAAATGTACCAAGATGGTTCAACTTGGATGAAGGCATATGACAAATTTGCAATTACCTACGCGATTTGGGTATAAGTTATGACAATGACAATTTCGCATTGTTTCTTTTTGGACAGAGCAATTTTTCTTTGTCATCCTATAAGAATTAGGTATGATTTGAAATGCCACCGAAAAGGTGTTTAATATAAAATGTGTGAAATAATAGATGTCTATTACTAATAAAAATAAAACAAAAACACCTTAATATAGCCTCTGTAGACTTAAATTTTCGGAAAAGTCCCATAAACTTCTAACATTCACGGGATGCAATTTACTTATTTATCTGTTTCTTAAGATTATAGGGATCATTTTGTAAGATTCTTATAAAAAAAAGAAGAAAATTATTAGATAGTCTTAATCATAAATAAAATGAAAACAACTTTTTCTTGGCTGAAACCTTTATTATATTGTTGCTATTGTTTTTTATTAATAGCATTTGTAAATGGGAAGATTCCTTTTTCTTAGTATTATATGCAATTAAAATGATTGATGTGCAAATAAAAAAAAAAAGTTAAAATCAATTAGAAAGTAAAACTGTAAATTTCCAACGGAAAATATATATTCAAGAAATAAAGTTGATATATAACATCATATATCTATTTATGTGATTTTAGATTTATCAAGCAATTCATTGAAAAAAATTTACCTTAAAACACATAATAGTTTTCAGCAAATAATTATCTATTTTCAACTAGAAACTTGTTTTTACAATGTTGAGTCAGAAATTTCTAACTAATTTTACAGTTAATTTTGCCCCCACGTAACTATAAATAAAACATTAAAAATTCTTGATGGATGATAATGTAGAGGAATTTCGGGGGGAGTATAATAAGACATTTTTTATGCTACATTATATCATTGAATTTTGACTCATTTATTTATATGGATAATCTTCAATTCACCACCTACAGTTTTTTGCTCTTTACTATTGGAAGAGGGTAGAAATTACGCCAAAATATTGAATGTGTAATTATTTTAAGTTGAGCATAGTTAATTATAATCATGAAAATATATTAAAATTGTAATAAAATAAATGGTTAAATATGTTTTTGCTTCCTTAACTTTTAGTGAATTTTGAAATTAGTCTATTTCGAAACTTTGGACCAATTTAGTCTTTCATTTTTTGAAATACGTGAATTTAGTCCTTTTAATAAGATTTTGTTAAGTTTATTTGATATTTCAAACGCGTTTCTTAATTTAATTTGACTTAACATTAAAGCAAAAATGTGTCAAAGAGTATAAACAATTCAAATACAATCCTGAAATGCGTACGAAACATCAAATAAACCTAACAAAATTTGATTAAAATGACTAAATCTACATATTTCGAAAGATGAAAGACTAAATTAGTCCAAAATTTCAAAATAGACTAAATCCAAAATTTACTAAAAGTTAATGGAAAAAAACATATTCAATCCTAAAATAAACAAATTTCTTCAAGTCAAAGTTTAATTAAGACAACACGTTACAATAGATAGGTTAGCCACAAACTACGGCTATAAAGATGCACCCACTTAATTGAATTAAATAGTGTAAGGACATTTTGTTTAGAAAATTTGGATGATGTAATATTGTTATTTAGTAAAAAAATTGTTTTACTAAAAGTTTAATTTTTGAAATACTATTTTCTAGTTTTTATATTTATATTTATTTTTTACGAATTATTTTTTCTATTGTGTAATCTTTTATTAATAAGATATTAAAAATTATAAAAGAATATATTTATTATTATTATTATTATATTTCATAGTATATATAATTTATTTTAATAACTATATTATTTAAACATTCATTTCATTATTTTAAAACTATATACTTCAATACATTAATATTGATATTGATAGATGGTAGTTTTTTTTATTTTTATTATTTTAAAAAATATTTCGTATTAAACTGTTATCCGAACTCTATTTCTTTCTTTATTTTAAATATTTTATATTTATATAAAAATTGCATTTCTCTTGCTTATTTTAAATCGAAGTAGAAATATTTAAATTTACAAAATATATACACAATATAAAATATCAATAATAATTAAAAATGAAATAAATATAATTTATAAATATATAAATAAAATGTTATAAAATTTTAAAAATTAATTAAAAATATATTTTATCAATAAAATAAAATTTAAACTTTGATAGAAGTTATTGCAATTGATAATTTCACACAACTCCTATAATTTAATGATGATTCATTTAATGTTTTTTCTGTCAACTCTCAGTTGTTAAATAGATTTTTCAGTTTCGAGTTAGCTGTTGGAGTAATTATTTTAGTCTCTATCTATAGAGTAGCAATAAGATCTTTGGTGCCATTACTTTGAAATCTTATGAGGTATCTATTATCCTTTGTAACCCATGGATAATCTTCCAATATACCTTCACTCCATTTTAAAGATTAAAGTTCTTAGTTTAAGGATCCAATATCCCGGGTAATCATTAAAGCAAGTTCCTCAAATTGAGGAGCAGAAGGTCTCAAATTAATAACATATGTTGTAATCATTGTTTATAGGACAAAAAATGTCTTAGAGGCTAAGGCACTTCTACCAATGGACATAACCTTATTTAATCTCATACTTTATCTATATATAGAGAGGTGAAACAATCTTATTTAAGGTAGATAGTTTATGGTGAAACAATCTTGTTAAAAAAATGTGCATGGAAGGAATATATAGTTTTTGTTCTGTTTTTCATATACTGTTCTTCAAACTTTCATCTAAAACAAAAAATAGTATAAAATGCACCCTACAAAAGTTGTCATAACATTTTACATAGATTAATTAATTTACTCTTCATTAATTATGAGAAAGTGAAGTAATGGGGTATGAGAATTGTCTTAGTAGTAGGAGAGGCATGAAGCTAAGGATACATTATTGAAAGGAAAGAAAAAAAAAGTTCTAAAATTTATTTTTTATTGAAATTCATAAATTTTATTAAATTTTTCTAATATTTTTATATCCAAAATTTAGTTAATTCGTTAATTTGATCGTTTTATAACTTTTGAATTGATTGTGTTAACATATATAACTGTCCTGTCTTAAAATATGTTGAGATATGAGAGGTTAAAATTAACATTTTAAATAATTTATTGCGAAGGACCAGATTTCTTCATTTATAATTTGTTTGCGTTGAGAAAAAAAAAAGAAAGTGGGAAAAAGAAAGAAAGAAAAGAGTGAAAATTGATCTAAATATAAACATAAACCTTTTTCTCATCTCCTATTCATTTTTGATACTACATGAATGGATCCAAACACATTTTTAATTATTTATTTTGCCAAAGAAGTTGATTGATATTTAATACATAGCCCTTTCATTAAAACATTTATATCTCCCTTAAATGTAAGTTTAAAATAATTGATATTTGTCATTATCGAACACTTTAAAGAGCTGCATGAGTTTTTCCTTTGCTTTAGAGAAAGAAAAGTTTGATAAGCGGTGCAGAATGTAATCTGGAAGTAAAGAAGAAGAACACGCAACCAAGAGAGGACAAAGATTAAGACGATGGCATGTTCAGAATATTTATTGCTGAGAGTGATTAATTCACGATTTGAAATGGCTGGAACTCATACCTAACTCCACCGATAGTGACTCACTCCATTCTAATTGAAGCAAAATGTTTCCAGGATCAGAATTTATATTTAAAATGGATTGTTTCCATTTTTAATATAGATTATGTAAGGGTTAGGTTTAGATGTGCTTTCAATTACATATACTTCTAAGTAATGTAGTCAAAGACATCAAAAGGAAAAACAAAAAACAAAAACTAACTAAAAAGTATTATATCGCATTCCACTCTCAATAATATACAATATGTATTACATTGATATATACATTGTTACATAGATGAATGATTTTTTTCACAACAAAAAATTAACATATAAATTAGAACCTTAATTGTTAATAAGACATCAAAAACCTCAATTAAATCTAAATGCATGACGAAACTTATCAGATGATGTATATTTATATCATACGTAGATAATTGTGTTGATCTATATAACTAAAACAATGCATTTAAATAATATTAATTTGCTTATAGTCATATGCATGTAACTTGAATGTAAAATTTATTTTTCTCTTGTTACTTAGAATTACAATTAATGTGGGATAATTGAATTTAATACACGAGTAAATGGGACGCAAATCGAAACGCTAAATTCATTATTAGTGAATTTCCATGAAGTGTTAAGAAATAAGAAAGACTTCTGTTGTTTCCCACGCCTCATTAACAGTTAATATTATTTTTTATATAACTAGAAAACCTTAATGTGGTGACTTTTACGAAAGCAGAAGGATATGCATGCCTTTTCTTTACATATTTTTTCTTAGTTCTTTTTACCTTTTTTTTTTTATATTATAACATATGTACTTACTTTTGGCATACCTACTCTCCATTACTATCTTCAGTAAAAAACAATTCTCGTAATTATATATATTGTTGAGAAAATTAAAGCTCGAGACATTGTTTAAAGAATCTGACCCAGTTTTCACTGACTACGTATTAATTATAATATTTGTTATTTGCATACAACTGTTTAGGAAAATTTTGGTAATTATGTTGCCTTAGAAAAATAATACCAACATTAACTATTTAGAAAAATCAGCAAAAAGTATTTCATTGCATAGGTACGTTGTACCTTATTAAAATAATTTATACTATTAGTAATAAAAAATTAAAAGAATATAAAAAATTTCAAGACAATGTTGTTAGAATAGTTGACAAATTAATTCTATTAGTGACTCATTTGAAATATTATGATGTCCCAATTGTGATTTAATAAAATTTGAAGATTTATTGGTTATTATTATGGGAAATGATAATAAAATAAAATAAACTAAAATAAAATAAACACCAACTCGATGGACGTTGGTTTATAAAAGGGATTGTGGTCCTATCTCTGGCCATAAGGTTTTTTTCACAGTAACCCATCAAAAACATATGAGAAGAGAAAGAAAGACAAAGAAATAGTTTGGAAAACGGTGGTCGAAGAGTATACAAAATTATAAATTAAAGAATGTATATTCACATGATCTCTCATGGATCAAGGTTAGTGCGTGCTCTATTATGTTTTTTGATCGTGTGAGAATCATCAATCTTAACGACCCTTAATTAATTTTACAAATTATAGACTTTCTTTCTTCTTTAAATGTTATTTAATTTTTTTTTATCTTTATTTAATATAGAATTTAAACTCATTTGAATATCTTACACTATTTAGATTTGAATATCCTACACTATTTAGAGATCAATATGCTTATTATTTGTACTCATACCAGTTCATCATCACATCACCTGAGTTAAACAATACTCAATTTGTTGAAAATTTAAGTGTGAGTCTAAATCCCAAATAAGTAAAAATAAGAAAGTTGAGCATCATATAAGAATAAAGATCCATAAACTTCTCGTCTTAAGGTTTTGGGTTGAGGATAATGTCAATTCCTTATGTATGAGTTAGATTCATATCTTATTGATGTTGTATCTTCCTATCATCTCTTGAAAGACCCAACGCAATGAATGGAAGATGGTTATTTCAAATCTATATTGTAATTTCCGAAATTAAATTAATTTTAATTGCCATTATTTTGGACAACTATTACGTCTATCTTTTATTGTAGCCAATCTAGATGCACATATTTACTTAAGCCAACTTTTGATCTGTTTTTATTCAATTAAAAAGAAGAAAGGTAAAACAACTCCCCAAGTTTTTTACAATTATAACCAATCAAATGCAGCAGTTGTGACGAAATACGTATCACTTAAGGATGTTCACACTCTCCTTCCTACAAAATATACCTCAGAATATTCATTTTCCACACCTCTGAAATCGAAATGTTATGCGAAACTAAAGTAGTGAAAGAGATATATAACGTTATTATACGTGTAATTAATCATATATTATACTTAATTTCTTGCAAGACAATCAAGTTAATTAGGTGTAGAGATGCTCTTTGTTTATTTTCATTTAAAAAGACTGTTTATTGATTAGTGATTTTATTTACTACGTCTCTGATTATATAGCTCGGACCCCTCACGTTTAAAATAAATTACTTTAAAGTCATGCACCTATCACTTTATAATATATTAGTATTACTTGTTTCTTTATTAATTGATCTCAATCGAAACCAATCACCTATATTAAAGATAAAGAGGGATGAAGTTTTTACTTTTGCTTGATTAAAGGGGTGACGTACTAGGTTTTCATGAATAGTATATATAGACATATTTTTATTTTTTATAATTGTATGTATAATTAAGACAAATACACAAAGTTAATAATATTTAAGTTTATATACAAAAACATGGAGTTCATTTCTATATATAATCCACTGTACCATTACAAAAGGGATAGCCATATTGAATATTTTTTATCTAATAATTAGTCTAATTTCAGACTTAGCACGAAGAATAATATATCATAAAAATAATCTACAAATTTATTATTTTAAGGTTTTTAATTAAAAAAGTGGATGGCTTTATAATTATGGAGATGTTTAAGATGACCAATATATATGAAACAAACATAAACACGTTTATTTAAATTTCTGAGTTAAATGTGTCGTCAAATCCATTATATGGATTGCTTTGTGATTCTTCATATTCAAATTCGAATTTATTAAATTAGATACCAACTATAGTTTGCATGAGAGTCCAACACAAGATAAATCCAAATATTAAAAATAATATTAGCCGTCGTATAATATGTACACGTTCACTTCAACAGGAAAACAGTAGAGATTAGGGAAAGTATTTGGACATAAAGAAACGTTTAATTGAACATTGCTTGACAAGCAATATTGGCACCTACTGTTTTGCATGACAGCTATTAGAATTGAGTTATAGAGCAATGACATAAACATTATTATAATTCATAATATATATATATATATATATATATATATATATTAAATACTTAATTAATAATTACCACTCACTTTCATTTTTTTATTCCATTATATCACCAATTATAAATGATTTAGTTCGAGCATTCATGCAGCGCACGTCAGATCTATGTTGATTTGATCTGAGTGTGCGTATTTTTAAGGCATTGGACTCGAATTGGGTCAATATTATGTCATCTGATTTTCTGTTTTTATTTTTTCCCTTTTACTCTCGGCTTAGCTGTCATTTTGATTCTTATTGCTATGATTTGGTCTCCGCACCACAACCTTGCGTTAACGACATTGTTTGTAACTCAACAAAGTGAACAAATGAATGTATAATAAGACAATATAAATATATGTATACACATAAATATGCATAGTAATTTTTATGACGGCACTATTTTTTTTTTCTCTTCGTCACAATAATTCTTTTAATTAAAGATTATTCATTTCTTATTAACATTTGATCAGCAAACAACCACAAAAAGCTACATTCACACTAGAATAACTAAAACACTAAGTAATACTTTACATAGTAATAACTAATAACCCTTCTGGTTTTGAAAAAAAATAACATGTATTTTCCAAAACCGTAACCGTGTTTCCAAAAAAAGAACCGGTACCACCCACCCTACTTCACCTTTAACTGCTCTAAATATTAACCGTCTTTAGTTACTTAAGGAACGCTGAATTATGATTAGTAGTTTATGTGGTTAATGGTGATCAAAGCTTTATTCTGCCATGACAATATTGCACGGCCATGCAGTGGAAAATGGTTGCAATTGTCGGAAAAGCAAAATTTGATTTATGTCGGCCAGTTTTTGGCGGAGCAGGGTTCGTTCGGACCGGAGCCACTCGTTTTCGGTTCGTAGACGGTTACAGTGGTGAAGGAGGAACTGAAACCCGTTGTTCAGTTCCCGGTTTTCAACGCGAAACAGGTTCGTCTGGTTCCGTAAGTTCTCTAGGTGTCTCTGTTTACGCATGCGTGACCTTCGGGCCGAATCCCGGTTCGATATCATCCTCCTGCGTTTTCGCTCCTCCGTGAGGGACACAACGCGGTTCGACTGGTCCGAGGCCGGTTTTTGGTCGGCAGGGGTTGGGTTGGGGTCGTCCGAAGCGGAACTGGAGGTGACGGGGTTGGGGCTAGTGGGCTTGAAGCTAAAAAACTCAGGCCCATCCCAGGGCCCGAGAGCATAGTCGAAGGCTGGGAATGCATTTCCCAGCAGAGAATCGGAAGAGGGAAGAGCAGAAAGCATGGGTGGAAACTAGGGATGGGGAAAGGGAGGAGGGAGAAAGGGAAGAAACGCAGCTTAGGGCGGTCGTATTTAAGGAGATGCGGTAGGGCTAAAACCGCGTAATTGGTTAGGGTTAAGAGGGTATTATGGGGAAAATGGTGTTGAAAACCTATGTTGTACATGGGATGGCTTTTGAGTCAGTGAGCACTAGGGTGGTGGAATTACTTTTTTATTCGGTGACCTCAGCTAGTGGGTCCCTTCATTTTAAGCTTACGGGCGAAGGTAAAATTACGAGGCGGGGTCCACGCTTGACACGTGTGGGAGTGTGTCTATGAATGTCCAATGATTGGGAGTATATGTTGATGACGTTGATCCCCCATTGCAACCCAAACCAGAGCTATAGCAGTAGCGGGTGTATCAACTCACTGCACTTGTGCTCCACTTAAACCATCTCATTTTTTTCATTCATTGACATCATAGTGAAAGCTCCTGTTACCACTAATTAAACACACAAGTGGCTGGATTTGGTCCTAGCTCATCTTAATTATTTATTATTACGTGTAGGATTAGTGTATCTCTGTGTATGATTAATGTAATAGTATATGGTTTTATCTTTAAGTTAAGCTATTTTATCAGCTATATCCATCTCCCACTATGTTGAAGGCGGAAAAATTGTTAACTGCAATTGTGAAATTAATTAGTACATGTTATACTTATGATAGAACAGGATAAGATATGGATAATATGTTAGTAGTTTTTAACTATTAAATCATGTGTATGATATTTGCGTTGCAACATACACCTGTACGTGGTACCATACGTACGTATTGTATTTGGAAATGGCCGAGTAGCTACGTATGTGTATTGTCCGGAGTATATATAATATATATATATATATATATATATATATATATATATATATATATATATATAATGGCAGTTAAAGTCTGAGGTAGGAGAATCTCTAGGTTGCTAGAATCAAAATAGGAGTTGGAAACTAAATATATTTTGAAAGAGATATATAAATAATTAACGTAGTTAAAAGTTAAAAAGTCACCTTCAATTGCTATTTAAATAGCTTTTTAAAATTTTTGTAACATAATGAGATTATAGCTTATTAATTATATATTTTTTTGTTTATTTTTTTTATAAACTGATTAAATCAATATAATAAAGGGAAACAGACCTGTGAATCTATATGATTCAAATTAACCTTTGTTACAGTTAAGTCCAATAGGCCTCTCTTAGACCAGGCTACTTAAGGATGCCACTATCCTGTGTGATTATGTTTGGTGACTTTAAACTTCACTTTGGAACATCAAGATATTGTGCCTTACACATGTTTTTATATGTTTGGTTGTCTCAAGGAACCATTTTATCGTTAACATTATTCCCTAAATAGAGTTTATTTTGGAAGCAGAGATTGACTCATTTTACATTTTTTTTTTATAAAAGTTTGGATTTTAATAATTAACCATCTATATTACTCTTTTACAAATTTGTATATGCAGTCAATGTTATCCCTTTAATAAATTTGAGACCCTTTTGAGCCACTACACAATTAAAGTATTCTTGATTAGCTTTATCCGAACAATTTTCATTTCATTAAACATACTTTTGGACAAGAAATATCCAAATATAAACTGTGTTCTACTAACTTTTTTCTGGACAAGATTAAGTTCTCATCATACTTTTAACTCAAACTTTCGTTCCTCAACTTTAAATCAAACATTAGAAACATAGGAGAGTATAATTTGCTAAACTCCCCTTAACCAATTTATGTTATTACCTTAAATATTATTATTTTGCATATTACTAAGACATATTTCTTTTTCAGGTAAAACCTCAGTTGAATTTAAAGTTTTTGTTTTTAGTAATACGAGTTCAACTAAGTTTTTTGTCGTTCCAAAGGAAAAACAAGGATACCTAATATACCATTATCTTTTTATTTATTATTGTAAGATGCACTTACTCCACTTTTTGTGCATAAAAGCTGATATACTTTTTTTTATCTTACATAAACCTCTTTTTTTTTTTTTCAGACACCTTTAATTATGTAAGATTAAGCTTTGCTTCAATTGATGTTATCTTTTTGATAAATTCTATTTTTACAAATCTAAATTCTTCTCTATGTACATAAAGAAACACAACATATACGGAGTCAAAATTTGATCTATTGATCAATTTCCTCTTCCTTCTATTTTTCACTATCATTAATGGAATTTTTCATATTTGATCGACTTTCTAGTGATTTATATGTGGATTTTGTATAGGTCCAAAAAAAATTCCCACAAAAAGGTCTAGAAAATATGAAAAATGTATTTGCGCGTCAATGTGAAACATCGTATATATAAAACTGTTTCATGCGGAACGAGGAAAGGAAACAGAGCGTTGTTGAGATTGTGGTGAGTTAAAGACTTTAAATATACAGTGTAACAATTTTGAGGAATGTTCTGAAATGATTATTACAAAGCATTAGAATTGAAAGAACCAGGCACCATGGTTGTTAAAGAAAATGAAGCAAGGTTGAAGAGTCTTGGGTCACATGTGGGTGGCTTTATTTTGAGGGTAGAAGTACAATGATTGGTGAAAATTATGGTAAAAGGAGGAACGCGGTAAGCAAAACCATGTGAACAGGAAGGAGATAAAAAGTGAGGAAGAGAGAAAAAAGCAACAAGATATTTGGATGCAAAAAAGTAAAATTGTGAAGAAAGAGATTTGCAAGGGGTTACTTTAGGTACCTCTATTTTGCTTTTGGCTAGGTAGTCTGGTCCTATTATGTTGAAGGAAACATGAAGCACGAGTTTATTATTGAAATCGCCTTATTCACGTGGATGGACATGGGTTTCCTTTAACACACACTCAATTACGTAACCATCGCCTAATTCATTTAGATACGAATCATACCCAGTGTCACTTTCTTTACTTTATAAGCCAAAATTAAAAACCCAACCGCTTCATTTTCTTTCGAATTCATCCAACTTGGGCCTCCATTTTTGTTTCCATCTTTAAACTTAAGTTGGGCCTCCATTTTTGTCTTTTTTTCCGTCGCCTTTGTAAACCAGGCTAAACAAAAAACTCTTTCTATGTAACCACATAGTACTTGACCCAGCTAACGTTGACTAGCAATACAAATATTATAACTAACCAAAACACACTAAAGAAAGAAAGAGGAAAAACCAACAAAACCTAGTAGATAAGATAACAGTGCGATCTTGTGTGAAAAGAGGTTTAGCATGTTTGACTCTCTGTTGAAGAGTTTGTTTTGTAGATTACATACAGCTTTAATTAAACTTTGCCGAAAGCTGCATCCTTAATTTGACATAAGATATAACACTGACACTGAATGTGGATTTCGAGTTTTAGATCCTCACGCCGCTGGAATAGTTTCTTTTTTTTTTTTTTTTTCTCTTTCTTGTTTTTGGTACAAATATATTTTGACATAATTTCTTAAATGAATTATTCATTTTTACTAATGGCGACAGAAAATTTTGTTATATATGCATGAAAGAATTTGCAATTATTGATTAAACCAATTAAGAAGCTCAGTTTTAGGAAGGAAAAAGTGGCTAAAATTGAGCTTGAAGAGATGCATAAAGACAACATTTGTGATATAGACATAGATTAATTGTCCTTTGGAGATGATTTATGTACATGATTTTGTTGTTGATGGAGTGTTAGGGATCATATTCCACTTTCAGTAATCCTGTCTAGTTTGTCAAGATTCATGAATTAGAAATCCTAGGCTTGACAACTCATCGTCACACGGGGACACATGTTATGTATAATACAACAAAGGTTACCTAGTTTTGTAAGTTCGTCTACTCATTAGATAATTTTTTTCTTCTGAAAATATATTTGTCTAAATAATACAACAAAGGATACTTATGAAAATTAAATTATGATAATATTAGAGGTGGTAAAATGTGTTAAACCCATAAGTGAAACTGGTTTATATATTTGAGTTGAAAAAAAGTTAGTTTTTTAAATATAGGTTAAGCTTACCATATTTTACTTAATTCTTATATTCAATGAGTTCGAGTTTGATATTTTTAAATATTATAACATTATTCAATATTATTTGACTAGGTTAGATGTTTAAGTTATGTATTTGTATTATTATATACAGATTAATATTTTAATTTTCAACTATAATTTTTTTATAATAATGTATGGTAAAATAATTATAGTACTATAAATGTATAAATCGACCCATTTTAATTGTACTGCAACAAAATAAATTAGAAGAATAAAATATCACCTTAATCAAATTGACTATAAATTTGATTAAACTAACATACTTTTTAACTCGCTTATTAAACACTCTAGATAAATGTGCATTAAAAAAAATATTGTCTAAATGTCATTTTTGATTTTTCCATTATTTACTTCAATTTGCTGTCGATTAAAAAAAGTTCATTTTATTTTTAAATTTTTAAAATAAGGTTATTATAGATTTTATCTAATTGAAAATGATATTATCAGGGTTGTGAACAATATAATCATTCATTTAACAGTTTTCACTACATTTATTATTTTTAAACTTAAAATTTAAATCTACTTTTTGACATTTGGAGTTTTATGAATATATAATTTTAATTCTTCTTAAATTATATTAAATATTTTTTTTCTTAATTCTTTAATAAAAATTAAAATTGTTTTCTTCTCGAAATTATGATTTAAGTTAATATTTTAACTTTCGAAACGTGTAGATTTAATTTTTTGTTAAATAATAAGTTTAATAAAATTTAATTCAAAATTTCAAAAAAATACTATTGTCAATCTTCACTAAAATATAAAGATCCAAAAATATATTTAGCCATAACTGTTAGTAGTAAAGTTAATTCTATTTTTTAAAATTAAAGTATTTTATTAATATATAACTTTAAAAAAAAAGAACTGCTGTATATTTCTATCTGATTATAATCTCACTTACTATATTAATAAGTAATGGGGCATTAAAGTGACTTAATTTTAAAATTTGGAGGACCAAATCTACAATTAAAATTTTAGATGCTATAATTGCTTATTCACAAAACTACAATAAATCCAACGGAAAGAAAACTATATTCCAATAAAAAAATGCAATTTTAAAAGTAATGACATTTTCAGGGCGTTATAATTATTATTTTAAAATTAAAATTATATCAAAAATTTTAGCTTATAAAAATTGGATATTTGAAAGTAATTTTACAATAAAGACTTATAATTTATAACTTTTTGCAAATATATATTATTTTGAAAGCTATCATAAATTAATTTACCTTTTCAGATTGTAAAATTTTAGCAAATTATAACATATAGGACATTTTAAATTATTATATCTTGAATTCATTCAATTTTATTATATAACAATTTAATCCTTTTTATTCATGTATAATGTCATTTACCTTAATATTTTATTTTCAATAAAGTGTATGAAATAAGTTGCATAACTAATAGAGATGGAAATACTCTTGGATTTAGTGTGGTAAAGATTAATGCTGCAACTAACGTGATTTAAGTAACTTTTACATTATAGTATTTTCTTTTATATAAATCCTATTTTTAAGCCTATAAGATGATTATTTATAAAATAACACTATTAAAAATTCTCGTATTATATGAGAATTTCGTTTTTCTGCTGTTTTGTTTTTTAAATTTTAATTGACAGATAATTCATCTATAGATAATTATTTTCTACAAAATTATAAAATTCGTAGATATTTTTTACAAAATTTGTTGTGAAAAGTGTTTTATATAAAATATTTTACAAAAAAATTGACAATAATTTTCTACATTTTTTTATAACAAAATTTATAAATATTTCTTAAAAACAAAATTTCAAAATAAAATTGATAAAAAATATTTTTTTTTTTTTGTAGTAAAATGTTCATCATCTGAAAATACAAATTAAAAATTACAGACAATTTCTTATTTGCCAATTATGAGTTCAAGCAATATTTTTAATATAACTTAGCATACATGTACCTGTGGATACATTCTACACGTGGTTGGTCAAAATAGTTTTTAGATGTTGAAATAATTATTTAAATGTCTAACACATTTGCTATGCATGAAATTGAATAAAGCTTATAACATTATGGAAAAAGTATATTTATTCTAATTTATAACATTGTTAAAAGAATAACATAGGACACATGTAGATCTTCCGAACATAAGTTAATCCGATTCATATAAAATTACGATTTACATAAAATGTTACCTATTTTATTTCTTAATCACAACTAGAAAGTAATATGATAAAAATAACAAGTGAAGATCAAATAATCAACATGTATAATTATACGAGTAAATAAATAAATGAGTTAAACCTTTAAATTATTTAAATATTATTAAAAAATATTATATTATTAAGAGTTAAATATGTTTTTGGTCTTTTAATTTTCAGGTGAATTTTGGAATTAATGTATTTCGAAACTTTAAACCAATTTAGTATTTTATTTTTTGAAATACGTAGATTTAGTCATTTTATTCAAATTTTGTTAGGTTTATTTGTTGTTTCGTATGCATTTCAGATTTGTATTTGAGTTATTTATACTGTTTGACATTTTTTTCTTTAATGTTAAGTCAAATATTATTATGAAACGCGTTTGAAATGTCAAATAAACTGAACAAAATTTGATTAAAATGAATAAATTCATGTATTTTAAAAAATGAAAGATTAAATTGGTCTAAAATTTTGAAATGGACTAATTTCAAAATTTACTGAAAGTTAAGAGACCAAAAACATATTTAATTCTATTATTAAAATACATAATTAGAAAACATTATAATAAAATGTAAATAAAAAAGTATTACCATCAGTACAGTTTAAGTCAAACCATCTTCAGTCTAGTTTGGACCTTCTTAATTCTTGGATCAAATAAGTTAGGTTAAACTCAATTCACATTAATAATATTATTTTTTCGTTGAAAATATTATTTACATCCTCAACCCACAGTTATGCAAAATGAGGTAGTAAGTAATAACAAACAAGTTATACAGAAGAAAATGTAAAATAGTTCACAATGTTCCTTTGTTTCTGCCACCCTTTCCCTCTAAATCTAAAACACAGAGACAAAGAAGTAATCCTATAAATAACAAAAAATCCTGCTTTTAGTTATCAAGTGCAGAATTTCCAAGTATTCGAATCTTTCTTTTCTTGTTTTGCTTTTTTGGTTCATTATCTGTGGTTGTGCCTGTCTTTTGGTTCTGCTCAAAATTTCCCCACTATGATATGACCGTTTATTTTTTTTTCTTAAACAACGAAAAAGAAGAATACTTTTTTTGGATTCTTTTTGGTCCTAGAGAATTTTTTTGCCACCCCATTAAATAAATTCTGTCTTCACCTTTCAAAGTTCACACCTTCCTTTGACACCTCTTATCCCTATAAAATCACACCCACCATAAATTCAACACACACAAAAACACTCTCTCCCTTCTTTCTCTTTCATTTTTCAGTTTTCTTCTCTAACACAAACCAAATATGAGAAAGATCACAGCCCTGTTGTTCATCACTCTGTTACTCAGCTTCATCGTCACCCATGCTGCGGCACGCCCTAAATCATTTTTTCGCAGGGGAGGCTCACTGAATCCGGTTCGTTGCGTTTAATGATGTTCTTGTTGGCTTTTACATTAGTTTTTTCTTTTATTCTCAGTAGATATTTTGTAAGGTTCTGATTCATATATTTCTCGCACGCGTAGGATTTTCTGGGAGAAGATAGTTGTTACGGCATTGACGAGGATGAATGTTTGAAGAGGAGAGCACTTGCGGCAAACCTAGATTATATTTATACCCAAGACGATAATAATTAATGTTAATTGTTTGGTATTATATATATTAGATGTTGATAACCGTTTGCTTTCTTTCATTTAATGTTTTACATATATCATGTTATTTTGCTATATGCTACTATTTGGACTTGCACTATCATCTAAGTGTGATGTTTATGAATGAATAATTTATTAGGGGGATTTTTGCATAGCAGTTTACTCTAAGAAAATTTAGTCTAGATTTTTTGTATATTTGGTAACTGATTTTCTCTTTCATAGTTTATTAAATCTGTATTAAATTATTCAGATGCAAAAGCTAATTAGGTGGTTAATTCTATATTGAAATGATGAGTGTGGATATGATAGTTTTGTTTAATGCATGAACCCAGTTGAGAACTTTGATAAATGAATTGACTGAAGATGCGAAGAAATAGAAAGTGACGTAGTTGTTGACTTGAGTGTAGGAATAAGCATAAGTTTGAATTTAATGGAAGTTATTAATCTTTTGTGATAGTGTGTCTGTTCATTGTTGAAGAGAGTGATAGTGCATATGGTATTTAAAACTGGCATCGAAGAAATAAATTGATATTTAAAGTAGCCTTTATGTATGTTGCAGGCATTAACTTCCCATTATTCTTCAATACTTATTCAGTCGTCTTCTCAACTACTCTAAATAAATCTACTCGAGAATCCATTCCCTGACTCACAAACTAAGTACATAATAATTTTTTAATCAAATAATTTATTTTATTTTCCTTTAATTTTCATTTTTAGTAAATATTCTTTTTTATTTTAATGTTTGATAATGTCAATACAACTAAGTTAACAATTCTGATTATATATACTGTATGTGAGGACATAATCACTTCTAGAGATAATGATAAGCGCTAAAAGCAAAAGAAAAATTAAGAAGGGCGAACATAAAGAAAAAATACTTTTAAATTTTATCATCATACTTGTCTTAATGAATTTAGTTTCATGTATAAATTTCACTTTCCTCATACATTTGGAAATTTTACGTATATCCTGATTTTTGTTTTGATTAACAATAAAATTTGTATATCTGGTTTATTGATATCCCTTAAGTGATAATTTGTCCCTTAATTAACGAATAAGTGGCAGAGTAAAACTGTGTATTCTTCTTTTCTTTGCGTTTAATCCCTAAAAAGTGTTACATTTTTTCTTTTAATCCTTAATAAATCTATTTTCCCACGTTGACATCCCATAAGATATTTAAAGCAGTGAGAGAAGGGTGGTAGTAACCAACGAGAATGGTTTGTAACCATTAGGCCCAAACATTAGGCCCAACCATCTCAATCCAAAAAAATATCTGATTTTGAAGGGTTGGGGCAATTTTGCACCGCTATCACGTTACCATTGTCGGCGAGGACCGGTGTGTTGGGATCAGCAGTTTTTGTTTGGATTGAGATGCTATGAGAAGGGAAGAAGAAAAGGGCTACAAAATAAAATTGTTTAAATATAAAAAACAATTGGAAATTTTGTAATTGATTTAATATGAAAAAATAAAAATTAGTTATATTTGTATAGGTAAAACCTAAACGATGTCAAATGATATCACTTTTGTACACATATATAACTTCGTAAAATCTTAGCTGTAGGCCTTTTAAAAAATAAAAATCTTATTAAATTAATTATAAAATTGTGAAAATAAAATTTAATTCAATTATTATGAATGATTATTAATTTTTACAATAAATAGTTTTATTTGTAAAATGATTTATTTTTAAATTTATTTTAGACCTCCTAAAATTTAATTCATTGATTTTGGAATGCAAAGAGCTCTGAGAACCAATGAGATGGTCTGAACTTGGGTAAATCACACTGTGTTCTATCACTAGCATTTGAGTATGAATACTGATATCCCAGTAACGTTGTCCTTCAATCTTCCATTCATCATGCTAAAGTTAGATCTAAAAGAACAAAGCACCCGGAATCCCCCGTTCTTAAAAGAAAAATTTATCTGATAACCCTAGTTCAGCTGATTCATATAAACAAAATAAAGTAATAACTAACTAACGTGTTGATTTTACACTTCACATACCGAAATCCTTTGTATAATCTCGATTACAACTTCTGATATAGCTTTTCTGATTGTATAACTAACTACCACATCTTTACAATTCCTATCATAATGTGTTGCATGACTCGTCAATAAAAGTTAGTTTTATCTGTTTGAAATGCTGACTAGTGTGAAACTAGCAAACTGAATATTAAACGTGTATAAGTGCAATTGCCTCTGACATTGCCAGCCAGATATCAAAAATCCACTTCCATTGATGATGAAATGAATAATTCAAAAACGAAGGACGTTCAAAGAATTTACGAGTACATGTAGGGTATATCAGTTGGAAATGCACTTTAAGCACAACCAATGCCAAAATTTCTATAAACACAGTTGGGCAGATTAAGAAGTGTAACAGTAATAACTAATAGCAATTGCAGAATACGAAATGCCATCAGCTTTGGCTCTGCTCCTCCAACAGCAGATTAAAAACATTATCCAACCACACTAAGTTAACAAGGCATTAGAAGAAAGTGGTTATATCCAAAAGAGAACATGAAACAGAGTTGTCATATCCAAAAAGGGAGCGGGTGGCAGAGTTCAAATGACCCCGAGGATGCACCCTGGCTTATACAAAATATCATATCACCATAGTATACAGAAGGATGTATTTAGAACAAGGTTCCAAGTCAAGAATACATCTAATCATGATTGATACACCCTAAACAAATAGTACTGCCGGTTGATGAATGCTTTCTATGAGAGAGCTGTAAGAGAAAACGTACCTTGTATGATCACTGTACATTTATAATATTAAAGATTTACAGAGTTAATCCATGTATGGTATATAGAGATTATGATACCGCTGCAAGCCCAAAGAAGCAGCATTTCCAGAAAAATTTATAGTTTAGTTACCAATCACATCTATTTGGTGAATGAAAAGTAATAAGAACAATTACTTAAGCAGCCACCAGAGCCCAGCCTCCACCCATTATGTGCAGATACAACGAGAGACATATAGTCACAATGACGGAAGACTTCGCTGCAAGATATCTCACAATCTCAAGCACTGACTCTTGAGCAACATGAGCACATCTCCTCACAGAAGCACAAAATGTCTGCAAAACAAACTCCATGAAAGACCTAACAGTCTCAAACGTCACCCTTCCAGTCAGGTCAAGAACAAGCCTCCTATTACTGGGAACCGCCAATGTTGACGAAATTTTGCTCACCCACCCACTCTTATTTTCTTCATCATAAACATCATCAACCTTAGATTCAACCTTCGATTCAATGGACGACATTTCTCCACCCAAGTCCTCATTTATCAGAGTTTCTCCAATAGCCAAATATGAACCTGAAGCTGCTGAACCAACATCTGCATTTGGACTTGTTAACACTTTGTGAGACGTCTTGATGAGAGTCTCCACGGCACCATTACAAACAGAAACCAAGATTTCCCTCACATTGGTCTCATGCTTCGGGTTAGTTAAGCCAGCAAAGAAATCGTCGTAGGTGTTGATATGCATGGTCTTATCAAGATAAACCGCAACCGCGGTGCTCACAAACAATTGCACACAATTCCCAATCAGTTCCCCACACCTATCACCACAAACTACATCCACCCAAGCAAGAACAGGATCCGAATTGGATCCAACATGTGTGACACCACTAGTCTCATCGCCGGAGTTCGATTCTCCACCTAAGTGGTCACGTTGATCCGAATAAAACCCAAGAACCAGGTTCCTAGCAAAACTTCCAAGAACTACAGAAGCAAAACCAGACCCAGCCGGTGTAAGCATTTTGTCAAGCACCCGGTCCACGGCCGTTGAACCGGATTGCTCACCACCAGTCCGGTCCATAGATTGATAACCGCGCAGGACTCCGACGGTGACAGCACTGGTGACGCTAACCAAGGACTCCGACAATTGTTGAGAGCGACCAATCTTGGAAAGTTGCTTCAAGCTATTGGGGATTTGATCTGAATCGGACTGCAGAAAATCTTTGACGTCTCTGGATACGATTCCGATGGTATCTGCAGATTCGGACACGGCTTCCGCTACGGAAACCAATGCACCCACAAGCTTGGAAAGCCTCTGTCTCTTACGAACCACAGAAGGCGCATGATAGAACTTGTAAGCGCTGAACCCACCCAACCCAACAGCACACAGAATGAAAATCCATTTCTTTCTTCTACGGACGTAATCAAAACCAAAACCCTGACCAACTAACTGCACTTCCATTAATCCCACTTACGGATATTTAAACTCGCCAATTTATTATTACGATTCGTTGCTGACCCAAACCAAACGATGTTAAATAGATAGAGAAAAAAAGAGAGACAGACCTTGGAGAAGGTTGTGAGGTCAAAAATTGAGGGTTTGCGCTGGAGTTTAAGCTGTTTGCTATTACTTGTTTTTGGTGGAAGCAATAGCCCCAACCGTCATCTTCAATTCAGCCGTCACGCCACAAGCAAATCACAACCACCACTAATTTTTTTCATTTTTTTTTTTTGGAGATATATTCTCTTATGGGCTGGTCTTTGTGGACGCTTCTCTGTTTTGGATATAGCCCGAGTGTCATTACAGATAACGATACTAATATGCAAACTATCTGCAACAAAAAAAAGGAAAAAAAAATAGCAGATATATGTAGAAGATTTAACATTCAAGGTTGGCCTAGGGCTGCTGACTTGTTAAAATCTAAAAAGTGAAAATGGAAAAGAGAGAAATAAAAAAAAGGGTTAAACAGAATGGAATTACTAGTAACACAATTGTGATATAAAAAATAAAATGAAAATTAGAGAATGAAGATATTAATAAGTTACATTTTCTAATTTTACCTGTGGTACAGAAATTTTAAAATTTAATTTAATTCTCACTCTGATTTTTTATGAGATCAATTCATTATGCTTTAAGATTAAGGTAAATTTAGCATTATATTTGTTTTAGTATTTGTTTACAAAATTACTCTTTGCAATATGTAGACAATTCTCAAATTCCCTATTGTTTATAAGTCTTCTGGTTTTTCTTATCATTGGGATATATAGACAACAGTAGTCAAATATGTTTAACAAATTATTCTTAGTGTAAAATATAAGAAAAATAAATATCATACTGTATATAAGTTGTGTAATTGTTTATCTAGAATTTGGTTTGATGCTTGTTTAATTTTTTATTTTTAAATGAATCAAATAAATTTGATGTGAATTTTTGTAGTAGGGTTAGTAAATAAATTGTTTTTCAATCTAAATTATAATATTTTAATTCAGGATTCAATGATTAACAAAGAGTTTATTTGTAAACCATTTATATCTTGAACTAATTTTATGAATACGTGAACATTAATTAAGATTTTTTTTTCAATGATTAGATTTTTAGAAAGATTTAAACTTGAAATAAGAATTTACTTTCAACAACCGTGTTATTTGAAAACTAAAAGTGTAAATTGGCATGGAAACAAATAAACTAAAACGGTAAATGCAAAAAACGTAAAAAGGCTAGAAAATAAATAAGAAAGAATAAAATAAAAATTAGTAAAAAAAAATCAACTAAAACAATGACTCAAATTTGTTACAATCATCATTAGTGGGTTTATCTTTATCGTGTTGGATGCATTCTCATAGTATTTTTGTTGTAAATATCATTTGTTACAATTTTTTTTAGACACAAATAACCTACTTACATTTTTTACCCTTTTTTCTATAATCATGCCAAAATAAAATAAAATAAAATATATAATAATGAGAATAATTTTCTAAAAATCATTGACGTTGCATAAATTATGCCTATTAAACCATATTTCCTGTTTCCAACAGTTCTTACTTAATATCCCTAACTTCTCCTTCAATCTTGTCTTACGAGTGCCCCCTCTCTATTGTTCTTTCAATATCATCCCTAAATTCTTCCCTGACCATTTTTCTATATTATATATAATCAACTCTTGATTAATCTTTTTCTTCGATTTCTTTATCTTCTTTTATTTCTTTACGTCCTTCTATTTCTCTACTTCGATCCACTCATTTCTTTCCTTCGATTATATATATATCCTTGCATAATAATTATTGCTAAAAGTGATATAATAACGTATTATACAAATCCTAATACAATATTTGAGTATTACTTCCATTGTATTAACAATTTATGTCGCAAGTTGTAAAAGTAGTATTTATTTTTTAGAGATTCTAATATTTTTATTATATTAGTTTGAGTTTATAAAAATATAATTATAATTTAATATAAATATTTTATTTTATAAAATTAAATATTAGTATTTTAATTGTTTTATGATGAGAATATATTTAAATGATTTGTGTATATCATGATTGATTCAAACAAAAATAAAGAGTCTAAATGCAGTTTTAAATGAAACATTAATTAGATAATTAAAAAAATTGTATAGTTTCTACATATATCATAGTACTAAATTAGAAATTTCTTCTTCATGTATAACTTAAGGTTTTATTTGAAGATTTGGTAATCAATAATATATTTAGTCATTATTTTTTATCGTATATTTGACTTTTCTAAAAGTTATTTTATTTATCATATTTATATATAAAGGGATTATTTTTTCGACACATATTTTTTTTAATTCCATCTTTTAAATACATTAAAATAATTACATTTCCATTTTTATCATTTAAATGACTGTTTTAATGTAAAATTAATTATTTTATAAAGTAAAATTACTTTTATTATTTATCTTCAAATAACTTCTTTTTTAATTTAAATAATTATTTATAATAAAAACTATTTAATATTAAAAATTACAAAAATTATAAGATGAAAATATATTCTACTTTATATATATTAAATAGGAAAAAAGTGATTTTATAAGACATTCTAAATTACTTCTAAGAACATAAAAGAAGTCATAGGTATCTGTAGTTGCTTTAAAAATTAAAACGTATGTCTACACACTGATCTGATTAGAAGTTGTGGTGTGTGACTTCACGTGCAAGAGAAGGGTAGAAATTGGAAACAAGGTATGATACGATTCCAGAAGGGAACCCAGTAAGTGCTTCAAGCGAACACGTGGATTCCCCTTGGACAGGGAAATAATCATCATGATGCCGCAACAACGTCATTAATATCAGTAGTAATATTTGACTGCATCATCTTCCAACAACTGCACACCTACAAAACAAAGGACACATGGCATTACCATAATAATAGTTCACACTCTACCTGTGCCCCAGTTACTAGATTCACCCTGTCACAACACGTTCTCTTTTCTATTTTACTCTTTGTTCCCATTTCCCAAGCCAGAACCAAGAACCAACTCTCTTATTATTACCAGCACTCTTGTGTCGTATCTCTATATGCCACGAACAAACGCAGCTCCCAACAAGTACAACAACATATAAGAAAGAGAAGAGAACCCAGAAATTTTGCATTTTGGTTGTGTTTGGGTTTTCCTAATAGAGGCCGCAGTGCCAAAGATAGAAAATATCAAGATTTGGCCCGTTCTTTCATCCTCTTCTCTCTCCAATTCTTTCTCAAACAGAAACCTCCACTCAATGTATTTCACCTGCTGCTATCCCTTCCTCAACACCAGGTAATCGCCTATCACATTATTTCTCATTAATCTTTTACCTCTTTTCTTCTCAAATTCCTCATAATGCAACAATTTCATGCACCAATTCTTTTCAAACCTTCGCTGCTACGATCAATGGAAACCCCTCTCAATTTCCACACAACTTTCTTTTCCGTTTTAACAGATAATTGTTATGATACATGTCGCAACAATTATCGCTTCGGAAACGAGATATACGGCGCTTCATTATACGCGCTTCTGTTCATTCCCTTTGAACGCTTCTAATCTATATATGTTATTAGCTTGCTTGTTTTGATTTTTCACGTTCTTTGGAAAAATGATTTCTCTATCCTAAAGTTTCGAAACATGAGAGGTTTTATTTCTTTTTTGATAGATAATTAACATGTTACGTTAACAGCCTGTGAATCTTTGTTATACTGATAGCAGTTCAGGTTCTGGGGTTATTGCCCAATAGCCTCCAAATTCAAATAGTTGATTAGAAAGAATGGATATATGTTACCACGCTCACATCGATCGCGAGATAGAATCGCTCATAGAAAGAATACATCCTCCCAGGTACTGCTGCACAACCTCTCTGGCAATTTCTTGTCGTCTTCTTGTTATTCTTGTTCAATTTGACAGACATCATTGTTTTTCTGGCTTAGCCGCATCGTGGTGGATTGATTCGTTAATGAATTACACGTATTTGATCATGTGTTGGCAGGGTCTGCATCGATAATGATTCTTGCCGAGACTGCACTGTGGTGAAGGTTAGATTTAATTCTCTATGTTCAAGTTGCATATATCTTAAATTATCATTTTGTAATTGACTATTTAATCATGGTTGTGTACGTTGTGTGTTCCTAATTCGTCATTTGTGGCTTTCAATGATCACCTCATCACCCACAGCTATAGTATGTACTAATACTACTTCTTTGGCTTAGATTAATGTCCATTCTGCACATTACCACTTGGCGCTTAAGTATGATAACTAATCATTGTTAAATTATGTTATTATATTAGATAGATGCAAAGACACTGAGTTGTCACTCTTAACACTTGCTACCAAAAGCCAATGCAAATTGTGATACGTGCTTGATTTTTTAACCATTAAAAGAGGATATGAATGACAAAGCATAAAAGGAGTCTGCTTTTTGTCATCATATAAGAAGAAAAAGCTCTTCTTCTTTAAGAAAACTAAATTTGATTGTATTCAATCAAAATGACGTAATCCGTTAGGAAAGAGTGTCACGGGTTATAGGGATAAGATGATTAGCGATAGAGAGAAAAAGACTAATTTTACAGAAAGTATATAAGATTTTTTGCATGAAGTATGTAATCACCAAAAAGAATCAAATGGTTAAAACAGTGGTGTAAAGGAACTGGTAATTAATTAAGAGCTAGACTTGATCATTTTGTTTAAGAAAAATGAAGCACTAATTAAATAAAATGTGTGTTGTGTAAAAGCAGGTAGATAGTGCAAACAGGAAGGGGATATTACTGGAGATGGTGCAAGTGCTGACAGATCTTGATCTCATCATTTCCAAATCATACATTTCCTCTGATGGTGGATGGTTTATGGACGGTCAGTGTCTCCCTCACGAGTCCCTTTTATTCCTCAGCTTTCTGCATTTTCCGGAATCCACCCAGATATGTATAATTATTAAATAAATACCTTATCACTTTTTATAACATGCATGCGTCATATAACACCAAGCCCCATAACTTGGTAGGACACTCTCATTATCTGCAAACGTACGTCAATAGTCGGGTTCTGATCCATGCCGTGTGGGTCTTTTTCTTTATTGCAAAATTCAGTGTTCCACGTGACTGATGAAGCTGGCAAGAAGCTCACAGACGAAACGCTCATGCTCCACATCCAGCAGGTCACATTCTGTCTATTTCTACAAATATTATTCGCACTGAAAAATAAAGCCGTCACACTTCAAATCGTTAGTATACAAATACATTGTTGTACTTGATGTTTTATCATCATAAATGAATCTCTGAATGTTATAATTATATTGTAATTTAACTTTTGGATTGAAGAGTTAGTTAAATTACGTTTTAACGATATCACACTGAGATTTCTCTACATAAATGCATACCTGATGAGACAATTTTTTGTCTTATTATGACTAAAAAGAGCGAATTTGTTAAAGTTGAGAAACAAAATTGAAATAAAAAGATTAAGAGTAAGATTGGAAAGAAATAAGAGATTTGAAGGATTTGAAATAAAGATAATAATGGTGCAGGAACTGTGCGTGACAAGAAGTAAAGGAAAGATTTTAAAGGATAGAGAAGGGGGTAGTGAGAAAGGAGAAGAGGAAGAAGTGGTGGGAAGGGAGATAACAGCGATGGAGATGAGTGGGATGGACCGAGCGGGCCTACTATCAGAGCTAGCAGGGGTGTTGGTTGAGCTGGGCTGCGTCGTTACCGCTGCAACTGCATGGACCCACAACGACAGGGTGGCCTGTATAATATTGGTGGAAGACGCGTTGAAAGCTGGGCCCATAAGCGACCCAAAACGGTTGGGCCTAGTGGAGGAGCAGCTGGAGAATGTGGTGGCGGCCCATAGGGGAGAGAGGAAGAGGGTGAGGGTGACGAGGTTGGGGGCGGGGCACACCCACAGGGAGCGGAGGCTCCACCAGCTGATGTACGCGGACAGGGATTACGAGAGTTGCCGCGCGTGTGACGGAGACAGCAGCGGGGAACACAAGAAAGGCTGTGATGGGACCCACGTGTCTGTCGGGAAATGCGAGGACAAAGGGTACTTGGTGGTTAACGTGAGGAGCAGGGACCGGCCTAAGCTGTTGTTCGACACCGTGTGCGTGTTAACGGACATGCAGTATGTGGTGTTCCACGCCGCCATCAGTTCCAAGAGATCCATGGCTCATCAGGTACATAATAATTTATCTATCTCAATTTACTGTAATCATTGGTGGGTCTGTTGTTCTAACACGTGCTATATTGTGATGCATAGGAGTACTACATAAGGCAGATGGGTAGTTCAGTTATTCCCAGCGAAAGCGAGAAGCAAAAACTGGCCTTGTGCTTAATCGCTGCAGTGGAGCGCAGAGTGTCGCATGTATGTATTTTTAAACATCGAGATGTTGGATTTTGAATGTATATAAATATATGACTGGTGGTGCACTGGTGCAGGGATTGAGAGTGGATATTGTAACTGAAAACAGGGTGGGGCTACTGTCGAATGTGACGCGGGTGTTTCGTGAAAATGGGTTATCCGTATCGAGGGTTGAGATCGGAACGGAGGGAGGAAAAGCGGTAGGATCATTCTTTGTGACAGATTGTTCAGGAGAAGAAGTGAACCCAAATATCGTGGAATTGGTGAGACGAGAGACGGGTGGATCCGTGGTTATTGATCACAAGTCGCCCCATAGGCTACATCAATCATCTTCATCCTCATCCTCTTCCTCCTCTTCGGTTATACACCAAACCAACGACACAGTGGAAGCCAAGCCAAAATTATCACTCGGAAGCTTGTTGTGGTCTCGATTAGAACGCCTTTCCGGCGGTTTCGGCCCCGTTAATTAGATCGTCACAATCTTAACCCCCCTCAATTATTTCCTCTACTTTTATCAATGTCGCTCCTAAATAGCTCTGTACATAGTTTTTTTTTAATTTACCTTTTTAATTTTACTCTGAAATAGTGAGCAGCTGGCTACATTGTAAGCTTGCGTTTTGATTTGATGATCATTGTACACATTCTTCTCACATCAATATCCAAGGCCGTTACACGATCAGAAATCACTTTTTACAAATTAATTTGTGCATGATGAGCATTTACCCACATAGAAAGTTTTATTGATATTCTGGTTCCAATTTCTGGTCATTGATTTTTGTTTGATCCGGTGATTTTATTAAGGAAAATGATACATTGATGTTGAAAACTATTTGTATAATTATATTTTTTAATTCAAAAGGGCACTTCGATACTTTCTTTCTAGCACAACTAATTCTCGTGTATTTTCTTTTATTAAAAAAAATAACTTTCACTTTCAAGATATAATTTTCCAAACGAAAAGCTTCCAACTTATAATTAGTATCTTAAGGATTAGGCCTGCCCACCTTTAAGAGAGGGGCGAAGCAGACAACAAAACCAGCCTCTCCTTTTGTCGACATGAACAGTTTCCCTTCCCTTCTGTTTTAACAAGACAGGTGCTAATAAAATCCCACGTGATTTCTAGTCCCTAATAATTTTCTTTTGGCTAATGAAGAAAATAAAACACAAGCCTTTTTTTTTTCAATAGTTCGTTAAAACGTACTGGCTCTGGCTATCATCCTCCAACTCATATTGACGCTTGCTACGAAAATAAAATCTAATTCAAATTTCTACTTGCATGTATGGATAGAGAAATAGCCACAGATTGGAATGTTCAAAGTAGGAAAAGAAACAAGACACATGATATTTTTTACATATTTACAACATCTAAATTCCTTTTTACAGAGAGGAATGTCATGAGCATGTTCTGCTACTTACAAAAACTCGTGTAACAATCACTAAACTAAAACTAATTGCTAGTAAATTTGCAACACTACAACACAACTAACAATGGACTCAAATTATCGTCAATACAATAAACCAATGAAAATTGATACCACGTTCAACAATTGTCACTTTCATCTAGATAACTAAACTTGGTAACAATTTGGAACCATTTAGTTCTAAAACATGTATTCATTTGTTACAAAAAATGTCACTTTATTTTATTTTATTTTACTTATTGTTTTCAAATGTCATATGCAAAACAGTGAAAATAGAAAATAAAAACACAAACAATACAATTATTTTCATTACTTTTGTTTGTTGCACATATTCATAAAAATAAAGGACAAAATAAAACAATACATCATATTTTGTAATAAAAAAATTAACAAAAGTGGAAAACATTTTATAAATCAAATAGCTCTCCTTAACTAAAAGTAAAGTTAACTTTGATAAAAAAAAAAAAAACAATCTAATAAACCATTAATTTGTGCATCGAGCTCTCATTCCCTCTCTTACTTAGTTCTAAAAATATTTAAGCATAATAAGTACCATAAGGTTTTATGACCTTTAACAACAAAAAATTGGACTATTATTATTGGTCATTAAAACCAATTTTCTTTCAAAATATTCACTAGTATCTCGTGTCTAACCATTAATAATGAAAAAAAATATAAGAAACAAAAAATGTATATACTTAAGCAAAATAAATTCCTAAACAAAGCATCGCAGACAAAATGCTACAAGTTTAGGACACTAATTGAGTACTATGTGTAGCATATAATCCCGAGGAATCATATTTATGTTTTTTTTTAGAGAAAAGATCAAATAGATACCCCACTGGAGAAGGGAAATGAAAGAAATCCTAAGTCAGCCTACACTTAAAAAACACGAGAACAGTTTCAGAAACAGAGAAACTAACACGGTAGGTGGTACGAAACTTTAAAAATTTCAAATAAAAGAGAGAATGATACTGCAAGGACCAAATTAATTATTTACTAACAAACAATCCTGTCAGCATCTATATTATAAGTTGTCCAATAACAATTAATCTTACAATCTTAGTTTTGTTTCCATGTCTTCTATTAATATTGAAGAGGTAAGATTATTTATCAATACAATATGCAACTATCTTTTAGGCTGTAACCTGTCAACATAGCTAATCCTGTAATTTACACCACCCCATACAATAGAACAGAACCAATTAATATTTTGTAATTAAAATTCAAAAAGAAAATAACATCGAGAAATGTGTAAAGAGCATGAAAGTTAAAAGAGAAAGACGAATCTTCGTAAAGTCAAGAGAAACACCAAAGCCCAAATACAAGTAGTGAGCAGAAACTACTTCAGATATCTGACGTTTAAGCATAACAGCTACATGTTTAATGTCTGTAAGAATAGTGTTGAAAGGTTCTCTAATTTGGTACTTAGTCCTCAAAAGAAGCATCTAGGATTCTAGGTAGCTCAGAACCAAATAGCCCTAGTAAGACTATGGCATTGGACGCTTAGAAACTTTGCTACAGATAACACCTGCGGTATATGTTGATAAAGTGTCGTTGTTCTCATCTTTTAAATAAATATTCATCACGACCATTTACCAGAAATTCGGATATCAAATAGAAGATTTAGTTTATGTACGGTGCAATAAATAACCATACACAGCAGAATGCCCAGTGGAGACTGGTTTTATTTACAGACAGTCTTTCAGAAGAGTACACATACTATATGCAGATATTCACAAAATATAAGGGAATCACATAAAAAACTTACCTCTGGGACATATTCCAAGGCATTGTCATATTACATCAATGTCATCAACGTTAAGCCAATCACTGGACTCCTTGGTCACAGAATTACGAGAACTTGAATGCTCAGAACCAGCATGTTTGCTTTCAACAGAGAACCTATCCTTATCAGAGCTAGGAGAACTTCTACCTAACTGAACCCAATCTCGGGAGTCTTTTGTTGAAGAGTCAGAGCCTGATCTAGTTTTCTTATGACTTTCATGTACATCAATATCGTCCTCCTCAAGATCACTGAATGACACATCCTCATCATTACCAGTTTCAATATAAGTTCCACTGGGACCAACCATCTCAGAACTATCCTCTTCTTTCAACCAATCATCGGCATCGTCCTCATAGGTTTCATCCAAAAACCTATTGGTTGAACCAGATGCTGGTTGTTCTGCAGATGGCTTTACCGGTTCCTCTTTAACCACGGACTTGACAATAATTTGTGGAGCATCACTTTGAGTGGCATTTTTCTCCATTTCAACCTCGGACGGGACTGCTTCAACAACAGATGCCTGAAGAGGTGGAGATTCAATTGGAGGATTGTTTGGCACAAGGAGATGTTGTTCTTCCTCTTTTGGAGGAATATCGCCTCCCGCAGATAAGTCCGATTCTTTCTTTTCCTTACCTCTTTTGTCTAAGGCCTGAGTTAACATTGCTCTGGCTTCCACTATCTGCACACATAAAACAATTGGTAGTAACAAAGGCAAGCACGATACAAGTAATACCACAATTACCACATAGCTAACATCAAATGTGACAAGCATGACACTGTTTATTTTGGAGCATGCTGGACACTTCTGCAGTGATAAAAAGGGATCACACATAACTTATAACTTCATGAATCATGAAGGACTTTCATAACAAGATTTAAGATTACGTTGTAAGATTCCAATGCCATATTTACCCTGAACAATGAAATACCTTAATTTTCTCTGCTTCAATAATTAGTAGCACCCGAGGAAAGTTAAAGCAATTAAGAGCATCAGACAAAGAAACCAAAACAACACAATCATTTTACTTAAGAGGCATCAACTCACATTTGTCCGACAAAAACTATACAAATGCAACGAATATAGAAAACCAACGCCAATAAAATTTAACTCACTTGGGGGGTGGATAAAATATCAGCATCGCTTTTGCTGAGTCTAGGATGCAGGAGTACAAAATAAATCTTCCAAAAGTTACCATCACTCATGTATCCGGGGCACAGTTCCATTCTAAGAGCAGCTAAGCTTGGTGCCATATGTTCAACAGCTAAAGCGTGCTCATGTTGCGCATCGGACAAATCAAAATCTAAGCAACAAAATTCCAGATATAGTGAAACATCAGCCACGATCAAATATCATCTAAAATACACACATGAACATCTTAAGAAGCCCATTAGGGCAAACTGCGAGGATAGCCACAACTATTATATATATGTCTAGAAGTAAAAATAAATCATCTCGAAATTTCGATTGGAACGGTAAGCATAATTTGCATAACCAAGAGTGAAAAAGTCGATATACCATCAGAATCGGAATCGTCAGGAAGAGGGAAATCGAGCCAAGTTTCTGGATGCAGCGCTACGCTTCTGGCAAAGGCAACCACGTCCTCGGTAACTCCGACATCGCCATCCAGATCGTATTCCTCTTCGGATCCAAGCTGAAGGAAGCTCGAAGCAATCTTGGTGAATTCAGATACCGTCTTATTGCCAGAAATTTTGGAGATCCCGCTCTTGAACTTGCCACCAATCTCGGCGAAATCATTACGGATTCCGGCGATAATATCTTCGTCGGAGGAGTTCAGATCGGCGTCGGGACTACGGGGTTGGGGATCAGGCGGTGGGGCGAGGAAGGAGGCGACGCCCCATATCTGGCGGGAAAAGGATTTGGTGAGCTCGTCGAAATCCTCTTTGACCCCGCGCGCAGTGGGACTTGGAGTGGATGCGGAATCGGGTTGAACGGGTTCTGATTCGGGTTTCTGCGGAGGGGATTTTAGGTTACCGCCATTGTCGTCGTCGATATCGTCGTCGTCGTCGAGTCTGAGTGAGTTTGCGATTGTCCTTGCAAACCACGACATGGTTTGGTTTGATTGATTGATTGATGACAGCCTCTTACCAGATTTCGATCGCCACTTCCTCCCAACTCAAGACTCCCCCTCCTTCACCAGATAAGACCATACTCTGCGACGCCGTTTCAGGTTTCACAAACCACTAAATTTTGTTGTTTACGTTTAATTCTAATTTCCCATTGCCTTTTTCTAATTCATTCTTATTTCTAACTCTGCAACCTTTCTTCATTTTAAATGAGATTAAAGACACTTTTTATTCTTTTAATTCGTAATTTTGAAAAACATGTCCTTTCTCTTTGTTAATTATGTTTACGTTTACATTTCTTCACATTTTAATTAATTAAATACTTTTAATCAAACCTTAAATGAATAGATTATGTATCAATTTAGTCAAGTTAAGTATTAGTTCAAAGCTGATCAGTCTTCTCAGTATTTCCTCTATGACTTCACATTTATATCTTCAAAAGCTTGATTCATTGAATTTTTATTGTAAAACTAATGGTGCCATTTTTAACCACAATCACGTATAAATATCGACACGCAAAAGATCATGCCCCCATATTTACACAAAACATTTATTGAATATACAAAGACTACAATTAAACAAACTAAAATCAAGAAATTAAAACTTTATAGGATGAATTTTTTTTATGAGAATCAAAATCGGGATAAATGATTATTTTATGGTAGTTAAAATTATATTTAGACGAATATGAAAAGTGGGAAATAAAGGAGGTAATAAAAAAAAATACGTAAAAGATTTGTTTTCGGGGAAAATGATAAACGGACACCACCGCAACCTACACCTTGACGTGTCAAGGTTTTGCAATTATGTGATGTGGCATTAAAGATTTTTTTTCAACCAAAAAAGCAGTTAACCTATTTCACACAAATTTAACCAGGGCTGGACAGCGTTCCAATTGGGTTGAATAATTTAAATCTAAAATCTGAAAATTTAATAATTGGGCTTTTTTCATATCCTTTATACATCTTTAAGAAAAACATGGTTATATTTATCTCCATGTTTATATAAAACACGTATCAGGGTCACCTTATATATTTTTTTACAACACTGAATAGTTGTTCGAGCATAAAATTGGTTTTAAACCAAAGAATTACGAATAAATGAATAATGTAATTCAAAGTTAATGTTTTTTTGAGTTAGAGAATTCAAGTTCCTAGACCTATGGATTACCTTTCTACTTATTGTTCCAAAAACTTCAAATCATATATCTCTAACCCTCTAAAGATAAAATAATTAAAAATACAATCTTCTTTATCTTTTGCTAAAATATCTCTTAAGTTACAGGAATTAATAAATCAAAACCTCTTAATCAACAAAATCTCTTATTAAAGACTTGTGTCCAATTCCCGAGTCCAAGATTACTTATAACTTATTTTATCGCCTTCTTAAGTTAAGTTTACATTGGTCTTCGAACATTCTCCATGTTCTAGATTGGATTCAAATCTTGTAGTCATACTTCCGACGATTGGACGGTACTTGGTGTTCATTGATTGAAGTTCACAATAGGAAAAACTTCAACAAAAAAAAAAAAAAAAAAGAGTAAAGGAAAAAAAAAAAAAAAAAGTGTACATGCTACAATCAGTGTGTTGACTCTAGGTGATTGATTCATGGAAGTGTGTTTTCACTCTAAAAATAACATTTAAATTGGGCTGGATGTGGCCCGTCAAGTTGGAAAACTTGAAGGTCCATGGACAATGAACAACACGTGCTTTGTTTGATTATAGTGAAAACAATTATTATTAATATATTATGATGAAGCAAACTTAGTCTTATCTAGATGTAATGAGCAGAATATATGATTGCGTAGTGATGCAGCAGTGAAACACGAGTCTTACAAACGTGTAATTCGTAAATTATCCACAAACAGGTTTTGTATAATTCATTCTTTTGAACGTTTTTTTCTTCTCACTTAGAGTTCGTTTCATCTTCCCCACGTGCATTCTATCGCATTCGTGAAATATTTATCGATTTTACTTCGGGCTACGTGTGTATCAAAACACACTTGAATTCAATTACTTAAAAACGACCTGAAATGAATTATATTCTCTCTTCCATATTGAATTTATAACTTTTCTTTTCAATTCAGTTTAACACCAATCACACGAATCTGCACATTTCGTATAACTTTTTTCCTAATGAAACAGCCTTAGTGATCAACCAAACTTTTCAACTTTTATTCAATTTATATTTTTTCATCTATACATAAGAGTACATAAATGAAAAAAAGGTGTAGCTAGCTAGCATATGCTGGATCCTAGATCTAGATAGTTGAAGTCCAGAAGAAACAAATTGTGGACAAAAACTATCTGCATCAGAGAAAATGATTGAACATATATAGCTAAAGGAGATGGTTTAAATTATGTTATTTCATTATAATAGCATTAAGAAGAAAAAAAGAAGTTATAGAAAAACTAAAGAACCCGACCCGGTTCCAAGGTGGCCATGGTTCCTTGGGTGGTGCGAGGGACAGAGCACCAGTTATAAGGAGAGGAAGATGATAAATTCAATTCCAATGTTTGAGGTTTCTGCCCCTGGTACCAGTTCGTGGAGGACACAGTTGAGGGTGGTGCAACGATGTTGTCTCTGCTTGGGGGCGCGGTAGCAATAGGTGAAACCCTTTGGAAAAGTTGATTATGCAGTTCAGGGTTGAATTCGGGTGCACCCGTAAGCCGCTGAACAAGGTCGCGGAAGTTGATAGCATCCACCTTGTACACTCTGATCGGTGTCGGTGCCACTGGTGCCACCGGCGCCTTCTTCCAAGGTTTTGCTTGTGCCTTCCTCACAGAATGAAGCAGAGAATTAGATTTGGACGCTGCAGGGTAAGAGCTGGAATAAGCTTCCATAACTTAGATCACTAGTTTGGTTGGTTTGGTTTGGTTTGGTTTGATTTTCTGTGGGGATGACGATGATTAAAATTGGATGTGGATGGTGGCTATAAGATAGTACGATGTTGGTGTTCTGCTTTTGAACTTGTATTTATAGATTGTCGTGTTCAAATTGAGGGTAACGATGATGAAGGAGGGTGCATTGTTGCATGGAATGTCAATAAAAGACAACGACTTGAGGATGGGGCAGCTCAGGATTCAGACGTGATTTTTGTCTTGACCGTCGGCGGAACATATCATCATTAATGCATATGCGAACTCATCGCATTCATGGTCAAAATAATGAGGTTGGATGGATCAGCATCTTAATTATAATATTATTACTATGATTATTTTTTTTATATAAAATGTATCCTCCATGCTTGTCTTCTTTCAACATTATGTTTTGAATAATGTGATTTCTTGTTTTTAAAAAATATGTGAATCATGTGATTTTTTGTTATTTGCTTGTGTTAAAATAACTATCATCTTCAAACTTTTATTTTATTAAATTTACTTAACTGGAAAAATAATAATTTTTAGATTTTATTCTTATAACTCCGTGTCACTGTTTTTGTCAATTGAAACCAAACTACTCATGGAATGAAAGGACACTTCCATTCTGTTGGCAACAACATAATTTATTTACTCTTAAACTATTTTTCCAATATAATCTTAATGTTTTAATTATAGCCGCCTAGCTTCCGCCATTAAATTAAAGTGCTACACTCATAAACTGTCAATTTCAATATATATATATATATATATATATATATATATATATGAGAAATGATAGATTGACACCTACATTTGGTCACTTTTTTTATCATCTTAAAATTAACTTGTAATTCAAGACAAATTAACTTATAAATATGAAAATGGTAAAAAAAATGGTAAAATGTGGTGTCAATGTGCTTTTAAATAATTGTTGGTGCCTTTTGGAATTCAGAAGATTGAGCGGTTGCTAGAAATGGCCAACATCACAAACTAGACAGAGTCTTTTTCTTTTTACTATTTTGGGACAGGGAAATGATAAATTATACAAGTGCATGTAAGCTATGGATATTGGTCCCTATTTTTAACCTTGTTAATGATGTGGCTGAGTGCTGGGGTACAAAGACTTGTGCCCTAAAATATTCTTGATTACAAAAATTATTTTAGCAAATAACAAAATTATTTACAGCAAAAGTAATTTAAAAAAGAAATAATTTGTGTAAAGTATCTTTATTAATCTGTGAAAATAAAAAATTAAATCTAAAAATTAATAACTGACCAAGGATTGAGGGTCAAGAAGAGTCAGTTAAATAATGAGTGTGAGATCGATTGATTAGTCGTGAAATTTGAAGAATAGCCGCCTGAAAGTGTTATTATTGCATGATTGATGATTGTATTACGCACGTGTCCATTCTATATTATCATCATCATCATCGTAATAACAATAATAAAAATAAAAATAAAAATAATAATAATTATTATTATTATTATTATTTAAGTTTGAAGAACTAATGGTATCTGCATTTGACCAAATTCCGTACCACAAGCTATTAAACTCCTGGCTTTTCTTTTAGCAAAATGCCTCTGTTATTCCATTTATTTAACTATACATATATGCTACAAATATAAAGTCTGCAACAGTTTTTTTTTTTTTTGGATTTTTCCAACCGATGTTAGTTGTTGGCAATTAATATTTAAAATGATTTATGTGTGACCAAATTAATTATCAAAAGAACTTTGATATTTTCATAGTGATTTTGTTGCTTCTATATACACTACTGTTTGTTATTTACCAAAGTGCGAGTAAATAATCAGAAGATGATGGAATGAAAGTGTGATCGCAGGAAAAATGTGTAAAACTTGGTGAAATGGATTTCAACTTTTTCCATCTAATATAAACATTTTATTTTCTTTTAATTTGAAAAATGTGATAGAAAAAAAGGTTTTATTTTATAGATTTACCATTAAAAATGCCGATTAAAAAAACTACCATAAAAGTTTCTTAGCAAAAAAAAAAGAGTTATGGTTTTGTATTTACACAAATTTATTTTATCTCATTTTGTTCTGTTCTGCACTCCATTACAATATTCAAACATAACTTTAAAGTTATCGCGGTAAGGCTGAATTTCAAAAAGAAAGTCCAAATTCAACAAGTTCAAAGTTGAGTTAACATAATTTTTTTTTAATTAACTCGACTTAAGTCAAATCTAATTCAGTTAAAGATATGCGCACATGTTAGATAACTAAGTCTTATTTTTAAGATTCCATATCCCTCTAAGTTGTGAAATAAATGTTTAGCATTAGGCATCCCTGTTTAAAATACGAATAATATTTGTTAAAATGGTATTACGTTAAGAATAAAGTTACGATATAGTGTTATTATTTATCGATTTAATTTCTAATTTAGTATTAGACCTGCATGTTTAAAAATATTAATATTTATAAAAATGATATTACGTAATTACTTATTGGTTTAATTACCCATATTAAATGTAGAAATGTTTGAAAATTTGAAATAAGTTACTGTATAGAAAATATTTTAGAGACAGGACACAGGTGTAGATCATAATCAACGTTTTTTATATTTTGGATCGAACATAAATTACATGGGCATAGCATGCCTGATGAATATAATATAATATATTTTTTCTTGTTCACAGAAGAATAAAAATGTGAGAAGGGAAATGATGCGAGTCAATGTTTATGTGCTGAATTTTTAGGGTTATTCTTCACTCTTTAACTCACAATCTTGTCATCCTCCAGTGACGAGTCAACAAAAAACGTGAGCCAATTAAGCCATTTTTTTTTTTCACATCAGTCATTCGCGCAGACACCATGCTTTTGACTTTGGACTTTTTCTTTTATGTCTACCCTTTGATCCCTTACACCTTTTCTTTTATATAAAAAAAAGCAAATAAAATCGAAGCAAAAAACATTAATATTAAGGAGTAATTTCTAAGAGTATTCCCAATATTATTTTTCTTTGGTACATGGAGATATTGAGTTTTAATTTATTCAAACATTTTATTGTTTTAAACAATAAAAAAATCATTATATTTTAATTAAAAGAACTTATTTATATTAAATAAAGTTAGTTAATACATTTCAATAATTTTTAATCATTACAACAATAGTTCCCTCAGTTGGTAAATGGATACAGTGTTAAAAATATGTTTTATGTTTCAACAATTTGATTATGGGAGTGAAATGAGATTAGAGGTTGTGAAGTAGAATGTAAAATGTATCAAGTTATCATGTAATTGAAAAGCGAGGTGAAAAATAGTTTTTGTTTGGTCCATTTACCCAAATGAAAATGAATAAATCCTTATATTAAGCATAGAATTGAAATGCTGAGAAAGAAATCACTGAATAAATTATAGCTTGTGGTTTAACAAAATCGTAAAGAAGGGCCTTTAAAATTAGCAATTCCTGACCTTGTATAACTACAATTTTTTTTTAATAGTTAAATATATTTTTTATTCTTTAATTTTCTCTGAAAATTAAAATGAATTCTTTTTAAAAATTTTATTTAATTCAGTTATTTAAATGTAAAAAAAAAATGAATTTAATTATTTTAACCAAATTTTTTTTATGTTTATTTGATGTTTCAAACGCGTTCCATACTAATATTTAAATTTGTTTATACCATTTGACACATTTTCATTTTAATATTAATTGAAAAATACATTTGTAACGTCAAATAAACTTAAAAAAATTAAATTCACATATTTTAAAATATATGAACTAAATTTGTTTAAATTTTTAAAAATAAACTAATTCGAACTTTTAATAAAATTAAAAGATAAAAAATATATTTAAGCTAATTACTTAACTGCGCTTCTCACATTGGACTCTATTTTTCCTGGCTTCCCCATGCTTTGTAGTGATGGTAAGGTGGCACTGGACTATCACATATAAAATAATAAAATGTAAAAATCATGTTAACTATTTAAGCTTAGTATATGTGTAAAAAAAAAGGTTGATATTTGTATTATATAATTTGTTTAAGATTTAGTCTTACTAAAAATAATATATATATATATATATATATATATATAGAAATTTTTTAACTTACGGTCTAAAAAAGTTATTTATGTTGTTATATTTATTTAATTTATTATTATAAATAATTTATTTATACATCCAGAGTTATATTTTGTAGAGTCCACTATTTGGAATCTTAGAATGTATTTAGTACGTATAATTCATTTCTGGAAACGTCGCTATAAATATCACTAAGTTTTCAAGCTTTTTAGAGTTTTTGTATTCCATCCCCCATTGATGATAATATTTTGTTGAAAAGTATTGGTTAAAAGAAGTCATGACAACGCAGTTTCTTGAGAATAATTTTAAAATAAAATATCTTTTTGTATACTGTATATGCACCACTTCACAATTTATTTTTAAGAATATTTTATCTTTAAATAATAAAAATAAAATGTGTGTAGAAATTTATTAGATATCAAATAATAATACCTTTTTAAAAATTGATAGTAAACAAACCCCAAAATACTGAGAGACAGAACCTTAAACGAATCCCTCCTTCGACGCTGTATAGTAGATCCATCTCCGCGAGTGTCACATTAAATTTCAAATTTTGATGTTGGTTTGATGAACCCTAATGACAGAAAACGCAGGTTCAATGAAGCCATCGTTAATATGCTATATCCCTCCTCTCCTCAGGTATATCTTTCTGCCTCTCATTATTTTCTTTCAATTCCAAGGTTAATAGTATTCTTTTATCGTCGTCTAGCGCGAACGAGAGTTGGAACCTGCGGAACCCTTGATCGAAGAGTCTGCTTCTGACGTTATTTCAGGTACGATTTTGGACAGCAAGAACCATGCTTTAACAATCGCAAGCAAGAATTGAAAGAAACATTGTTGAAATGTAGGTACTTTGGATCATAGTGACAACAACTCCTCGACTAGCGTTGACGAAGAGCATGACTCAGAAACAGAGAAGCTCAGCAGGGCCCAGCGAAAGAAAATTCGGAAGAAGAAGCTGAAGGAAGAAGCCGTTCATCGCGGAAAACTTATTGGACCGCTGTTGCCTCTGACTTCCACTCGTGTTGCACGCGATGCTCCACCTGTTCGATCAAATGCTTCTGAGGAAGGTTCCAAGAACATGCTCACTATTTTTTTATCAATGTATTGTTGTGTTATTGATCGCGTTATGCATGCTGTCTCTGACTTTTATGCAATACACCTTGGTTTAGGTGGTGAGGCGGATTGTTGTGGTAAATCAGGGAAAGTGAAGCACCGTAGGATGGCAAAAAGGCTTGCCAAACAAAAGGGAAATGCCTCTACTTCGGACAACACAAATCAAAGTTCCGGTGAGGACCTCAGAGAAGCCCGTTTGTAAGTATATGCTGGAAACAATCACAAAATAGAGATGTTATTTTTTAGACTAAAGTTGAGCTCGTGATACAGAGGCTGTATTAAAACGAGTTTGCATGTTGTTACTCAACAAATTTCCTTGGTTAACAGCATCTTTCTGTGACTGTGGTTTACTTGATAATTTCATTTATTACCCCCTCAATTTGTATGGGGAATGTATGAATAGATCATCGACCACGAGAGGAGAAAGTGGTAGACGGATTTAATGGGTTTACAGTTCTTCCATCCAGGGGGTGAAGAACGAGAAGTACTGTAATGCAATTTATGGTTTAAGTTTCTTGACCTCCTATGGTTTAAGTTGGTAATCTATTTATGTTTACAAACATGAATTTTTCGTCTCGCAGCAACGAGTTTCGCAATTCCTCTCAAATTTTCATTCTCTCACCTTTTCCGATCTCCTTGACCATTGTTGTGTAGTGTCGATCCAAGTACTGAAAGACTGTTTCTTCTGTCTCTTCCGGCACCTTTCTCTTCTTTTCTTACTCTACCTTCATAAAATTCATAAACCTCAAATTATCTCTCAATAAATTATAATAAAAAGCTAAAAGTTATGCACAATCCCTTTCTTTTTAATGAATTATATTCCGAAATGTGTATTTAATGAATTATATTTCGAAATATGTATTCCAAAATATATTTTTGAATTTAGAAACATTTTTCAAATTCAAAATTCAAAAATATATTTAAAAGAAAAATACATTAGACTATATAAGAAAATCAAAGCATAAACACTAACACAGATCATAAGAACTTTTACGAGAACAAGGTCCTTCTATATGAGTTCTTTTCTGTAAATTATCCAATCTTTTATTAAATAATAGTGTTGAACTTGGATTAATAATAATTATGTATACTAAGTAAGGAAAATCACTTGGTGTGTAGGTTCTAAAGAGTTTGGGCATCTTAAATGCTCTGTTAAATATATTTCATTACTTGCCAATAAAAAAACATTAAAAAATGTACATTTTGAAATATATTTTTTAATCTATAAATAGCTTTTGAATTACATATTTCGAAATATATTATTATAAACTTAACTTAAGGATTAAACGGGTCGAGTCACATTGAAAGTAGGTTGACCACAACACACCAACAACGCTATTAACTTTTTTTTTACAATTTTTTTTTTATTATAATTATTTACTACTTCTAATTATATAAGTTTATAATTTAATATTTTTAAATACTAAAATATTGTTCAATAATATTTGAATAATTTGCATGTTTGATTTATTTATTTATGTGCTTTTATATGTTGATACTTTAAACTTTAACTATTATCTTTATAATAATATCTCGAGAACTAGATGAACACTTTGATTCAACTAATATAAAAAGTAAATTGAGTCACTCCACTCTCACTCCAATGCAATAAATTACAAAAATAAAATAAAAATATTCGTAAGTGAGTCAACCCACCAATCTGTGATGGGTTGGATCGAGTTGCAAAAATTTTTGCTCACAAAAAAGTAAGTTAGATTGAGTTGACTTATTTTAGCTCAACCTGTGGTGAATCAACCTCTATGAAATTGGTTAACTCATTTTGATACCCTTAATTGTGACTTTAACTCTCCCACTAATAAAAGAAAACTAATGACTAACATTTGCCACTATACCCATGAGGTGCAGGAAGAAAAAGTTGGAGTGGAGCAGTTTGAGGCGCTCACAAAAGAAATTGTTTATTGAAGGTTGGATTGAGATGCAGTAACTAAAAAAACAACAAAATGGGTTGTAAAAGAGCAGTGAATTGATTCACCAAATAAATGCAAATAAATTGGAAAACATATCAGCCAAAAAATTAATACAATAATCACTAACTAATATAACAAAACAGCAAATACACTCACTGACGAATGACGGTAAAAGACAAAAAAAAAAAACTATAAGTGTTAACAGTTTAATTTATTAATATTAACAAACTTACAATCATAAATCAATTTTAGTGAATTGTAATGAATAACAAAAAGAAGCCTTAAACATTTTGGTTGTGTTTGTTCAATGTGATCTCTATTTTTGTTAGGAATTCAATTAGTTCTTAATTTTTGTGAATTTTAGTCAATTAGATGAGGATTTTTTTTCAAGAATCGTTTGGGCTCCTGAATTTAGAATTGAGTTTAAAGGGTTTGCAAACGAAAAACTCACATTCCAAAAATGCACGCCACAGTCCATGGCTTATTGGGCCATCTTGATTTTGGGTACACTAAAACATCTGCCATAACAAGGTCACAGAGCTTAACACCGTTATTTTGCTATACTTGTATATATGTAACACGTGCAGCCACTAGCCTGGTGAGAAAAAGAGAGGGAAAGAAAAACAGGCAAAAAAGTCCGTCACCACAGTAACTAATATATATATTAACATGGGTGGGTATGGTACTAAATGGTATAAGTGTTGAGTGTGACCCCACAATCCCGATAATAATACAGATCGATGAAAGAAAGCTCTGTACTCATGCACATGCACATGCTCATGCCCATCATCTATCCATGTCCGCAGTAAAATGTATCCAACCTCACTGGGTCCTTCACACTGCACATCCAAAATTAAGCATTTATTACATCCACGATAAAATGTTTCCGCAACAAACAACAAACAAGGTAGGGTGTTCCATTTTTTGGAATTGTCTTGCACATTTTAAACACCTCAAGATTCAAACAAAGAAAAGGTTCTTCAAAAAAAATCAGCTTATCAACTGTATGAATGCAAAAAAAAATTAGTAAAAGTGGTCTTTTAGCCAATGCCATGATTGTCAGAATCAATAATCCAGTTAGTAATGATAAACATTGTTGGGTGTATGTAGATTGACTTCCTTGGATTGAGTGAATGATTTGAAGATGATGTTGGTTGAGCCACAAACAACAACGTAACTGGCACCCTACCCGCATGTTGCAATAATACAAGGTATCATTTCATTCGATTGCCCCAATCCATACCATATTCAAATCTTGTCAGTGTGCACAAACTCAACTTCCTTCATTTCTTCACCACTTCCTATTTGTCTTCATTCACGTTTCACTACTGTTATGCCTATGTAACTCTGGATGTTACGCAAAGCTTTGGTTCAGTAAAAGGACCGGTGTTGTTGAGATAAAATGAAATACCATTTTTTTCATTAGAAAATAATACTCTGCTAATAATGATTGTACAATATCCAAGTTTCAATAGTGAATAACAACGTATTATATATATAATAATTTAATAGTCTTTAAGAAACATAACCGTTTGAATACTCTATTTACTGGAAGTAAACAAAATCTTATAATTATTACAGAGGATTTCACTTTACGCTGTCACCGGTGGTTTGAGAGGATATTTCGGCGGGGGAACCAGAATAGTTGGGTTCTAATTTACACAGCAAGGTAATAATAATAATCAAAAAGAGCATTTATTTAGTCAAAAGAAAAAAAAGGTGAGGGAGACAAAATTACCAAAGAATATGGGACAAAGCACCAAACAAATTAAAATAGATTTTGGGGATTCGGGAAGAATGAAATGATCCCTTTCATTTTAATTATCACTTAAACTGGAATAAAATATTTTATAATAATAAATAAACTACTGGTTCAGGAATATTAGTTGACATTGGTGAAGAATATTAGTAGATTAGTTAAAGAATTACCTGGGGTCATGGTCATAATCGTCATGATGATGATGTCATGGATGAGGATAACCAAAAGGGAGAGGGGAAACGGAGTTAAGGAGTAGATCGGGGCGCCGGAAACCGTAATTGCGCAGGACCTGATTATCGGCGAAATTGAGAGCTTTGTGCATTCCGTTCCAGCAATCGTCGGCGGAATACATGGCATTGTACTTTCCGCTGCAGGGTTGGCAACCGGTGAAGTGCGTGATGAAGGGTCTCCGCGAGCTCCCTGTACTGAATCCGGCACCCTTCAAATACTCCTCCCTCGTGTCACCGTAACTCTCGCTCACCTTCTCGGCGTGGCGCCTCCTTAACCTGCGCACCCCTTTCTCCATCTCCGTGTATTTCTCGCTGATGTTCTGCAGCGTTCCCACGATCTCCTTCCAGTAACCTTCGAAGTAGTAATCGCTCTCCAGGTAAATCCTGTCCGCCCATTTATTCTTCTCGATCGCGATCAGATACGCCAGGCCCGTCTGATCGTCTGACTCCGGGAAGAACTTGTCCTTGAAAGTTGACCGCAGCGTCTTTCCCCATTTCTCGTAATTGGGCGTCTGCGGGCCCATGCTGGCCCACGAGTCCATGAAGTCCAAAGACCACTGACAGTTTCGGATCAAGAAGACGCCGGCGTTCAGGCCCGTCCAACTTCTTTTCTCGTGAATCAGGTGGGGCCACCCGTGAACGACAAGGTTGTGCCCCTTGTAACGCTCCAGAGGGAGCTTGAACTCCATGTCGGTGAACAACGCGTCCGAGTCAACCCACCAGATCCACTCGGCCTCCGGGTGGGCCATCATCGCGGCCCGCACCACAGGGTACTTGGCCCAATACGCGAACATCTTGGGGTCTAAGAGTGCGTTGTTGTACAAAATATCGTACCCGTGTAGCCGACAGTAGTCCACCTTGTTCTTAAAAAACCGCAGGAGGAGGTGGTCGCCGATAGGGTTCCGGCACGGCTCCGGCTGCGACCCGGTGATCATCAAAACCCTTTCTCGTGCTCCGGCGGAAAACGAAGGGTGGAGTTTGAGCCACTCCCTGCGCTTCTCATCCCAGTTCCGGACTTTCTTGTCCATGGTGTACCCCATTTGCGGGTCGTCGAAGAAGGTTTTGTCTGGAGGGTCGAAAGTTAAGTCGGGAGTGCGGGACGACGCGGCGTCGTTTTGGGAAAGGGTTTCGAAGTTGAGGGTGTCGTTGGGGAAGGTGGTGAAGGAGGAGAAACCCCAGACGAGGACAAGAGCGGATAATGCTCCTCCAAGGAAAAGGCAACCGTCGGAGAGGAATATAGAGGAGTTTTTGTTTCGGGAATTGGGCTTCGCCATGGGAGAATTGTTGCTGCTAATGTGCTGGTGGTGGTGGTTATTAGAGAGTTCAGACGTTACCATTTTAGTGAAGTGTGGAGACTGGAAACGTTGCGTGATGTGTTGCACAGAACTCTGGCCACTTTACTAGTGTTGGTTACAAAAAAATTAACAGAGTCTGTGACTCGAAGCAGAAGAGTAACGCATAGTATAGGTTTCTAACATTGGAAACTCTCTGGGACTATCTTTATGCGCATTGTTGTTGTTTATAAGAAAGAGGTAGCGCGCCATCTACGGCATGCGAGAACTCCCAAAAATAAAGTTAAAAGTAAAAAACAACTAAAGGAGCTTAACCAAACAAATAAACGACAATTTTCGAAACGTTAACTACAAAACTTTGTTTGCTCTAATTTAATTTATGTTACGCATTTACATTTTATTCTGCCTTTTAATGAAAAAGAATCAGAAAACTGACTTTCCAGATTCTAATTTCTTTTCTGATGACTGTTTCATTCAAGCATGTATACATACAAGGACAGTGATGGATGAAGAAAGAAAGGATGAGATGAACATGTGAAAGCTTTAAATCATGTACAGTACCAAATGGGCCAAGAAAACTGATTTTATAGGTTTATATCGTGATTGAAGCTGCTGACTAAAATTAAAAAAACCAGGGATTGAAAAGTGTGTTTCTTTTTTACCCAAGCCAAGTATATACTCATGAAAAACCAGAATGGTAGCAGTAAGAATAACTCAGTTTGATTTATATTCTTTGTAACAATAAATAGAGGTAGGGTTCTGTATTACACCATTTATTTACCTTGCATATTACTCCGTTGCTGATATTAATTCCTTTCAGAGGGATTACCGAAGTAGGGTACGTACATTTACTTTGTTTCGTTGCAATTCACGTGCCTTTCATCGTATTATAGACACGTGGAATGTGACCGACACGTTGGTCCCGCCAAACCCCTTAAAGTCCATTCCAACTTTCTTTCTACCAGTATCTCTCTCAATCTAACAAGCAAACTACCGCATATATATTTAAAGGTTATTTCAGATTCACAAACAGAATAAGTAACTAACTTTATGTAAAAGTGCATAGATTATCAAAGTATAATATTCTCTGCAAAGCAATTAAGTATTTATTCAAAAAACTACAAATTATCTGTATTACGATTTTTCTTACTTATTATATACCTATTCAGCCAAGGATAAACGTGTGAAAACACCAACAAGAATACAGTTATCTTCAACATGCAATTGTTTCCGTCGGTTTTCTCGTTTTAAACATGCAAGTTAGAGGAACAAAGTTTATTTATTTTTTCCACAGTTATGAGTGGAAAAAATTAAACTGTTAGTCTGTGGTCCAAGTATTTCCAATCAATTCAAGAATTTCTGCTCTGGGTCAGACACACTATTGGTTATTGACCGGTTACAGTTGAAATAAAACAATACACATTCTCATTTCACAATCACATGTTGATGTAGCGGCACTGACGGTCGCAATTTAAGGTTTAGGGTTATATTTCTTCTATTTTTTCTACTATACAAATTTTGATGAAATTATCTTTTGTTGCGCAATTTTAATTATGAGATGCTTCCGGCATTTAAGCTAAGACTCGACTTTAACGGGTCAACAATAACTTTTTCATGTTAAAGATGAAATGAATGTGCAAAGTGGTAAAGTATAGAGGGAAAATTAGTATGAAGAGGCCAAACATATATATGAAAGGCGCAAATTATACTAATTAATGAATGCACGTCTTTTGTTGTCGCTTTTTGAGGAACTCAATTGGGTCCAAAACTTTGAAAGGGTGTGATGTGGTTGGGTACAACATGAGAGATTTCAGTTTCCTTTTTATTTTTGATGAAAAAGAACGTAACTACGTGATTGCGGAGAGCCAATATTTTTGACACGTAACAGTTTATAGGGCAACGAAATGATTATGTTATGCATAAGTATTGCCTTCAATCATGCACAAATTAAAGGCTCCCTCTTTATTAAGCCCATTTTGTGTGTGTGTGTGTGTGTGTGTGTGTGTGTGTGTGTGTGTGTGTGTGGGTGTGTGTGTGTGTGTGTGTGTGTGTGTGTGTG
>Ga0214544_1001170_pt1 | contig 53144 bp, 18 predicted proteins | sample CNSS3metaG_FD_160074 | JGI IMG/M metagenome (GOLD analysis project Ga0214544, IMG submission 160074) | Root nodule microbial communities from cowpea collected in UCLA plant growth center, Los Angeles, California, USA - CNSS3 | ecosystem: Host-associated > Plants > Roots > Nodule | place: USA...
CTAATCTCCCATTTTATGTGTTACATACATGTATGATTTATATGTAGGTCTTCAAAGATGTGGAAAGAGTTGCAGATTGAGGTGGATTAACTATCTCAAACCTGACATCAAACGAGGAAACTTCAGCCCAGAGGAAGATCACACCATTATTCAACTTCATGCTCTTCTGGGAAACAAGTGACTTTAGTTTCTTTTGGTTTTGGTTCTTTAGTATTTTAAAAATCAAATGTTTTATCATATATTTCTCAAAGCTAATCATGTTTCTCTATTACACACACAGATGGTCAATCATAGCAGCTCACCTGCCCCAAAGAACAGACAATGAGATAAAGAACTATTGGAATACCAACATCAAGAAAAGACTCATCACAATGGGTTTAGATCCCATTACCCACAAAACAATAAAACCCAACACGTTTGAAGTCTGCGATGGTGGCCATGACCAGTCCAAGAACGCCATCAGTATCTGCCATGTGGCTCAATGGGAGAGTGCTCGACTTGAAGCTGAAGCCAGAGGATCTAAGTTGCAAGTTGGATCTGGATCTTCGCAACTCTCTGGGCTAATTTTAAGCAGGATTCCAACTCAACCTTGTCTTTCATCACATTCACTATCCACCGAACACAACACAGAGTATAACATGTATGCCCTCGTGCTTGCCACAAATCATGATTTTCGGTCATCTATGTCCACTTTGAGCATTCCCACGCTTCCTGCAGTTTCTAATATTCCACAAATGAAGAACACAGAAAGTTTACTTTCATATAAGGGTGATAATAATGTCGTGGGAGCTAGTAGCCAAAGTAAAAAGGTAATGGAAGGTTGTGTATCAAACTTACAAGATGATGACATTATGGTGGCTGTGGAAGCATTTAGAACAGCAAGGTCTGAGAGTATCGAAGATCTGTTTTATGAACCCACTTCCATTTAGAAGGTCTAATATGACGGTTTCTTTTAAAATATGTTTGATTCGTAGCTTCTTCTGTTTGGAGGGTTTTCAGTTTCATATCAGGTTGGGTATCTCGGTATGTGTCTCACTCACTTTATGCGTTCTTATACGATAGGCGGCGAGATGGTTCTGTTATCAAGAAACAGATAATTATATTTTTGTTTTCTCATGTTCTCATGCTGTATTCTTGAGCATTCATCGTGCTTCAAATCCAGTTTCCTTTAGTTTTGATGAAATATTTCTTATAAAAAAGAACTTACTGTGATGTTGCATGTTACTATCATCTCTATATAGTATTTAGCAACTTTCATGGAAAACCACAAGATGAAAAGAGATGTATGTATGCATTGTTTTTGGGAAGTGTTTGTGTGGTTGTTAAAGTATCATTTTCCATAATTAAAAGAGTTAACACAGTCTTATCATTTAGTCAATGCTACTTTAGTTTCAGTCTTATTGGCCATACATTGCGTTAGTCATGGAAGACGTCATTTGCATTATTGATATAGTAATTTATGTATTTTTCTTGTTTTTTATTTGATACCACAGAAAAGATGTAATGTCTTGTTCTAAATTCATCTCTAATATTATGTTCCCCATTTTAGATATGATTTATAACCTTCCAATAGAACTACATTCATTTCTATCAAAATTAAGACAACAGTTTTTGTAAAATAAGCATTCAGTTTCTACTGACTCAAACTTAGAAACCACTAGAATTTATCTATAATGTCATCCACAACTGATCTATAATTGATGCGAAGGTCTCATACCCAGATGAGGTAGCGTGTTGACATATATATATATGAAGAAAAAAATTGATCTTTGATATTTTCATAATCCTAACTTTTTACAAATAATTTATCTCTTTCTCTTATTATCTACACTGGCCTTATTCCATCATTAAATATATATAATATATTTAATATAGATGTCAGCGTGTAGGAAGAGGGATTTCAAGGGTAACATTATCTTATCCAGGGAAGACCTCAATATACCTGACAAAATCTGCAAAGTGTAGTGTTGGTCCGAGGATATGGCGTAGAAATCGTGGAAAAAAGGATCAACCAAGGCCTCCGAACGAAGGACAACAGTTATGTAGCAGAAATAGAAACAGAAAGTAGCGATAATAGCAATCATTATGTTTGTATGCATGTCATATAATACATCGCAGTGTTATAAGGAATCAGCAATGTAAGGTCACAGTTAGAAAAAAACTCGGGGATGTAAATTGGGTGGGTAGGGTATGGATAGTAGTTTCCTCGTACCTTAAATGTTTGAATTAATATTTGTCCTGTATTTATATTTATATTCGTCGGACATCTGTTATGTGGATACCCGACTATTTTTTTCATATCCACGGATATCTACGGTACCTGTGGGTATTTATAAAATTATTTAAAAATAAATATTTAATTATAAATTCAAATAAAATAAAATAAAATACATCACTGTCATAAATTTTAAATAAAGTTTAAATAAATTCAAGTTCATACACGTCCAAATAATTATAGAAGTAAATATAAAATGACGTTCAACACAATGAAAATTCTTTAATTAGTGATTTGATTAACAAGTCCACTTTCTCCGATTGATTTCTGAAAAGTAAACAAAATAAACATATAATAAACCTCAACTGTCACGTGCAAAGTATTCTTATTTTGATTTCATCATTTGACAACAAGCATATCATAAACGTCACTGTTTATACAGGATTTGATGTATATGCCTAATTTCAAAGAAAGGAAAGATAAGAATGTCAAGAGGTGCATATGGAAGAAGACAACAGACCAATATTTGAAAGTTGGAAGAATGAAGACAAAAGACAAGATGTGCAACTTAGAAAAAAAATAAGTCAGAATATTTTTTAGGTATAATTAGTTGTATAGTACCCCATTTGGGGCTAGGGTGTCAAATAGGTACCTAGTTTAAAAAAAGTGTCAATTGCATCCCAACTTTTGAAAAAGTGTTTCAATTAGGTCCCTTTCAGACAGGGTTGACTAACACCGTTCGTCAACGTGCCATGTGTCAGTCTGTGGTTTTTTTTATTTTATTTTTTACTTTTTTGAAAAAAAATGCTACGTGTCAAGTCCCTGTGTGTGACACGTGGCATTGTCAGTGCCACGTGTCAGTATCACTATCAGATGTCATTGTGTTGATTTCGATTTAGTCCCCATATATGTTTTTTTGTTTCAATTTAGTACCTAAGTATGTGTATCTAAGGCAATTTTGTCCCAATTTTTTTTAATAATTAAAATTCATTTTAAAGTAATTAAGTATAGAAGTTGAACAAAAATTAAGTATTTGATATTTATATTAAAATTTAGTGGTAAAAGTAATTTTATTAAGTCATTTTTAATAATCAAAAAAATTAGTATAACATTCAAACCAATAGAAATTTTGGTTCAAAATTAGTAAGAGACAATATTGTTTTATTTAAAAAAAATTAACAAAACATGAATACTTAATAAAAAAGTAATTAATAAAGTAATATGTTAAAAATTCGTTATTAATAAAAAATATTAGTTTAACATTTATATAAATAATAAATTTGGTTTGAAATTGAGGGGAACAATATAAATATTAGTACTTAATTTTGTAAAAATATTTATACTTAATTATTTTTAATCTTATAAAAAATGGATTACAAAAATATTTTAATTATTAAAAAAAATTGAGACAAAATTGAATCAGATAAACATACTTAGGTACTAAATTGAAACAAAAAGACATATATAGGGACTAAATCGAAATCAACATAATGACATCTAATAATGAAACTGCCACGTGGCACTGACAATGCCACATGTCACACAAGGGACTTGACATGTGGCATTTTTATTTTTATTTTCAAAAATTAAAAAATTAAAAAAAAAACAAAGACTGACACGTGGCACGTTGACTAACGACATTAGTCAACTCTGTCTGAAAGGGACCTAATTGAAGCACTTTTTCAAAAGTTGGGATGCAATTGACACTTTTTTTAAACCGAGTACCTATTTGACACCCTAGCCCCAAACTGGGTACTATACGACTAATTATACCTATTTTTTACTAATATATATATATATATATATATATATATATATATATATAAGGGTATTTTTGTGAATTAAAGTTTAGCGGGTACAGATACCCACAGATACAGATACTATGATACCTGTATGGGCCTCATTAACATGAGGGTATCAAAAATATCCGTACCCGCAGATAGCGGATATCTATTTTTAATATTTGTTTTCTACTCGTTGCGAATTTTATCCACATATATCCGCGGGTACAAATTTTTTTCACACCTGATCAAACTCTAGAACCGTCTTAAATTAGGTGACGGATAAATAAATTATATGCAAACTTTTCCATATATAATTTACATTTTATGTTTCTCGTTTTACAGTTTTGTAACATTTGATTAACAAGAGTATAAGACCATGACAATATATAAAAATTATTATTATTTGTTTAACTTTAAAAGTGATAATGAACACATGCTAAAGATAAAAATGGTTAATTAGTAAATTAAGAAATTACTTTACATCTTTTATATAATATTATTGTAGAGAGAAAAATAATTAACCAACCTATTCATTCACTTTCCAGCCCTTTCCAATACTAAACTTGAAATAATTAATTTTTTTACTACTAATTTAAAAAGTGTGGTGAATATCTATAAGCATGTTTATAAACAAGACAAGGTATTTTTATCTTTTGATAAAAAGTTATAGAACTTTACTAATATTTCATATTTTAACAATAAGAACCATGTCTATTACTGGTGAGTAAGAATAACCCAGATAGAGTAAGAACAACCCAGATGGACCAGGCCGATCCGATTACTTAGCCAAATTGGTCTGACCTGACAACCCAGACGGGCCGAGCTGGCTGAAAAACCCAGATAGTCTGGGTCGGCCCGATGATCCAAACAAGCATAACGGCCCATACCTGCCGGTTGTGCTCGTCAATTTCGTTAACTTGGCCCGGCACAACCCGGCCCAACTTGGCTCGTCTAGGTCATTGGCCCGGCTTGGCCCCACTAGGTCGTTAAGCTCACTCGACCCATCTTGGTCGTCAAGCCCGCCCAAAGGGTGTGGGTTGTCGGACTTGACTGACCTGTTTGAGTTGTCAAACCCTTCCGACCTGTATGTGTCATCAGATCACCCGGTCCGTCGGGTTCATTGGGTCCGCCCAACCCGATTGGGTTGTTGGGCCTGCTGGGCCCGTTCGATCCGTTTGAATCGTATGGCCAGCCTAGTCTGTCATGGTTGTCGGGTTTGCCGGGTTCGTTTAGGATTGAGTACAAAGTATGAGGTTAAGTGAGAAGAATTTCAAATTCTACCTTTTTTGAAGGCATTTGAATTTCTTCTAATTTAGCTAATTGAAATACTTCAAAAAAATACATGCATTTTAAATGCTTTTTAATTTCTCTATCCAAACAAAACATTTCATTACAAAGATTTATGGTGTGTTTGGATGAGGCAATTCAAGAGGGTGATTCATTTATTTGGAGAATTTGGAGATTTATGGTGTGTTTGATTCATTTATTCGTCAAGAATTGACGAACTTGACGGCACAATCGTGCAGTATGGGTTTGGAGATTTATGGTGTGTTTGACGTCAATATTGTCAAAAGTTCGTTAAAAAAATTTTGTTAAGAAATTATTTTGAGTATAATGTGCATGACTTCGTTCCTGTCACAGAGCATGACCTCAGTGGAAAGCTTTATTTCTGCCTTATATACCAATTTTAAACGAAACAACTGATTATTGCTTTGTTAGTTTTTGTTTTTGTTTTTGTTTTTGTTTTTTTGTTTTTTTGTTTCTTATGATCCGTTGTTACTTGTACCAAGACCACTGAATAGTTATTAGGACTGTATTGAATGTACATTTATTTTTTTTTTTCTTTGCACAATTTACCTGAAGCTAAATCTTGTTAAGGGTAATGGTAATATCAAACTTAAAAGATAAAGGACCGCAAATAGTCAAACTAGCAAAAACGGAAGTACGTAGATATTTAGTGATATACTGTTACATCAGTTCCTAAACTATTTAAATGTGCCACTGCATTGGAAGGTCTGATACTTGATACTTTCGATAAATATGCAGACGAGTTTGGAATCAAACTTTAATTTACGTACCAACTATATAATATAGTTCTTTTTCTATTATTAAATATATAATTTACGTACCAACTATATAATTTAAGTAAGACAACATCTAATACACCATTCATAATTACATAAGTTATCACTTTCAACCACTACTTCCATATTCTACTATCTCCAAAATTTTCTCTATCCCATCAACTATTCCTTTCACAATTTTAAAGTACTATCAAGATTAATGGTGCTGAGAACTTTGGGCAATGGTGGTGAAAAGCAACGTAAACACTACAAGAATGTTGACATTTCACATCTGCGAAAATTGAACGCCAAAAGATGGTGTCGGTCCTGCAACGATGATGCGTACCACGCTAATGCCCAGGATGGAAAGCCATTTTTCGTCGGCCAAATGCAGACGCACAAATGCTTCTTGATATATCGGTCAAGTACGAACATATTAAAATTTCAAACACATTTGTTGGCTTAGCCCATGCATGATGCGACGCAATCTAAGAATATTGTAAATATTTAGGAAGATGTATGGGCAGGGGAGAAAGCACTTAGATATTCTTACCCTAGATTATATTTAATTTCAAATAAAAAGGAAAGAACCATAAGCGAATGTGAGAAGTGGGAAAATGATAAATGGGAATGGAATCTTGGATGGAGGAGAGAATGGTTTGAATGGAAAAAGAATTTATTTCAATCTTTTATGATAGACCTAGAGAGGATAAATATTGATAGTAGACGAGTTGATAGTTTATAGTGGATGGATGGGGAAGATAAGGAATATACAGTTAAATCAACATATGAAAAGATGCAAGACATCTGCAATGGAGAACAACTTCCATTCTTTCAAAGCCTATGGAGGGTTAAAGTTATTCGATCAACAATTTTTTTTGCATGGCGTGTTATGTTAAAGGAAGTACCTACAAAGGTAAACTTTAGACGTAGAAGAGTTTTATTGAATAATTATTGTTGTGCCCTTTGTGGAGAGCAAAAAGAAAGCGCAAGTCATTTGTTCTTTGATTGTAAAGTTGCCTCTAAAGTTTGGAACATGTGAAACAAATGGGTAAGGATCTTGAATGTCCACTATAATCAGCCTTACGAAAGCTTTCTACATTTCCTTGTATTGGAACTCAACCATAAAGGGAATGAAATTTGGAAGGGGGTATCGGTGACTATCATGTGGAGTATACGGAAACATAGGAACAATGTTGTGTTTAGCAACGCCATATCTGATGCAGAAGAAATATTTTGCATGGCTCAACTAAGAGTGTGGGCATGGATGAAACATAAAAGCACTAAGGTAAGATTCTCTTTTTCGGATCGGTGCATGTGTCCTATACCCTACATCAGATCTATAACATAGCAAATCATAGAAATATTGGACTACAAAGGTAAGAACATTTGTGGGCTGGGTGATTAGATGGAAGGCATGAGAGAGGGGGATGGGTTGAATTTTAACAAATATATTCCAGGTTTGTTTGGATATAAAGGGCAGAAGGGACTGGAAGAATGGGCCATAAAAAACTACCCAAAACAAGGAGAAGGCATGTTATTACAATGTCAAAGGGTGATTGCTAAAACACTCACAACTGGGATGAACACAGGTCGAAGGCATAATCAAGAAAACAACAAGCAATGAACGAGGGATATTGATGTGACGAAAGAAATATGCAGTGTGTTTCTAAGAGCACCATGTGAAACCTCTATATGGAAACAAAGACAGTTGAATAATTTGATTAAAGTCCTAGAATCATAACTAAGAGAAAGTGATGAATGGTAAACCAACCACAAAAATTATTGGTGTGGAAAGACGTAGGGAGTATAGCAACACAATTCTTGTATGCTTTATTGAATATGCTTCCCTAGCAATGCACACATAAATCTATATTACTTTATGAGTTATAGATGTCATAGAAACACCTTTATTTGTTTGGTTGGTAGGGATCTTTGATATCAAATGTACATGTCATTAACCTTGATATATAAAGGTAGAATGACTGGGAACACTTTATATATATTTTTGTATACGGGTTGGAGTACCCCAAGTACTCCACTATATATATAAACACTTATACTTTGTCGATAAAAAAAAATTGTATAATATTTAACGCATTATCGTCGGTGTAGCATCAACTTAGCCCACACAAATGTCTATTATTTTGAAAGTGAAAATTTGTTTCAAAATACATCCTTGAACTTGTTCCGGTGCCAATTCATTAACATTTCAACTAGTGCAACATATCATTTAATTCATTTAGAATTGAAATAGTAAACATAAAATTATGAGACATTGTTACTTAGCTAATTAAACATAACACAAGTCCAAGATAAACATCCAAGATATTCATAATACATCCAAGTCCAACATAAACATAATACAAATTCAAATTTGATCATCCATATATTAGTAAGCATAATTTCGATATTATTAGTCCTCCTTAGATCTACTTAAAATCAATACTACAATCACATAGTTATTGATAAGTTGTTAACAAGGAATCAAATAAAAGTTGAGTCAATGAGTTTATGTTAGTTTTAAGTAAAACCAAGAAAAAAAAGCTACAAATATCACCTTATAATTCATCAAATATATAATATAAGATCGCAAGTGGACTGGTTCGTCACTTTTTTTTTAATTTTTTCAACTTTTTTTTTAATTTTTTTTATACTTTATATATATATATATAAATTTATTAATATAAAATAAAAAATTACTATTTTTAATTATTTTTAATTTTAAACATAAAAAGTTAATTATTGAAATTTTTGTTATATACAGGGCTTGTTATGGATCTTGCTTGCAATTTAGGGATTTTGAGAAAATTTTATTATAGATGCCTCTAGATCCAACCACCACACTTTGGTTATAGAGAAATTAACTCGCCAATCCAACCCCCAACTTTGGATCTTGCTAGGTATTTGAATAATGCGATTTAAGAATATACACACCTGAAACATATATACTAGTGGCGATTATGAGTGTGAACTTTGGCCATAAGTTTCTCAGATAGACTAGTGGGAAATCTAAGGTCTCCATTTCCATAAGTCATCTTAACCCATTATTCATCTTCATTTTATGTGTTGATGCGTGTTCTATTCATAACTAAAATATTCATTTTTCTTCCTTTTTTTTTGCTCTATTTGTAATCATTTATTTATCTAATCATTTGTTAACTCAATTTAATCATAATTTCAATTCTAAAATCATAACTCAACTCGTATTAGTGTCTTTTTCAAATTATATATTTTTCCTTAGTGGCAAGAAAAAAAAAAAAGAAATTCTATAATGAGAATTTTACATTTTAATCATGTTTGAATTTTTAAATGCGACATAAAAAAAAAAAATTCTCAACATCAACTTTGTCTAGTTTAAATACAATCCTATTCACATGATGGTTTTGTATTCCAAATAATAAATATATAAACACTCTTCCAAAGTATATTATCTTTGTTATTAAGTTCCATCAGAGAAAAGTATATTCACATTCTATGATCAATGTTGGGACAAAAGAATAAATGAGTTACACTTTCGTCTTCCATCCTACATAGTACATAAGATGGGAATAGAATTGTCAATTTGGTCTACTGCACTATCGCTTCCATCCTACTTTCGTCTTCAAATTCTATGCTTCCAACCAATAAATGGGACCAATGTATCGAAGGCAACAACACACCCAGCAGCATACAACATTTTGAACGAAGGTGCTCTTTCTAACCGCTCGCATAAGCTATGAATTAGTTGAAAGCATGAGACAACAAAGTATAATGTTTCAATTCTTAGAAATACTTTATCTGAACTAGTCTCCTGCACTATCGCCAGAGTAATTAAGTTCCACTTCATGTGCACGCACACTGGTGCCGCACAATAACTATCTTCAACCAATAATTTCACCTGCTTTAGTATATCATTACCAAATGCACTAGATGCATCCACGTTTTATACATATGGTTTGAATTCCCGTAAAAATGGAAAGTTATTATTTCTCGTTGTTTCATCACTTCTATTCCATTATATAACAAGAGTACTCTACCTGCTGTTAAAAAAAGTACTCTATCTAGTTTTCTGTCTTTTTTTTTTCTTTTCAAAATGAATAGCGGTCTTTTAATTTTAACTATTTTTTTTTCTGCAACAATATTTCTATATATAGCTAAGAATAATCATTATGCTATTATTCACATTAAACAGAAATACAACATTAGTTGAGTGACATTTTTTTATATTGATTACCAAATGTCTCAAATCGCGCCAACACAGCTAAATATGATCAAATTTAGTTTAAAACCGACTCAACTAAATTTCGATCGAAATTAACTTGCTTGAATTTGGTTGATACAACAACAAAAATTCAATTTTTCTATGAACAAAATCAGTATGTAAATGAATAATTTTGATGGATTATATACAGAAAGAAATCCCTATATAAAATATTCGTCGGTAATTTTACATACGAAAAAATTTCATATGTAATGTTACATATGAAATAAATCCATATGTAACAGTTAAGGACATTACCCATAGAATAAATCTGTATGATATTCTAAATACCTTCTACTATAATCTATTTTACTACAAGAAAATACTTCATTAGTAACCAATTTTAGTGACAAAAAATTGTTAGTTACTATAATTACTAATTTAGATACAAGTTTACAAAATAAAAAAAAAATCATTGGTTACTAAAATAGTTACTATTATGAATAAAAAATTATAATTGGTCACTAAAGTGGTTTTTAAAATTAGCTACCATAGTTTTGGCTACCAAAGAAAACTGGTCACTAAAAATTAGCTACCTAAGTTTTGGCTACCAGAATAACTTAGTTACTAAATTGCTCTCCAATTAACTAGTGACAAATTGTAATTTTTTATTTATATTAATGACTATTTTAGTAACTAATAAATTTTAATTTTGTAAATTGGTATCTAAATTGGTCACTATAATGACTAATAACTTTTGGTCACTAAAATTGATTACTAATAAGACATTTACTTGTAATATATAACTATAAAAAAACAAATGGGTAGGGATGTTACTCAAATACCCATATTTAATATTGCGACAGCTATCCTAAAATATGGTTTTTTTGTCATTTTAATATTGTTTTGTTTATCATTGTGCCCCTACTTTTGTTGTGGGAACCAGTGTCTTTATTGGCAAATTAGTCTTTGCAACGCATCATTATAGAGGTGCGAAAAGTGTACCTGACAATGTTTCAGGGCTCTCTTTCAAATGTCTCAGAGAAGTATTTGAAATCGGAAAAAAAGCCTTCCCACTCGATGCTCTTATCTCCTTTCTTTGTCTTTCTGAAATCCTAGGGAGCATAATCCTTCAACTATGTTTGTTTTCTCTTCGGTCTTATCAGATAATATTTATTATTTTTATGTTGTATTCAGACACTTTGTTTTTTTTTTTCTGTTGAACTTAAGTACTTCTCCTTTGATGGTGTAGGGCATATTATGGGTTTGATTTTCTTCAAAACTACTGTGATGCCCTAATCATGCCAAAAAGACCATCGATTATCAAGTTGGTGCGCGCCATTAATTTTTTCCTTTGGATCTATTTTCTTGCTAATGGATCGCAAAAAAACCTAATTGTCTTTTTAGGTTTTTGAAAAATATTCAAGATTTGAGGTGCGGGAAGAGATAAGAAGGCATGACCGAAGGAGCACAAATGGAGGGAGCTTTTGGCTACAGAAAACCATTTATTAAGTTGGACTTCTCTAAAAACCCTTTTTATTTTATATTATTAGTTGGTGTGTGTATTTTTTGTTTCTACGATTTTCTTAGAGACATTGTTTCCTCTCAGTAAAAGGGTACTTTTTTTGTTGAGCTCTATTTGATTTATTTTTTATTATGGTTGTAATTTTTATTGCTATTTTGGTTTGTATGTGTTATGAAGGATAATTCATCAAATATTTAAGGCTGCCAAATCAATCAAGGATAATATGGCTTGAGATATTTGTGCTATTAGTAATTAAGGATGCACTCCTGAAGGTAATCTGCTTTGAATGCTTGAATTTTTATGCTCCAAGCCTCAAGCAAACTGTTTTCCATTATAAATGGTTTGGAACAAGATAACAGTGTTGTACCCCATTTTTATCAAGAAATATAGCAATCACAATGATTTTTTGTGCTCCAATAAGAAATTGCTCTTGATTTCTATCAATTTTACAATGGCTCATAATGTTTGAAAAGAATAAGCATTCATGCATGTTTTTTCTTTGAAAGATACAAGGTGTTTCATACAATTCTGTAAAATTATAAGTTTGATTGTAGGAACTTTATTCAAGAGCAAGAGGCAAGAAGAGGAGATCCTCTCTTTCTTTGAACAAATTTCTTTTGTCTACTTGAAGGTACAAAGGATACACATGTTAGTTATGTCTATCTCTAGATCTTCAACTTTTGAGGAAATTAACTAAATTTAATGACAGCAGGAACTACAGTTGTTGAATGAGAAACGCAATCTGGTGAGACAATTATCTTAACTAAGCAAGGTTAGTAAATTTCTTTGTAAATTATAGTTATATTTTAACATCTTACTTATATGATATCAATCTTAAACTTTGAATGTCAAACTTTTATTAGGTAGTTGATGAGAAGCAAAGTAAACCTAACCATCCCGTGTCCAATCATTTGGCTCAAAGAAAAGATTATCTTGAAGAAAATTTAACACTTGCTCATGATTTGAAAGTAAGTATACTTTCATGATTTGAAAGTAAGTATACTTTCATGATTTGAAAGTAACACTTCTCTTGTGAAGAAATTGGAAAATAAATAATTTTTTATGTGTGTAAAAGTCAGGAAGAACTTTTCATTAAGCTATGTTGAGGAGGATTATTGCTTTTTAAAACATTTATTTACTTGATTATCATGTGATATACGATATATCCAACACCTACTAATATTGTAGAATGATGGAAGATTAACTTTATTCTAATACCTTTTTATCTTATGAATTTAACCCTTAATCCCAATTCTATAAGCTTTGTACAATGCTTCAACAAGATGGCAAATCAAATTTATATGTTGCAAATTATTCTTCTCATACTCGGTCAAGATTATTCTTTTAATGCGAGCATTCATAAGTTGGTAAAAGTTGTTTGATATTATATTTTGTTCTAAAAATGTATGGATTGTGATATATGTTAATACTAATGTGGTATATGAATGGACAGATGTCCCATGGTACAAAGAGCACCTTCTTGGTTCTATTATTGTCATAATTCTTATGAGAACTATACAATATCATCTGATGCAATTATATTTCATGTAGGTTATTTAAAGAGTTATAGGACCCTTCAGATGTTAGTGGAATAACTAGGTATTTATTTACACTTCTAAAGTTTAGGGTAGTCATTTTGAGATTTCTGTCATGAAAGGTGCATTATTTCACACCATCGGAGAATAATGCATAAGAGCACCTACAAAACTTTGGTGCCAACATTTGGCCTTTTCTTGCAAGGTATAACTTACGATAAAACTTTGGAATTGTAATTAGTGGTAAGTTTGTCAAAGCTCTTATACTTTTGTTGTGTTATTTTTAGATATTAGAAAATAGTGCATGAATAATTGCTTCTAAATCATACTTAAAAATTAAAGTTCATTGGTATTTGTTTATGCAAATTTTATTCTCATAATTTAATAAAAGTGGTTAGCAAATTGGTTTTCTACAAGATTTTCAATTTTCTCCCAATTGTAGTGAATAAACTATATATCATTGAAAATTCATCTTTATCATATCCTTGTATGGTCTTTTGGTTTCATTTTTCAATTCTCTCATGATACAGTGTGGTTAATATAATTATACAATTGGTTAATGAGATGACCTTAGACTTGTAACCTATGAAAATTTGCTTAGGCATGTTAGATTGTTTGATTCATATTCTGCTATTTATGTTGAAGTTTTGCACTAAATTGTCAAATTATGATTATGAAGAATGAACATTTAATTATGTCATTATGTGTCGTTACAAAGTGAGGAAACTGGCATGATCTTAATCATCTGTTAAACTTTCACAATGTGCTCCTTCTTATACTGATTTTAATCTACATCATGCAAATCAATAATAGATTTGATGAGGACAAAGATTTGGTTGTCTCTTATGTCTCTTATGAAAGAGGAGCATATTTGTACCCTTAAAGACATTGGTCCCAAGTATTAGTTCTATGTTATATTAATGGTGGAAAGTTGAAGTTGTAACTAAAATGATATAAAATTTATTTCTTTTTTTTTCTCTTATACGTGGGTTTGTTTGCTAAATCAGTCAAAACTTGTGTCATTTTTACAATATGTGAATTGGATGGCTTTATTTGGGAGCCCTTGACCTATATTTTTATTCTGTTAGATATAGAACCATAAACTCTTAAATGTTATGTTTACGTGCTGTTTGCAATTTGTTCAGACCCTTTTTTGATAAAATTTTCTTCATTTTGATGTTTCTTAATTGCATTTTGAAATATATGCTTTGCTTATGTCTAAGAAAGATGGAATCGCTGAATTATGTATTGAATTGTTTTTATTCTTTGAATTTTGTACCAATCCCTTCAAGAGAGTTCTTCACTTTTATTGAATTTATTTGGACAAGATTTTATACAAAAGATAAATGTAAGGAACTTCTTTTTAAATAATCATGAAAAAGTAATATAGGAGAGCTTTTACAAATTAGACAATCTGTATAAACTTTATTTATCTTATTTTCTTCTCCTACATGTGGCTTTGCAAAGAAATATTACAAGATATATTTTTCATCCTGATAGAGAGAAGGCAAAACATTGTCTTAATTTCATTAGGAACTAGCCCTAAATCTTTTCTAATTTTATTTAAAAAAAGTAATATAATTAAACTTATTTTGAATAAATAATTATTTTATTTTCAAACATCAATGGAAATAATTTTAAAGGATATTTATTTTTACAATCAAAACTTATATATACTTATATGATCTGTTTCTAAATTTTTTTCATTAATTGAAACATTAATTCCATTAAATCTTTTTAATTTTTTAACTATGACTGAATTATTTTTTATTTCATACGTTTTAAAAAATTTTAAATTTATATATTTATAATTAATAATTACATGTTTAATTTGTAAAGATTTTTTATCAATGAGTTGATTTGATTAATTATTTTAAATTTCTTTAATTATTAATGGAGAATTTCAGTTCATGCATTTTCATTTGTCTATTTCTTTTAAATACTTTAAATTTCTTTAATTATGTCTAAAATCTATTTTTTTAATTATATTTTGTCAAATATAATTTTTATTATTATTGTCATTAAAATACCTGAATTATATCTCACAAAAAGTAATACGATTATTAAAATTGTGACATCCCATTTAAATAGAATAATCTACTAAATAAAACATCACATAGTTATAATAATAAGGAGCACACAAGATGAACAGTACACTTAAAAGGATTCACTATTACAGTCATCCATCAAATGTATTTAGAAAGGAACTTAGGCACTCCACCATACCATAAGCAAACATAAACCAGGGAAATTAACAGTTTTGCAAAAGAGTTGCTCCTAGAACAAGGAATTACAAAAGGCACTAGGCCATCAACTATTCCTGAGAACCGGGGGTCTTTGTCAGATACTATGCTATTGGGCACTCCATGAAGCCTCACTATCTCCTTGATGTAGAGCTGTGCTAACTTAGCCATGGACATTATGAGATTCACCGCCAAGAAGTGAGGACTCTTGGTTAGTCGATCTACCACAACCCATATAGCATCATGACCTCTCACGGTTCGTGGCAAATGGGTAAAGAAATCCATCGTTATGCCATCCCACTTCCACACCGAGATATCCAAGGGCTGGAGCGCCCCACCGGGCATCTGATGCTCCACCTTCGCCTTTTGACAAGTCAAACAGACCGATACGAACTGTGCAACCTCCTTCTTCATTCCTTGCCACCAAAAGTTTTTCTTGAGGTCTTGGTACATCTTAGTCATGCCAGGATGCAGACTAAGACGACTTTTGTGCCCTTCCTCAAGGATCAACCTTCTCACCTCTGCATCACTAGGCATGCTAACTCTGCCTCTGAACCTCAACACGTCATCACCACCCAAGGCAAACTCCTTTGCCTGATCAGATCCAAGTAGCTCTTTTACCCTCTGCAAACTAGCATCCTATGTTTGCTTCTCCTTAATCAAGCTTAGGAAGTCACTGGATATAGCTAAGGTGCTACACCAAATGGATTTTGGTTCCAACTCAACTTGTATCTTTATATCTTTGAAGCTCTTAAGCAACTCCAACTCTTTAATCATTAGATGTGTCACATGCATCGTTTTCCTACTCAAAGCATCCACCACCACGTTTGCTTTCCCCGGGTGATAAAGGAGTTCAAAGTCGTAGTCCTTTAGGAACTTTATCCACTGCCTTTGCCTCATATTCAACTCTTTTTTATCAAAGAGGTATTTCAGGCTCTTGTGGTCGCTAAACACACGGAACTGTGCCCCATACAGATAGTGCCTCCAGATTTTCAAAGCAAAGACCACCGCCGCTAGTTCTAGATCATGAGTGGGGTAGTTTTTCTCATGCACTTTCAGTTGCCTTGAAGCATAAGTCACCACCTTCCTTTCTTGCATCAAGACGCAACCAAGGCCCTGATGAGAGGCATCACAAAAAACCTCAAAGGGTTTACTGACGTCCAGAATGACCAACACCGGAGCACTTGTCAATCTCTACTTAAGCTCCCTGAAGCTTTCTTCACACCTATTAGTCCATGCAAATGGTGGGTCCTTCCTGGTTAGCTGTGTATGCTACTATCTTGGAGAACCCCTCTATAAATCTCCTGTAGTAGCCAGCTAGACCCACAAAGCTTTGAATCTTCATCATTTACTTGGGACATTCCCACTGTATCACAGCCTCCACCTTAGTTGGATCCACAACTATACCCTGAGCTGATATCACGTGCCCCAAGAACTGCACCTCGCTCATCCAGAAGTCACACTTTGATAACTTAGCAAACAATTGCTTCTCCCTTAAGACAACAAGCACTATCCTCAGATGTTCGGCGTGTTCCTCATGCGTCCTGGAGTAGATGAGTATGTCGTCTATAAAGACCACGACAAACTTATCTAGAAATGGGCGGAAGATCCGGTTCATGTAATCCATGAACAAAGCTGGAGCATTGGTCACACCAAATGGCATAACCACATACTCGTATTGCCCATATCTAGATTTGAAAGCAGACTTCTCTACATCCTCTACCTTCACCAAGCTCTGATGATAACCTGACCGGAGTTCAATCTTGGAGAACACTGACACCCTATGTACCTAATCCATCAAATCATTTATCCTTGGCAATGGGTATTTGTTCTTGATAGTCAGCTTGTTCAACTGTCTATAGTCCACACACAACCTTGAGCTACCATCTTTCCTTTTTACTAGCAAAATAGGGGTTCTCCATGACGAAGCACTAGACCGTATAAACTGCTTCTCAAGCAACTCCTCAATCTGCTTCTTTAACTCCACCAACTCCACAGGAGCCATGCGGTAAGGAGCTATCGTTGACACAGGACCAGCTCCTGGTACAAAGTTTATGGAGAACTCGACTTCTCTCCTCGGGGGCAAACCTGGTACCTCTTCAGAGAACACATCCTCAAATTCCCTGACCACAAGTATCACTATTATTCTTTCCTCCTTCTCAACCTCCATCCTAGCAAAGATTATATAGCACTGTGAGTCGTCCTGGATTTCCTTCATAACCCCATGGGAAGACAACAACTCAGGCTCCTCTGAGTTGGAGAACAACAACTTCTTCTCCCGACAATCTATGACAACGTGATTGGCGAAGAGTCAATCTATTCCCAAGATCATATCTAGCCCTTGCAGAGGGAGTTATATAAGATTAACTTTATACACACGTCCCTCTACTTCCACTGGACACCTAACACACACTGAAGAAGTCCTAACCAACCCATATGTTAGAGTAGATACCACGAGATCGAACTGTAGTTCACACACCAGCAGACCTAACTCCTGCACACAAGACTCCGACACAAAAGAGTGTTGCTCCAGAATCAAAAAGCACGCAGCAAGACTTGCCAGAAATCACACAACAACCAACGACGAGGTTACCTGAACCCGCTGCCTCTGACCCCGTCATCGCATAGACCCTGCCTGTAGCTTGAGGCCTGCTGCCTCCCCTCCTTTGCTGAGTCTGACCAGAAGTCTGATATGTAGGTCGCGCCACTGCCCTCCTCAAAGTGGGACAATCTCTACAAAAGTGGCCCTCCCTACCACAATGGTTGCACCTGCGGAAACCTGATAGCTGCGAGTAAACACTCTCCACATGTGGTCCCCCACCATGGTGGCACTGGATCCCTCTAGGCGAGGAAGAAAAGCCTTTAGGCCCCTGAAACTGTGGATGAGGCCTAGCATACAGCTTCTTCTTCTCTTCACTCTCGGCCTGGACCAAGATGATCTGCTAACCCTCTGTTGTGGATACTGTTGGGCTTTTACCTCCAATTTCATCTTCTCCATAACCCTAGCCTTTTCCACCAAGGCGGCAAAGTTCTTGATGGAAAGCGGGGCTACCATTAAGCGAATGTCTCCTTTGAGACCATTCTCAAACTTCCTGCAACGCCACTCCTCATCGAGCGGCATGGTGTAGAAGCGTCCCAGATGCTTGAATCTCTCTGCATACTCTGCTACAGACTTGTTTCCCTGCGTCAGTTGGAGGAATTCCAACTCCTTTGCGTATCTCACGCTGTCTGGGTAGTACTCAGACAAAAACCTCCTCTTGAAGGCCTCTCAAGTGATCTCCTAATGTTTCTCTTCCATAACTAACCTCATACTGGCCCACCAATGCTCAACCTCTTTTGTGAGCATGTAGACCGTGAAAGCAAGCCTGCTCTCATCTGGGCATCTCTTGGCATCAAAGATGCGCTCCATATCTTTCATCTACTGGTCTGCCTGGTTGAGACTCGTCTAGCCATCAAACTTTACAGGTTAGTGCTTCAAGAAATCTTCCAAACTCCATTCAGGGGGTGGAGGTTGGGGATAAGGACCATACACCGGAGCACCAGTCGCATTCTCCCCTAACTGGCGGAGAGCATCCATATGCTGCCTTTGGGCAGCCTCAGAAGCCTGCCTCATAGCCTCCATCTACTGCATCACAAGGTGTTATTGCTCAAGAGAGGCCTCTTGACGTTGCATAGCCGCCTCGTGCTGTTGCAACATGGCGTTGCTTTATTGTGTCAAGGCTACAACCATAGCCTCGATTGCCCTAGCTAGATCTTACCCGTCACCCTGAGGGGGTGGAGGAGGAGCTATACGTGGGGGTGCCATATCAATGGACACACAGAAAGAACCATTAGAAACTTGGTTAAACTAGAAACTTATCTAAACATGACAAGAAAGGCACGACGAAAGCTTAGCAAACACATAGCCCACAGAAACTAAGGAACGATGGCTCTAATACCATAAAAATGTGACATCCCATTTAAATAGAATAATCTACTAAATAAAACATCACATAGTTATAATAATAAGGAGCACACGAGATGAACAGTACACTTAAAAGGATTCACTATTACAGTCATCCATCAAATGTATTTAGAAAGGAACTTAGGCATTCCATCATGCCATAAGCAAACATAAACCAGGGAAGTTAATAGTTTTGCAAAAGAGTTGCTCCTAGAACAAGGAATTACAAAAGGCAGTAGGCCATCAACTATTCCTGAGAGCCACACATAACAGGTTCAAATTACACAACACCGTTGCCACCACCAGGTCTACCTTCAACATTTCCTCCATCTGCTCCCACCAATAAGGTGATCATCGCAAAAGAGAAGACAAGACAAGAACATACACAAAAATGAAAGGGTAAACTAGTGAAAATAAATTTAACATATTATAGCAAAGAGATACTTAAAACAGTTCATCAAGTAAGCAGTAAGTAAACACCGATTCATGTTATAGCAACTAAACAAGACACTATGACCTAATTATCCGGATACATATACTATGATCGGATTCACTGGACGTTTGCACTCGTGGTGGCCTCTACTGCTCTGTAGAGCCATTGCCAATGGGTTTCACCCTACCACACACAAGGTTAGCCTTTAAGCGTCTAAGGTCATTATCCTGCCAGAGACTAAGGCCTCCCGCTACTCTCACCACTTGGGTTAGTTTGCTCTACATGAGACTCATTGACCCTTTAGAGTTTCAGGATGCAGTCCTTACTTGAATCCTTATCTTAATATATACACTACACACCACCATGAGACTCCCCACGAGACTCATGGAATTATGCCTATCTCACACCATTTCATGTTTCTCATACCATAACCACCACCTTTATCTCACACATCCAATTCTCATGCCACAATACCACCATCCAACAGTTCCAAGTCATACATTAATCCAAACATGCCACTTTCATTTCATATAAATCCAATAACACATGCATATTCAAAATAATATTCAGCCACAATAGAAACAGGGAACAAAACAACGAAATTTCGCACTGTTCTCGCTTAGGCTCAACGCCTTCGCTCAGGCGACATCAATGGTCTCGCATAAGCTAGGCATTCTCGCCTGAGCGAGACTTGAAACAGTACCACAATGAGCACTCTGCGAGACCGCCCTTCGCCCAAAACGCAGATCCCTCGCCTAGACGAGAACACGAGCAAAGAACACTAGATTTCCTCGAGAACTCGCTTGGGCGAGTCACTCTCGCCTGAGCGAGACAACGCGTCGCTCAAAACCAGAGGCCTCCGCCTGAGCGAGCTGCTCGAGCAGAACCTGGGCGAGTCTCAGCTATTCTCGCTTAGGCGAGACGAGCTCGCTTGGGCGAGAATTACAGTACTCGTCACTGTTACACGCATGCAGCAGAAACACATACTCAATAGCAACATACCAGAATGCAAACAGGCCAGTTCATACTATCCAAAACATCATTCAAGCATAAAAACATGGAACAGACCAAAAGCACGTAGAAATTGCTCTTAAACACTTAAAACCAAGTTTCCCTTACCTTGCTTAGGTACCCAAAAAGGCAACAGACTCGCAACTACGAATATAGCAGCTCCCAGAACTAAGGTAGTGAGCTGAAAAGTGGAAACTAGAACATAAACAAGGGTACAAAGTTAAACCCTACCCAGACCAACATACAAAAACGGTGGGAAGGAGAAAAATTGATTAAGGACCTCAAGTTTTTTTTTTAACTCACCTAGAAGCAGGATGAACGTAGCTAGCCAAAAAGGAGGAGGGTTCGTTGTGCCCTAGCAGAGCTCTAGTTGGAGAAGAGGTCAGAGAAGAGAAATCTGTTTTTCTGTAAATGAGACAGAGTGCATGGGTTAGGGCTGGAAAGGGGTATTGGGTCCCCTTACTAGACTGGCCTTAGACCCACAAAAAGTTAGGCCCAACACAAAAAGCTAAAAATAGAGCTTACAAAAATAATATAGATAAATATATAAAATAATATTTAAATAATATTCTATGAAAGCGACTTATAAAGAAATTTTACTTGATGATAAATATTTAAATTGAAATAGATAAAAAATTCAATTTAATAATATTTGTGCTCGTATGTGTAAAACTTGGAATTGATTTATACAATTAATATTTATATAATTTGTTTCTAAAATTTTTTCATGAATATACTAATTAATTGTATTAAATGTTTCTAATTTTCTAAATATGAAAGGATTTCTCTTTTTATTCCAAAGGTTTTGAAATCATTCAAAATTATACTTCTTCAATTAATGATTACAGGTGATTTCATTCATTATTTTAAATTTCTTTAATCATGAATGGAGTTTTAATTAGTAATTAATAATATTATTATAATTACTATTATTTTTCTTATTATTATTTTAATTAATAAATATGTTTTATTTTAAATTATTCTTTTAATTATAACTCAATAAATTTTGAATTAATATTTATTATATTTTATTATTTCATTTACCATGTCAGTTTTAAAATTAATTTAACTTTACAATTATTGTAGAGATCAATTATTTTAATTATAGTGATTATATTTGATTTTCAACAAAAATAATTAAAGAATCAATTAAAATTCTCTTCCTTTGCAGTATATTTATTAGTGATATAATAATTTTAATCAATAATTATTTTTCATTGGAATATTTTTTTCAAATATTAATGTTATTTTTACTATTACTGTTTGCTATTGAAAATATAATAAACTTACATATTTTATTTTAACCTTATTTTTATTTATTTATTTATTAATACTATTATTTGAATACTAAATGGAGATTGAATTTATATTTACTGAAAATTGAAAATATTTATTGCACTTTATTATTTTCATAAAAAGTTAATATAAAATAATTTTTTTAATTATTTTCTTATTAAAAATACCTGTGATTAATCATTTAACTTTTTTTATATTATTATTATTTAGTACGGGATCTATAATCCATCATATGTATACATTGTTATTTTAATATTATTATTGTCATCGTTATTATTAGTATTTGTATTACCATTATTCAATTATTATTATTTTATTATTGTTATCTTTTTATATTATTATTATTAGTATTAATGAATATTTAATATTATTATTACTTATATTATAAATAAAATTATTATTTTACTATTATTATTATATTGTTATTTATTATTATTATTATTATTATTATTATTATGGTTGTTGTTTTGTACATTATTTTACTGTATACATTTTACTTTACCAATATGTGTGAATACACATTTATTCTAACATTTTTATTATATATTACTTTATGTAATTTGATTAAGAATTTTGTTATTCATATATTATACACATTTTGTAACACTCCATTTAAATAATAATCATATTTTAAATGAAATGTCACATAGAAATATAAGAAGTGAGGTTTCGGAGTATTACGTCACTCTATATAATTAACCCAAGATATTTAGAGGAAACCAAGACACACCACGATGCCAATACAAAACAAAATACAAGAAATTGATAGTGGTCAATTTAGTGTTAAAAGGAAAAAACAGTACATGGGCCATAGCCTTGTAAGAAAGCCCAAAATAGCGGAATCCAACCCAAGTAGGCTATGCGACAGAACCTCCATCACCCTGATGACCACGGGTGTTTCTCACATCTGCTCACATCAATAAATTGATTATCATCTCAAAAGAGAGAAAATCACACATGCAGAACATACAACAAACAAACAGAAGGGTAAGCTAGAGCAAAAAATAGTTCATCATACAGTTTTATACATCTCCATAATCCAAAATGTAAATATCACCCAATAATGTTATGACTTGCACACAATACACTAAGACTCGAGACACGACTCATCCGGATACATATAATTAGTCAGATTCAACATATGCTTGCCCTTGTGGTGGACTTCCTTGCTCTACCGAGTGAATTGTTATAGTGTCTCCCCCCCCCCCCACACACACAAGGTTAGCCCTTAATGGATTTCAGGCATCCTGCTACTTTCACCACTAGAGTCAGTACGCTCTATGTGAGACTAACTAACTCTTTAGAGCATTAAGATGCAACCTTACCTTGAATCCTTACTAAATTATATAGATGGGGCACCACCATGAACTCCCACTAACAGGAGTCATGAAATTATGTCCCGACCAACTGAGACACCATCATGAGGTCTCACCTAGAGGCTCATGGAATTATGTCCTAACCAATGAGGCACCACCACAAAATTATCGTGGAATTACGTCCTAAACATACCAACACCATGTTTCTTTCATCAATATAACATCATCATTCATATCAATTCCATGTCACTTTCATAACCAATCATGTGATACTCATTTCATGTCAAGATCATGCCAAACCCATCATCCACAACCCACAAATCCTCTTACTCATGCATATTCATTCATCTCATGCTTTAACATAACAACCCAACCAAACATGTAGCAAACACTCATAAACAAAGAAAGAAATAGGACCCAAGCATTATCTTGCCCAACTCTCGCTCAGGCTGAAAGGTCTCGCTCAAGAGAGAGGTGTCTCTCGCTCAGGCATGCTCCTTTCGTCTAGGCGAGGGCTCGAGAGATGGAAACAGTAGCCTTCGCGTCCTTTCGCTTAGGCGAGACCTCCTTGCCTGAGCGAGATGGACTCTCGCTCAAAACTAGAGCTACTCGCTTGAGCGATAGCTCGCGCAGGCATCCTGGGCAAGTCACTACTAATCCCGCCTAGGCGAGACATGCTCGCTTGGGCAAGAAAACCAGAACCCTCCACTGTTTCGTGTGTGCTCAGTTCAGTCATTCAATCATATCAATCGTACATTTCATATTCATACCATCAGGTCAGGACTTCACCCAAGCATGCCAAGACACAAAAAACAAACAAGAACAACTAAATATGATTTAAACGCAAAACCCTAACTTCCCTCACTTGGAAAGGGGGTAATATCAGACTTTGACCCTTAAGCTAACGAATCTTGTAGCTCCAGGAGCAGATTTACAAACTGGAACAACGACATAGAAAGGAACGAGGTTACCATAGTGGACCTCTAGCGGAAAACAAAAAGGAGACTTAGAAAGGAACTAGTATGAGCTGAGAGTTAACTTACGTGATGTGGAACGAGATTGAGCTAGCTTGAAGTGAACTGAGGGCTAAACCCTAGCAGAGTCTCTGTGGAGAGAATGAGAGTGTGAGGAAACTGTTTCTTTACAAGAATGGCAGAAGTGAGAAGGATTTAGTTGTCTTAGGAGCCTTGGACACCCTATAGGTCAACCCTTAGGCCTATTACATTTGGGGCAACCCCTTGAATTTGGAGCAGAATAATAATAAAGAAATTAGTGGACCTTACACATTTACTTAAACACTTTAATATAACATTATTATTATTCTAACATTTATGCTAATAATAATAATATTATTATTAATATAATAATAATAATAATAACAACAACAATAATTATTATTATTATTTTGTGGGACAATCATAATTATTTTAATATCTACGTTATTCTACTATTTAGTATTATTACTATTTTTAATTATTATTCAATTATTATTATTATTTTGCATTATAGTATTATTATAATAATAATAATAATTATTATTATTATTTTGTACGAAATCCATAATATAACATATGTCTACATTACTTTATTATAATTATTTTTAATATTAATATTATTATTATTCTATTATTTTTATTTTTATTTTTATTATTATTAATATTACTATTAAGTATCATATATATATATATATATATATATATATATATATATAAATTTGTTTTATTTAGAATAATTTATCTTTAACTTTATATGTTTATGATTCCATATCGCCAATTTATTTTAAATATTGATTTAAGTTTTATATTCATACTCCTGTTAACAAATTTTAATATTAATTTTGTTTTGTATTTAACGGGATTTATAATACACAATATACTTACACTTTATTTTAACCACGATATGTGTATACGCATTCCATTTTAATATAATATATAACTCAAATTAATTATAAATTTTAATCACATAAAAATATTATTGCACTACACGTAATTAATAATATATTACTATAATTAGTATTAATATGATTATTATTAATAAATATTTATTATTATTATTATTATTATTATTATTATTTTGTTAGGCATTCATAATCCACTTAATATCGACATTATTCTACTATTTAGTATTGTTATTATTTTTATTATTAATATTATTTTTATTCTATTATTACTTTTTTTTCTTTATAGTATTATTATAATAATAAATTGTTTTACGGGATTCATATAATACACAAAATGTCTACATTATCCTACCATTTAGTAATATTGTAATTATTTTTATTATTAATATTACTATTATTCTATTATTATTATTATCATCATCATTACTATTATTATTATTCTTATTATTATTGTTGTTTAAAACATGATCTTTTATTCATAATATGTCTACATCTTATGTTGTCAATAATGCTACATCTTATGTTGTCAATAATGCGTGTGTATTTCATCTTATTATAACTTTATAAATTGTAGATGAGTATTACATGTCACATTATGTTACATGTTATATATATATATATATATATATATATATATATATATATATATATATATATATTTATTTATTTATTTTGATTAGAATAATTTATATTTAACTTATCTTTATGATTCCACATTGCCAATTCATTTTAAAATATTGCTTTAAGTTTTATATCCATACTTTTGTTAATAAATTTTAACATTATGTTCGTTTTTTATTTTACGGACTCCATAATACATATTATACTTATATTTTATTTTAACAACAATCCATGTGTACACATTTCATTTTAATATAATTATAACTCAAAAGTTTAATTACAAATTTTAGTCATATAAAAATATTGTTTTACTACACGTAATTAATAATATATTACTATTATTAGTATTAATATGATTAATATAATAAATATTTATTATTATTATTTTGTGGGACATTCATAATCAACTTAATATTGACATTATTCCACTATTTAGTATTATTATTATTGTTTTTATTGTTATTCCATTATTATTATTATTATTATTATTATTATTATTATTATTGTATTATAGTATTATTATAATTATTATTTTGTACGGGATTTGTAAGACACAATATATCTACATTATCCTATTATTCAGTGTTATAATTATTTTTATTATTACTATTACTATTATTCTATTATTATTATTATTATTATTATTATTATTATTATAATAATAATAAGTGTTTCGTACAGGATCCCTCAGTCATAATATGTCTACATCTTATTTTGGGAATAATGCATATGTATGTATTTCATCTTATTATAACTTTCTAAATTCTAAATGGGTATTACATGTCAAACTATCTTATATGATATATATTGTTAGTGTATAACCAGGTACATCCCGGCCTAGTAAGGGGAAAATGGCCGGGATCATCCCGGCCCAGGTAACAGAACCCTCATACCCTGGCCCAATCGCGGGGGGCTTCGATCCAGCGTGACGCTGACAGCCCAATAAGTGTGATGGCCGGGCACATCCCAACCCTCTTGGCCGAGTACATCCCGGCCCAAGGGAGTGGCAGATGGAACATATGATTATGGCGCAGAGGTACAGAGGAGTAGCGCTCAATCTCAGTCAAAAAGAAGGAGTTGATATTTGGCGAAGTACAGACGGGCAAACCCCAAAAAAAGAAGGAGTTGATATTTGGGAAGTACAGACGGCCAAACCCCAAAAAGGAAGGAGTTGATATTTGGGAAGTACAGGCGGTCAAACCCTAAAAAGGAAGGAGTTTATCTTTAACAAAGACACAGACGAGCAATCTCAGCCAATAAGGAAAGAACCGATGCGTGCAACCTTAGTTAGAAAGGAAAAGAATTGATCCTCGAATACAAACGGCCCACAAATAATAATAATAGGTCCATTCAGAAGTTAGTATAAATTAAGGCCTAGTGAACACGTAAAGGTACACTTTTCTCATTAACCAATTACACCTCATATCGATCACTTTCTGACTTGAGCGTCGGAGTGCCTGTAGGTACCTCCACCCCCGGAGTGCAGACGGTAGGGAGATCCAGGAGGAGCCCAGGGAGGAATAGGAGGAGGTTCGACACAGAGGGTTCTTGAGATCGTCTGGTTCCGTACCGAAATAGTATCGATCAGGTACATATATATATATATATATATATATATAGGCTTAAATATGTTTTTGGTTCCTCAAGTTTCAATGAATTTTGAAATTAGTCCCTCTTTGAAACTTGATACCAATTTTGTCCTTCATCTTTAGAAATGTGTGGATTTAGTCCTTATTACCAATTTTTATTAAGTTTATCTGACGTCTCAAGTGCATTTGTATTTTAATTGTTTACATCGTTTGACACACTTTCGTTCCAATGTTAACTTAAATATTATCATAAAATGCATTTAAAATGTCAAATTAACTTAACAAAATTTGGTAAGAAGGACTAAATCCATAAATTTCAAAAGATGAAGGACTAAATTCATTTTCATGTAATATATAACTCAAAAGTTTAATTATAAATTTAAATCATATAAAAATATTGTTTCACTACACAATATTAATAATATATTACTATTATTAGTATTAATATGATCAATATTAATAAATATTTTTTATTAATATTAAAATAATATTATTTATTATTTATTATTTTATTAATAAAATAATTATAATTGTTTTTTAAAATTATCAATTTTTTAAAACATTAAATTTATAATTATACATAATTATAATAATTAAATATAATTATATAATTAAACTATTTATTTAAATATGATAATGATTACATTAATATTTTTAATACAAATTAAAAAGAAAAAAAGAAACTAAGCACACGATAATAACTAATTAAAAATATTATAAAAAACTCATATATCTTAATTAACATTTCGACCTCTACCATTTCATCAATTAATGTTATCTTTTACATCAACCACAACAACTAAATCAAGAAAATATTATAAATAATTATTAAGATCAATTGAAAATATACAATCCACTACATTTATTACATTAATTTTAAAAAATCAATATTAAAATACTACTTAGGTTAAATTATTATTGTTGTAAAATTATACACAAAAATAAACATTGTAACTAATGAATGGGATTTCCCATAAATAAATCCGTATCTAACGTATATTTATAATTTTTTTTATATTCTTGTAACTCAATAACAATAAAATTAAAATGAATAAAATTTTACTAACACAAATTCAAATGAAGTTAATATACATAACAATTTAATAAAATTTTAATATCACGTTCAAAATCAAGTCATAACAAATAATCAAAATGAAGATCTAAGAACTTATATTTAAAACAAAGTCCTGACATAACAAAAATTCCTACCCACAAATAGGTTCAATTCCTCCAAATCTATTTCAGAGCCGTTTAGAATGCCCACATAAACATTTCCCAGGTTCTAGAAAAACAAGACACATGAATACATCCATTACTTGGGATAACAACAAAGAGGTTGAGAAAAATAGAAAATATTTGATTAGTTAGAGTGAAGAACTCACTAATATAATAAGATAAGCTTCAGCAGTGATCTCAAATTGAGCTTTAACTCAGGCACCACTGTTGAAACTAACTGCCATAGGCTTGAAGTATTTTCGAACTTCATGTATGTTTCTGAAAGGCCTTATATCGTTCCAGCAGAGAGGTAAAGTCTGATCATAATGTGCTGCTTTCAAGGGCTTTCCAGTTAAGTTAATGACCATGTTAAGTAACCTGTCTTTATTTTCTGGCACAAGAATATAAATATGTGAACCTAAATTTTGATGAACAATGAATGAACTTAATTAGTTATTACCTTTTACAAAACTTACATGGTCATTTAGAAGAAATGCTTCATGCCTATTGGAAACACTTCAAATTGGGGAATATGGTGAAAATCATTTAACTGACCCAAGAAAGTAATGCTTGGTAAGCATGAGCGTTGAAGTAACTATGAGAAATCCTAATGTCAAAAACAACAGTCAGACAACCAACCCCAGTTTTCTTTCCTCTGAAAACAAGTTCAACTCGCCTTGTAAAGTAATGTTTGTTGAGACAAAGCACACAAGATTTAAATCAGGACACACAATCATGAATTATTAAGAACATGTGGAAAATGTTAAACAAGGATTTGACTTCTTAAGGTGTACTAATGAATCAACAGATGAAATTGGAGTCCCCACGTTATTTCTATAAAAAAAAGAAAACAAATAACAAACTGATTTAGATTTGAAAGGAAGGAGAAATAAAAATTGCCAACCAAAGGAGGTAAACCAAACAACTAAGATATTGGCAAAGTTTTGAAGCTTAATGCTACCACCACGGGGATATGCGTGAACATGCCAAAATAGCTGCCTGTCAAATGCCAATGCCAGTTGTACGTTTATTCCAAGGGTAAATACTGCAAACTATGGTATGCCTGTTCCAAGGGTAAATAAATAAATTGGGAACTTTTGGAATAGAGATGGGGAACTAGGGATACCCAAGAATCCATCCATGATCCATCTATACCATACAAAATAAATCTTTAAGATGACAAACTTTTCATTTAATACTGTTATATTTTATAATAATATGTTCACAGTACCAAGAACAAACATTCACATTATATATTTTATACTTCTTTGAAAAAATACATTCACTTCACCATTTCTACAATAATATATTAATGTATATTAAAACTTTAAGTTAAAAAAAAACAAATACAATTAAAATATTATTATTATCTTTAAGTTGTAATATGTCATAGATTGGATTTTTAAGGATGCCATCCACATCTATTTTAGATCCAAATAATTGAATTAGATTTTCGGTTCAAATTCTTTTTTTCAGCAAAACTAGTTTTGATTTTTTTAAAATTCAGATTCAAAATTTGGATCAAAATTTAAATCCAGTCTAAATATTTGGATCAAGATCAAAATCCAGAATCCATTTTTTAAAAAAGAAATTTAAATTGAATTTTATAAAACTTGTGTCCTTAAGGGCGACACGATACAATTTGGCAAAAGATGTTAATTTGGCCCAACCCCTAGGTATAGGGCCTAGCCCACGTGGGGTAGGGCCAAAAAAGTCCACAAGGCAAAAAAGCCCCGTCCAGGTCTAGGACCCATCCAGGTCGTCAGACCAGGCCAAGCTGACCCATTTAGGTCGTTGGGCCGACCTAGTCTGTCTCACTCATCGTACCAGCCCGACCTCACACGGTTGGGTCGTCGGGCTCGCATGGCACCTTAAGGTCATTGGGCCCGCCCAGTCCGTACAGGTAGTCTAGAACGACCCATCCGAGTTGTTGGGCCGACTCAGCATGCCTTAGTCATCGGGCCGACTCAGCCTATCCAAGTCATCGCGCTCGCTCAGATCGTCAGGCCCGCTCGGTCCATCAGGGTCGTCGAGATTACCCAATCCGTACAAGTCGTCAAGCACGACCCGTCCCAATCGTTGGGCCAACCCAGTCCATTCAGATCTTTAGGCCCGCCTGGCTGTTCAGGTCATCGGGCTGACACAACTTTTTTAGGTCGTCGAGCCCGATCGTCTTGTTCGGTTCGTCAAGCCCGCCGAGCCCGTTCGTGTGTTTGGGCTCGCTTGACCCATTCAGGTTGTCGGCCCCGATGACTCGTTCGAATCGTCAGGCCGCCCAATACTTCAGGATCGTTGGACCTGCCCGGTCCGTACAGGTCATCGAGCAAGGCCCGGGCGAGTCTTAATTTAGCCTTGTCCATCTCAATCTTTAGCCTAACACAACTTTAAATTTAAATTAAAAATTTGGATTGAATTTTTTGTATTATCCATATTTGAGAATCTTGATTTAGGGAATGGATATCCAATCCATAAAATATATAAAATGTAGATTAGATTGAAATTCAGATCCATAAAGGGATTTTAAATGAATTGGATTTTTAATAAAATGAATTTTAAATGGATTGGATCAGAGCAAAAGTCGATCGGATCAAGAAAATTAGATTTTTTGTCCACCCTTAATAATATGAGTGTTTCTTTTACTAGTTAGTGTCAAACTTATTACTACTTTGTCATCATTCTATTTATAATTATTTTGATCTATCTCCTTAGAAGGTGTCAACTATAGTAATTTTTTATATTAGCATGAGCCAACCAATATAATAGTATGCATTTGATTATTTATATTGAATCACAACTATTGTAGACTTAACAAAATAAGGCAAGGAGAAATCAAAATCATGTGATGGGCCAACCAAGGAAGTGGGTGTTAGTGACTATATAATGGACTTTAATTCCATGATGTTTCTTGCCCCGAGTCAAAGAACTTCAAGCTTATATTTGACCATTATTTCTTATACTCTTATAATAAGAGTGTTGTGTGAGGTTTGGATTAAATTATTACTTTAGAGAGAGTGGGTGTACTCGGGATCAAAGGGCATGGTAGAGTTGTCTATGTGTTTCCTTGTGTTTATTTTATTTCTCTATTAATAAAGTGATTCTCGGGGTTTTTCCCAACAGTTGTATCAAGAGTTATGGTTCGGTAAGGATTTTTTCTTAGTATGCTTTATGGTTGCAGCATTATCTGATCTTCCAGATCAGAAAAGATTAATTCCAGATTTGGTAGGATTTTTTCTTAGTATCCTTTGTGGTTGCAGCTTAGTCTGATCTTCCACATCAAAAAAGATTAATTCTTTGTTGTTGGAGAATCATCCTTGGTTGCTTAGCTTGCAATGGCTTTTGCAAGTGCGATCAAATGTGACATAGAGAAATTTGATGGAAGGATAAATTTTGGCTTGTGGCAAACTCAAGCCAAAGATGTGTTGATTCAATATGGATTACACAAGGTGTTAAAAGGAAGAACTTCTAACATGAAGGAAGAAGAATGGGAGGAGTTAGATTTGAGAGTTGCTAGTGCAATCCGTTTGTGTTTGGCTAAGAATGTTCTTGCAAATGTGTAAAATATGTCGATGGCAAAGGAACTTTGGGAGAGACTCGAAGGCTTATATCAAGCAAAGGGCATATCAAATCGGTTGTTATTGAAGGAAAAGTTTCATAACCTATGCATGGGTGATGATATGAAAGTCTATGATCATCTTAGTAATCTTAATGAAATTGTTTGTGAATTAGAGACAATTGGAGTTAAGGTCGAGGAAGAAGATATATCTCTAAGACTCATTTGGTCTCTTCCGTCATCCTATGAGCTTATCAAACCTGTCTTGATGTATGGCAAGGAAACATTGAATTTTGATGAAATTGCTAATAAGATCCTTTTTGAAGAGAGGGGGATGAAAAGTAATGAAAACATGACAACAAACTCAATGATGGTTGTTAGAAGTGGGACACATGGGAACAAAAACCATAAGATGAATGTGGTATGTTGGCAATGTGGAAAGCTTGGGCATGTGAGGAGAAATTGTCAAGGTGGAGATACATCACAGAAAAATGATTTAGATTCGGCTAAGAGTGTCTCTCTCATTATAGGAGACAATGATCTTTTATGAAAAAAATGCGATAAATATCCTCATGCCATAACCGCGTTGCCATGGAAAATGATGAGGTTTTGTAGCTGTAGATCTGATTTTGGGATTTGCGCTTGCTTTGCGTTTTGCTGGCGTTTGATGCAGGGTGCATGAAAATTCTTTGGATGACTATTCGGAGTGGAAATTCTTGGGATGGTTTGATTCCAAGTGGAAATTCTTGGATGATTTGATTCCAAGTGGAAATTCTTGGGATGGTTTGATGCCAAGTGAAAATTCTTCGAATGGTTTAGTTCTAAGTGGAAATTCTTGGGATGGTCTGATTCTGAGTAGAAATTCTTGGGATAGTTGGATTCCAAGTGGAAATTCTTGGGATGGTTTGATTCCAAGTGAAAATTCATTGGATAGTTTGATTCCAAGTGAAAATTCTTGGAACGACTTGATTTCAAGTGATACTCCTTATGATGGAGTATGATCGCTAGTATAGGAAATGAATATATGTTTATTTTAATCATGGTGGAGAATGTTGGACTGATAAAAATAATATGTTTTGAAAAGTCCCACCTCGTCTAGAATACCAAGGAAGTGGGTGTTAGTGACTATATAATAGGCTCTAAGTTCATGATATTTCTTGTCTCGAGTCAAAGAAACTTCAAGCTTATATTTGACTCTTATTTCTTATACTCTTATAATAAGAGTGTTGTGTGAGGTTTTAGTTAAATTATTGATTTAGAGAGAGTGGATGTACTCGAGATAAAAAGACATGAGAGAGTTGTCTATGTGTTTTCTTGTATTTATTTTATTTCTCTATTAATAAAGTGATTCTCGGAAAGTTTTTTTCAACCATATATATATATATATATAAAAGAAAAAAAAAGGAACGTTTTTAAGTAAGTAGGTAACTTTAAACTAGTTAGCTAGGAGGCAGCATTTACTACTTTTAAAATCATCGTTGTCAATTCAATCATCATGACCAATATTACATTGGCGAGCATTAAAACAAGGAGAGGAAATAGGCTGGTTTTTATTTTATTTTTGAATTAATATATATATATATATATATATATATATATATATATATATATATATATATATATATATTTTTATATATATATATATATATATATATATATATATATATATATATATATATAATTGTATTGATACTTAACTGGTGGTAAAAATGTCTAATAACAGTGGCCTGCATTGCATGTAGCACTGGATTAATATCAACAAATATTTATATTTACAAATTTAGATGAACTCCATTTAAAGTTATATTCACATAACCAATAAACTCCAATTAAAGTTATAACCCCCGTAGATTCCAAGAATCTAATTTTAACTACTTACTATTATTAATTTTAAATTTGTTATTGATTTTAAATTAAAAAATAATTTAAACTTTAATTAACAAATTAATTATAATTTTTAGTTTATAAAATGATTTCTAATCTAATCGTTATACTAATTAATTATTTTAATCTTCAAAATTGGTTACTACTTAATAATTTTCTTCTATACGGTCTAGTCAAGTAAAAAGATTATCCTACAAATCATATTTATACAATATATATCAAAACTCTTTTGTGTATCAAACTCCTGAGAATACTTATAATTTTCTATTTTAGCTGAAAAAAAAAAAAGCAAAAATCATACACTAGTGCAGAATTGCGTTTTTAACTCGCCTTATAGGCCTCGGTAATTTCGGAACTGAAGCCTATAAGGACGCGGTGGCATTTTTGAAAATTTTCAAATTTTTTTGCCTCGGGTCCCTTTCCAACCGAAGCCTATAAGGGTTTATATGCTTCGGTTATCATTCAACCGAGGCCTATAACTCATCAGTGTTCCCCAAAATTTCAAAATTACCACTGACGACAGAGGCTTTGGCCTCAGGTGGAATAGGACCGAGGCCTATATGAGTTTATGCCTCGGTTATTAATGGAACCGAGGCTATAGACCTTATTTAGGATTCCGAATTCGCGAACCCTGCACTGTTCATCTTCTCTGAGCGAACCCAAATCGCGAACTGGTTTTTTCTCCTCTGCACAACTCCCCCAAAACACAACCAGACCGGGAGCCAGCGTGACGTCAGACCACCATGCCACAGAGACGCGAAACCAAGCTGCTGCTACGCGTTCAAAGCCATACTTCAATGACAGAGATCGACACTGTTGTGAGCGAAGACGCAAACCGCCTCTGTTGCGACGCCATCAACCTCACTACTGTTGCTTTGTCTTGCGAACCAAATCTGCCTCGCGCCTCCGGCAACCACCACGAGTCGCGCCGCTGAAGGAACATCACCTCTGACGTTTCAAGCACATTTCATGATAGTATTTAAGTTAACACTGAAGCAAAAATGTGTCAAACAGTGTAAATAATTTAAATACTATCATAAAATGCACTTGAAACGTCAGATAAACTTAACAAAATTTGGTTAAAAGGACTAAATTCATGCATTTTGAAAGATTAAAGACTAAATTGGTCAAAATTTTTGATGAAGGACTAATTCCAAATTTCGCTGAAACTTGAGGGACCAAAAACATATTTAACCCTAGAAAATATAAAAAAGAAAACAAATATTCAAATTAAAATATATTTTAAATGTTTGTTTACTTCAATCTTTTACATTCTAATGAATTTTTTTATACACTAATAAAAGTTATAATACATCATCTGAATCAAAATGATAACAAATAATAATCATAATAAAAGTTTAAAATAATTTATAATTATTTAAATTTTAGATTATAATACCAAATAAAATTTCATGAGAACCAAAACATTTATTAAATTTGCAAACATTAATGAAACCTAGTTGATAAAATTTTAAAATAATTTTTAAAAAATATAAAAGGAAAATAAATATTCAAATTAAAATATATTTTAAATGTTTGTTTACTTAAATCTTTTAAATTCTAGGAAAATAAATATTCAAATTAAAATATATTTTAAATGTTTATTTACTTAAATCTTTTAAATTCTAATGAATCACTTTTTTATACACTAATAAAAGTTATCATAAATCACTTAATCAAAATGATACAAAGAATAAATAATAATCATAATAATAAAATTTTAACATAGATATTGTATCTTTTGAACTTCAATTATATTGGATGGTGATAAAAAAATATTCATGACAATTACATTAAATTTTTATATTGCAAATTTTTATATTCATGAACTTCAATTTTTATATATATAGTAACTTAATTAATTGTGAATATTTTAATAATTTAAACGGGGACGGGTATTATGACGGGGATATGTACATCCCTATACCCATCCCCATACCCAATTGAAAAAGACGGGGATTCCCCATACCCAGTCAATGCGGGAATTCTCCATCAAAACGGGGACGAGTTCGGGCAATACCCACAGGAAGTTTATTTGCCATCTCTAGATGAGAACTGAGAGCGAAGAGAATGAATTTATGTCTAACTTTCTATTTCTTTTTTAAAATAAAAAATAAAAGAAGAGATGCAAGAATAATAAATTAATACAATCCGTGAGAAACATACAATGAAAGAGAACAAAAAGAATATGTTAATAAATTTTATTATTCTTTATTATGTTTAATTTTTTATTTTATTATTTATTAATATTAAATATTATATTTTATAAAACTAGTCTGTCACAACCTTGGATCGGGAACGATATATCTAAACTATCTACTCGAGCTTACCTATCATGACCTTAACTCTTGAATGACCTTTAGGTTGGGCCTACCAGTTTCAACCTTAGGCTCGGGACAACTCGTCTCGACCTTTGGCCAACGCCGACCTGTCATGACCTTTAACCTAATTTGACTTTCAGCTTGTCTCAACCTTTGGCCAGGGATGATCCGTCTCGAGCTTCGGTCTCATATGGCCAACCTCAACCTTCAACTCGAAACAACTTGTCTTGAACTTTAGCCAAGCCCAAATCGTTACAATTTTCAACCTAAATAGACCTCGTTTAGACCTTCAACTCGGGCAGATTTGTCTCTACCCACGATCGAGAACAACTTATCTCGACCATTTGCTCGATCGAGCTGATCCATCACGACCTTAAGTTTGGGATGAACTTTGGCCTAGGACGACCAAATTTGACCATTGTACCAAATGAGTCGTCTTAACCTTCAGCTCGCTCCAACTCATGTCGACCTTTGGTTTGTCTTGACCTTCATCTCGTCTTAACCTTCAGCTCGCTCCAACTCAAGTCGACTTTTGGTTTGTCTCAACCTTCTGCCCATCTTCACCTTTGACCTAGGATGACCTATCTCGACATTCGACACAGGACGACATGTTTTGACATTCGTCCCAAGATGACCTTATAGACCTTCGGCCTAGGCATGTCTGTCTCGGCCATCAACTTCAGCCACTCGTATTGATCTTCGTCCTCAAACAACTTGTCTTAACCTTTAGACTTATTGCTCTTTCGACTAGGTCAACCCGTCATGACCTTTGGCATATGTTGGCCCATCTCAACCTTTGAGCTAGGCTAGCCCGCCTTATCTATTGGCTTGTATTGATCTATCTCAACCTTCGGTCTAAGCCGATCCGTCTCAACCTTTGGACTTTTTCGTTCTGTCTTAACCTTCAATCTAGCTCGACGAGTCTGTACCTACCGCCTAAGATGCCCTCTCTTGACTTTTGGCAAGGGCTCACCCAACTAGACAGTCTGTGTTTGTCAGTTCGTCTCAAACTTTAGCTCGAACCAACTTGTTTCGACTTTCTACCTAAGACAACCTCATTCTTTGACATGGCCACACGACTTTTGGTCCCACAATGACCCATCTAGACCTTTGGCCCGACTATGCGTGTCTCAGCTTTTGCCTTGAACCGTTCCATCTCTACTTTCATCCTATGCCATTCTGTTTCAACCTTTAGCACGAGACAACTCGTTTTGACCTTCAGGTTAGGCTGATCTCTTTTGGCCTTTGGTGGCCTATCTCGATCTACAATGTGAGGTAGGTTGTGTTGATCCTCGACCTGAGTTTGTCTCTCTCAACCTTTTGCACAAGTTGATACCTCTTGACCTTCGATAAGGATCGACATGTCTTAATATTCAACCTAAGTTACCTCATTTCAGACTCCATCCAATGATGATTCTTCTTGACCTTTGGCCTACATCGGCCTATCTTAACCTTCAGTTTGGCCAATCAATTTTGACCTACTGGCCAAGATAGTTCATCTCAAACTTCATCCTCTAATAATCAATCCTAAATTTTTGTCTGTTACGACTCACGTTGGCCTTTATCTTCAACTAGGACAACTTGTCAAGACCTATGCCCCATGACAACCATTATTGGCGTTATGCATGAGACGACCAGTCTTAATCTTTGATGTGGAACAAATCTCGACCTTCACCTTGTCTCGACCTTCGACTTTGGCTAGGCAGAGTTGACAATAGGTCCGAAATCACTAATACAAAAAGGCTTTTAACATCCGATATTTTTGATCTTTGACGTCTGCCCAAACACCGATGTCGTATTGGGTGACGTCAAAATTGACATCGGAAAGTAGACCAGACGTTAATTAACGTCGGGGCCAGGAGAGTCAGACATTAATTAACGTCGGGGCCAGGAGAGTTAGACGTTAATTAACGTCTGTCAAGGTTCTACCAGACGTCAAACAGTGCTATTTTCTTTTGAAGTTTTGTTGTTTTTACAACATTCTCACACCTAAACATCAGAAAAATTCCATAATAGTTTCTAAAAGTTTTTCTTAAAAGTATTAACTTCCATATTCCAGAACTACTAGTTAATCAATAACTAGAAAAAGCCATTGAATCAAATGCCTTGTAGTTTAAAAAAATGAGTACAACAATATTGCATAACTATGATAGGTTATACTACATAAATCTATTAGGTATTTGTTATCCTCATGCCATCACCTTAATCTTATGTCGAGAGAACAAAATAACTCTAGCAGATTACAAGAGATGTCTCATATCAAAATCAGACCAAAGAGAAACAAAAGACATGAAAAAGAACATTACCTCAATTACTTGCTAGTTTTGAGGTCCTTGATTTAACCTTACCTCACTCACCCCTCTTAATGGAGAATTAAAGATCAAGGAGTGACCACCTAAATATTACTCCAAGGCAACTTAGAGGTCAGTTTAAAGAAATGTAATCACTTCAACATCATTCGTAAAAAAGAAAAATACTAAGAACTCTCATGTAATGAAAACATAAACTTTATAATTCATGGAATGAGTCATCCTTCATTATTCACTCCACCCAAAATTCATTATGACTCATTTTCGTATGGAGTTCACAACATTGATCACCACATCATGCTCATTTACCCTCCAAATTAGATACGTAGGTTATCAATTCAATTTCAATTTCAATTTCAATTTCAAACGGTATGCATAATTAAAAGTCTAAAAGGAGGCAATCCGCATGAGAGTGTCTGGTACACTCCTTATAATTATACACATATGAAAAGAATTACCTGCAGTATGCATCATGCCATTGTAATCACAATTAACGCTCAATTTAGTAATAACCCTAAATTTAGAAATGGAAAAGTAACCCCTTCTAGCAAAATGAAAGACGAACTTGGAAAGGGTGGCTTTAAGGTCTCCGCACTCTGTTAGCCAAATGGGGATGAAGAGTAAGTGGAACGAATCTCAAAACGCTGCAAATGGGGATGAAAACGCAAAATATTCTGTTCAAAATGCCTAAAATCAATTCATAATCAAATCCCAACAAGTTTGGTGGTGAAAAACGTTCGAAACTCACTTAGATGAGGTTGGAATGGTGGTCGTCGATGGAAAACGCTCGCGGAAACAGTGCAACAGCGTAGGGTTTTTGCGTTTCATGTAAAGATAAGTAAAACTTAACGTCGGTGGTGAAGGAGTCTGACGTTAAGTGACATCGGGGGAACAACTGTCCGACGTCCTTTTTTAAATGACATCGGGGTTTTTTAGGCAGACGTTAAATTACGTCTGATTTGGAACGGGCGGATGTTAAATTACGTCTGATATGGAACGGACAGACGTTAAAACAGTTTGATAATTTACAAAAATGTCACCGGTCATTTTTAACATTGGACTTTTTTTAGGCAAACGTTATAGGGGTGACTATATAACGCTTTTGTGTTAGTGAATGATCGATCTTGACTTTTAGCCTGGGATGGACCATCTTAAACATCTGTCAGGAAAGACCAATCTCGACCTTCAGTTTGGGCCAACCCGTCACAACGTTCAACGTAAGCTAATTCGTTTCAACCTTATGTCTGCGTAAACTTCTGTTGCACTTAGGTTTATATCAATCTATCTCAACCTTGGACGAGCCACCACGCCATTCGACAAGCAGTAGCTCGTCTTAAAACATTCCCATTTAGACCTTTGGCTCGGCCACACGCATCTCAATAATCGACTTGAGTTGGTCGGTCCCGACCTTTGGGCCTCGACGATTGGTCTCATAGTTCGGTCTAGAATGACCCGTTTTACTATCATTTAAGCAATCTATCATGAACTTCAGCCTCAAGATAGCTTGTGTTGACCTTTGAGTTAGGCCAACCCTTCTTTATCTTTAAATTAGGTTGACTCTTCTCGACCTGCGACGCAAGTTAGCATGTCTCAAAATTCAAACTTCGTCTAGGTCAAATTGTATCGACCTTTGGACTGCATAGGCCTATCTCAACCATCAATATGGGCCAACTCATTTCGACCTCTTGGGCCAACGCATATTAGCCTTCATCCTAGGCAACTCGTCTCGGCCTACAGACTAAAACAACTTGTCATGACCTTCGTACCATGATGGTCCATCTTTGACTTCTATATGAAAATGCATGTTGCAACTTTCTACCTGATATGACTCTTCTCGAACTTGGGCATAACTGACAAATTTTGACCTTTCACTTGGACAGGCATAAAACATGCTTTGGCACATCACATGCTTTGACTCGGATTTGCCCATCTCGACCTTCAACTTGGGAAGACCCATCTCGACTTTTAAATCGCATAACACATCTCGAACTTCGGCCTGAGAAGATCCCTTTCTACCTTTAGTGTGATCTAGCCCATCTCGACCTTCGGTTCGAGATGGTCAGAGTTGTCCTTTATGGTGGATCGACATGTCTTGACCTTCGGAATCAGCTGCTCGCTCTCGACCTTCAACTAGAGTTGGCCTTTCTCAACCTGAACCGGTTCGACTTGACCTTTGCTCAAGCTGGCCTCTCTTGACCTTCGATCCAAGTTGACTCGTCTCGAACTTTAACTATTGTTAGCTTATTTTGACCTTTACTTAAGACAGTTCGTTTAGACCTTCTACTTGAGATGACCCCTATCCACCTTCATTCATGGTTGGAACCACCTTGACCTTTGTCTAGGATAAATCGTCTTAGTCTTCATGCCAAGATGGCTCGTCTCAACCTTCAGCCTGTGACAACTCGTCTTGCCAATCGGTCTGGTAATGCCCGTGTCGTCCTTTGGCTTGACACAACTCGTCTCACCTTTTGGATTGAGATGACCTATCTCAACGTTTTGACCTATTGTGGCCCGACTCAACTTTTGGTCTGATGTGGTAAAAAGAGTACTTTATCTCACTACAAGAAAAACTGCTATTACTGACGGTCAAATTCGTCGGTAATGATCAAAATCCGTCGCTAAATCAACATTATCGACGGTAAAAAAATATGTCGGTAAAATCAGATTTTACCGACAGATTTTGAGTTATGTAAGTACCGACAAATTTTGATGTAGGAAAAATCCGTCGGTAATTCAAATTTGGGTGAAAAATTTCTCTTCTTTTACCAACTGAAAAATCCGTCAATAAATTCATCGATAAAAAAATTAAATTATTTACGGATTTTATCGACGAATTTTGAGTTATGTAAGTACCGATAAATTTACCGACGGAAAAATTTGTTGGTAATTCAAATTTGGGTGGGAAATTTCCCGTTTTTTATACCGATAGAAAAATCTGTCGTAAATTTGTCGGGTAAAAAAAATTTGAATTATTGACGTATTTTACCGACATATTTTTCTGTCGATAAATGAAATCTGTGTTACCGACAGATTTTTTGGTCGGTAATTAAAATTTGAGAATCTATCGATAATATTCGTTAATAATTCAAATTACCGACAAAAATATATCCGTGGGTAAAATTTGATCAGTAATTTCAAATTTTTTTTAGTATATGAATTTCTTTCTCCTTTTTTTTTTTCAAAATATATGGCAGCCTTTTAATGTTTTAACTATTTGTTTGCTGAAATAATTCTATCTATAGTTAAGAATAACCAATATGTTATTATTCACATTAAACAGAAATACAAAATTAGGAGAGTGACATTTTTTATATTGATTGGCACCAAATGTCTCAAACCACATAAGACCGAGACTTTCCAAATGTCTGAATCCCCATAGAAGCAAAAGGTTTGGCACCATACTACATTGTTGCCACTGCATCAAACTTATGATAACACCTCTAAATCAATTTACATCCTTTAAAACAACTTCGTAACATATCACATGTTCATCCCTGCTATGTTTCTAGTGTCTTTAAACGTCTGCCATGCAGAAACCCGAGGTTAGATTGTAGATACAGTCAACCAATTTTTTATTAGAATTTTCTTAGGAACAGGAAGAAGGGTTCTATTACTCCCAAGTAGGGTTTTCTTTTAAAAATTGAAGTAATGATGTGCATAAGAAAAAAGATACAAATAATAACAGTGCTATATTAAGACTCTAGACACGAAAAAACAGAAATATATGAATTCGGAGAAATGAAAATTTCGAATATCAAATTTATTACAGCTAAACACATCACCGGAGAAGGAAAACAAATTCCATTAATTAATTTTTTTTCTGTGAATCAAAGAAAAGTTTGCAATTATGAGTACACAGGAATTACCTTTCCTAAGAATATGTGAAGAAATAAAAATCATGTCACTATTTTCCCCTCTAACCCTATGTCCATTACCAGAGGTAGATACGTATAATTAAAATCATTTTCTCGCCAAAAGTGCAATCCTAACTTCACGTTTATTTCATCTAAACTTATCACCTATCAAAGAAAGACAACATTTCCATAAAATAATTTTTGTCTATTAATCCTCCTCCCATTTTTGTACTTATTTTTTTGGGCAACACGTTAAAAGATGAAAAAAAAAAAGAGCACTGTTTGCAATTATATGTGCACAGGAATTTCCAGTTCTAAGAATATGTGAAGAATAAAAAACCATGTTACTATTTTCTCCATATGTGAGTAGGGAACAATATCTTCATTACCAAAGGTAGATGGGTACAAGTGATTTTCTCGCCAAAAGTGCTTCGATCCCAACTTCAAGCTTTAGTTAAGGGGGGTAGGCATTGAAATTAACATTACAACCATGCTTTCTAACACAAGTTTATTGTTGTAGTTTTTACTAAAAGACCATGTTTAAACCTTTAAGACCATTATATTTACTAGAATACAAATTTAGACTAAAAATTTTAATATTTCATAAACTAAAAGTATGAAATTCAATATCAACAAAAATATCACTCCATTTTAAATTATATATGGTATTTTGATACACCACTTGATCAACACAAATACTATTTCATCTAATTTCGTATTTCTTTTTAATGTGAGTAATAACATACTGATTAATACTCTTGCCTGTAGATCGAAATATTGTTGAAAAGTAGTTAAAAAATAAATAGAAAACGAGATAGACTACTCATGTTTTATAATGGAATAAGAATAATATGAAATAACTAGAAATAGTAACTTTCCATTTTTCTAGGAGAATTCAAACTGCATCACATAGGAAAGCAGTTGAAGTTATTGATCGAAGCTACTTATTGTGCAGCAGCAGTTTGAATACACATGAAGGTGGAAACATAGCACACTGGAAGGACAGAGACAGGACAGTATAGTTAATTGCACTGACGATGGTGCAGGAGACTGGTTCAGATTAAGGTTTTCTATAAATTGCAACATTCATACAATCTGTTTTATGCATTCAATTAATTCAAATGTTGTGCACGCACCATTGGTTCAAAATATCGTATGCTGCTTACATGGGTCCCAATTATGTTGGAAGCATGCATGTCTTCTTTATCATATATAGGACGGTGCAAACTGATGCATCTATTGATTAGCCGTATAGTATTAGTTGGGAACACGTACTGGAAAGAACACATTTTTTGTTTATTCTAGACTATCACTTAACAGGAAAACATAAATTATTATAAATTAATCATTTTGAAATTGCTTGATCTTTTGGTTGTAAAACCGATCAGATTGGCTTCTTAAATATGTTTTCAATTTCTGAATTTTAATGTGAAATTAAAATTCGTTCGTAGCATCTAAATTGTTTATGGTGTTTGACACGTTCCTGTTTTAACATATGCTGAAAAACATATTTGAAATATAAAATAATTAATTTAATTGGGTTAAAAGTACTATATCTATTCATTTAAAATTTGAGGACTAAAATGTATCAAAATTTCAGATAGTAACGAAATCTAATTTTGCATCAAAGTTCATAGACTAAAAATATATTGGTTTAATTAGTCGAATGATACACACTTTCATTTGGATGTGTCAGTTTGATATACACTTTTAAAAGTGTGTCAATTGAATTAGAACTCAATTAACACTTTTTTAAAAGCTGGTCAACGAAAATGGATACCATTCAACTAATTAAATCAAACATATTTAATATTTTATCTTAACACCTCCAAAATTTTGTCTTAACATCCGTTACTCGATAAGAAGTTGATCGTGGAGAAAAGCAAGGCTACACAGTGCATTTTCTTTGAGTAATGGATGAATTCGGCATGTTGTTATTACTATCTTTGAAGAGTTAGGCTTTACTATAACTAAGTTAGGAAAGTCTGATGTGCTTTGATTGTACTATTGATCAGCTTTTTTAGAATCGGGTTTCAATTGTAATAAGATGTCATTTAGTTGGAAATATTTACATGGAAACATGTTTCATATTATGAATGAGATGTGTTCTTACTGTACTCTGACTTGAATATCGAAGGTGAGTCAACATTTCTGGAGATCGGGTTGTTCATGTAATATCCTATAAAATTATAATAATTAGGAAAAGTAAATATAAGAAGTGATAATTCATTATTTTAGAAGAATTTATTTAAAAGGATTTTATAAAATATAATGATTTATTATTATTTATTTAAAATTTTTTTTTAAGACATAAAAATTAATATAAAAATAGGAATATGTGTGTGTACCGTAGCCAAGTAGCCTTGTGAGGAGGATGTTTTTCCTTTATTTTAATAATTACAATAAAATAACAAGAGTACCAAAAAGAGAATTGGACAAAGTATTTGATATTAGTTCAGATAAAAAAAATTATATTTAATTGTTAATTTTTCTAAGAAGGGATTAACTAATCATTAAAATTAAACTGAGATTACAAATAAGAGTAATAACAGTTTAGAAAATAAAATACTTTTTTGAAGTTACAAGATATGAAAGACATCATTTTTGAAATTCATAAAACATGAACACCTCATTTGAGTCTTACAAAAAATGTAATCACCTTTTTTGAATCACTCAAAAGATAAATAAACACGTTATTTGAATCCATAAAGAATGAATCCATAAAAAATGAACACTTTATTTAAATAACAATCACACTGAAATCCACTTATTGAAAGTTATTGACTTAAGGGATGTTATACCTGAAATAGATATCCATAATAAATAAAGCCTTATTTATTTATTTATTTATATTTATTTAAGTAAGTAGCAATTAAACAAACGTTAACAATAAAAAAATTAAAATAAATATTAAAAATAAAAATGTTTAGCATTAATTTAACGAAACACTAATTTGATATTTTATTTATTTAAATTATGATCGATTAAGAGAACGTAAATATAAAATAAATAAAAAAGCTAAAATAATTGAGGTCGGTTTGTTTAGAGGTTACTAACCTTATTTCCTTTTAATATTTTATATATTTAAATTAGTGTTGGCTTAGCTTCCGCTAAATATCGAAAAAAATTTGAAAATAAATAAGGTTAGTGATAGTTAAGTTTTATATTCTGAATTTGTGTGTATTTTTTATATTAAATTGTAAATAATTTTAATCTAAAGGTTCAAATTTAAGATGACAAATCTTTTCATTTATAATTTTCTTCCTTCACTTTTAATATAAATCTCATCATCAGTTTTTTTTTTCATACAATGTTATTACTAAAAAAATTTTAAAAATTAAATAGTTTTAATATATTTTATATATTTGATATTTTAAAAGTAAAGTATACATCTATATCTATATATAAAGACCTTTTTGTAGTTCATATTTAATTTTTAATTTTATCTTTTAAATGTTTTTTAAATAAAAATAATTATTTTATTAATATTATTTTTTAAGTGATCATTTTCTTAATTTAACCATTTTTTATTTGACTATTTTTTAAAATTAATCATTATAAACGAAAATTAATTATTATTAGACTATAAAAATAATTTATATGTAATTTTATAATAATAATAATAACAATAATTATAATTTTATTTTTTTATTATCATAAAAAAAGTTAGTACAATGCTTTTACTAGTTTATATAAAAATCACTTTGAAAAAATTGTCATATCAACAAAGTCTACAACTTTAAACCCCAATTGTTGGATAGTCCACCTGTAACAGGTGGTCTTCGACGGCTTATCTTTAAATTGTCTGGCCAAAGGACTAGCTGAGATGTTGATAGGTCATACGGTACAGTCTCAAATATTTGTTGGAAGCATGCATATGTCTCTTTTCTCATGTGTAGGATGGATTCTAAGCATGGATTCGGGTGGAGTTCGTGCAAACTGATGCTTCGATTTATTAGCTGCATAGTATTAGCCGGCGGACACACAATGGAATAAACACATTTTTGGCACGAAGGAAAACATAAATTATTATAAACTCATTTGAATTTCCATGATCTTTTGGTTGTAAAACAGTAAGATTCGCTTCTTAAATACGGAAGTGAGTGCAAAGGAAGCAGTAAGACAGGCATTTCAAATCTATATTGTTTTAATAAGTCCATTTAAATAGATTTATCTCAAATTTAAATTCATATTTTCATATCTTATATCCAGTTTACTTGGATTTGGATTCCATTAATTTTTGGATTTGGAAAATCTCATTGTCAATCTACTTAATTGGATTTTGAATGGATTTAGATTAAATATAATTTTTTTTTTAAATTTTGAAAATCCATAATTAAGATGCATCTAAGTCAAGCCATGATGACTAATCACCAAGTCGAAGGTAAGCACGAGTTGGCTTCAAATGGAGGTTAGTCAAGTAAGTTCCGATTGATTGTCGAGCAGAGTCAGTCTCGAGTGAAGATCAACTCGAATCGATCACAACCAAAGATTAACCCTCGTCGGTCCCAATCAAACATCAACCTGAGCCAGCCTAAGCCAAACATCAATTTGAGTCAGTCCCAACCAAATGTTTCCCTACATCGGCCTTCGTCATACATCAACTTGAGTCAACTTCGGTCAACTTAGTCAAGATTGAAGGTCGACCAAGTCAACCCAACCAAAGATCAACCATCGTTATCAATGGTTAAAGGTTACTCTGACTCATCATCAATCGAAGGTCAACCCGAGTGACTAGAAATATAATTCTCTGTTTCTTGATAATAGAACCATCTTGCCACCTATCATATAAGAAGATGTGCATAACATGAGTGAGACACATACTGTGACACCCAACCTATGAAATTGAAGATCCCTCCAAACTGAAGAAGTTACAAATCACCCCACCTATATATTAAGGCACAATGCCAGTATTACCTCATTGTCTCCTTATATGTCGATGATCTTATCTACACAGGAAACAATGTGGAGATGATGAAAGAATTTAAGGAAGACATTATGAAGAGATTTGAGATGACCGACTTTGGGTTGATGAATTATTTTCTCAGTATAAAGGTGAAATAACAAGAAGATGGTATATTTATCTCTCAAAAGAAATATATTGAATTCCTATTGAAGAAGTTCAATATATATATGATTGTAAACCTGTCAATACTCCATTGGTGATAAACGAGAAGCTACAAAGAAATGATGGAGCACAAGAAGCATAAGCATCACTCTACAAGTGTTTGATTGAAAGTCTCTTATATCTCACAACCACACGACCAGACATTATTTATGCTACGAGTCTTCTATCAAGATTCATGCAAAAGCCAAGTCAGAATCATTATGGAGTAGGAAAAAGAATTTTAACATATCTACAAGACACAAAGGAGTTTGGAATATGGTACAAAACCATGACTAACTCAAGGATGATCGACTACACTAATAATGATTGGCAGGGTCAATAGATGACATGAAGAACACCTCAGGCTATGCTTTCTCTCTTGGATCAAGGATATTCTCTTAGGCATCAAAGAAGCAAGCAACCGTGACACAATCAACAATTGAAGCAGAATACGTGGCTGCTACTAAAACAATAGTCCAGTTGTATGGCTTCGAAAGATATTCAAAGATATGGGAGAAAAATAAAGTGGACCTACTGCAATCAACTGTGACAATAAATAAACTATTGCAATGACAAAGAACCTAGTGCATAACACATAGCAAATAAATATCATTTCATTAGAGAAGTAGAGACAAGTATGAAGGTCCGACCCGAGTATTGCACAACAAAATACCAAATTGCAGATAGTTTTACAAAACTGTTACCAGAACCAGGGTTTGAACTACTACGCGTTATGCTTAGAGTTACCGAATTTGCATTAAAGAGGAGTATTAAGGAGTAATGCAAATTCTAGAAGAATCTAGAAAATGTTAAGATATAGTTATTAAAATGTAATGAAAGTTCTAGAGGAAAGTAGAAAAGCCTAAGATAAGAAGAAAATATCAAGAACATTATACAAGCAAAAATCTAGAACATTCTACACAAGTTGTGACTAATACTTTCTAGAATAGTCTATAAGTCTATAAATACCCATGTACTCAACCATTTGAATGATGACAACAAGTAAGACAACATCTAAAACACCACTCACAACTACATAACATACTACTACTTCTAGATTCTACTATTTCCACAAATTTCTCTATCCTATCAACTATTCCTTTGACAACCTCAAAATATCATAGGGAATACTATATATGAACATTTTAAAATAAAAAAAGAACAAGAGCTGAAAAGGAAATGGGTATAGGGAGTTAAGGGACCTACCACTTTGATCCTGACCCATCTTCTAAAGATGACAGATAAATATTTAACATAAAGGTTTTCATAGAGGGTACGGTATTTATACGTATTATAGTAACGATCACCTAATTGCTGTACCCTTCCGATATATCCTTCTATGTCTCTATATGTTAACTCTTGGCCTGCACTGCGTAAAAACCTAAACAAGGACCGATTCGGGTTACCTTACAACAGTTTGCCATTAAAAATGGGAAGGGTGCCATGCTGTGAGAAGGTAGGATTGAAGAAAGGACCATGGACACCAGAAGAAGACAAGAAGCTCCTCGACTACGTTCGAAAGCATGGCCACGGTAACTGGCGTTCAGTGCCTGCCATAGCGGGTAATCAAACAACTTCTGTATACCTTTTTTCTCGATCAATGAGTGCGCATGTTCTTGATATTGAGGAATCGAAGTTCTAATCTCCCATTTTATGTGTTACATACATGTATGATTTATATGTAGGTCTTCAAAGATGTGGAAAGAGTTGCAGATTGAGGTGGATTAACTATCTCAAACCTGACATCAAACGAGGAAACTTCAGCGCCGAGGAAGACTACACCATTATTCAACTTCATGCTCTTCTTGGAAACAAGTGACCTTTAGTTTCTTTTGGTTTTGGTACTTTAGTATTGGAAAAATCAAATGGTTAATCATATATTTCTCAGAAGCTAATCATGTTTCTCTATTACACACACAGATGGTCAATCATAGCAGCTCACCTGCCCCAAAGAACAGACAATGAGATAAAGAACTATTGGAATACCAACATCAAGAAAAGACTCATCAGAATGGGGTTAGATCCCCTAACCCACAAAACAATAAAACCCAACAAGTTTGAAGCCTCTGGCGGTGGCCATGACCAGTTCAAAGACACCATCAACATCTGCCACGTGGCTCAATGGGAGGGTGCTCGACTTGAAGCTGAAGCCAGAGGATCTATGGTGCAAGTTGGATCGGGATCCTCGCGTTCCTCTGGGCTAATTTTAAGCAGGATTCCAACTCAACCTTGTCTTTCATCACATTCAGTGTCAACCGAAAACAACAAAACGTATAACATGTATGCCCTCGTGCTTGCCACAAATCATGATTTTCAGTCATCAGTATCCACTTTGAGCATTCCCATGCTTCCTGCAGTTTCTAATATTCCACAAATCACGAACATAGAAAGTTCAGTTTCATATAAGTGTCATAATAATGTCATGGGAGCTAGTAGCCACGTTCAAAAGGAAATGGAAGGTTGTGTATCAAATTTTGAAGATGATGACATTATGGTGGCTGTGGAAGCATTTAGAGCAGCAAGGTCTGAGAGTATCGAAGATCTGTTTAATGAACCCACTTCCATTTAGAAGGTCCAATATGACGATTTCTTTTAAGATATGTGTGATTCGTAGCTTCTTCTCTTTGGAGGGTTTTTAGTTTCATGTCAGGTTGGGTGTCGGATGTTTCGCATCCACCTTATGCTTTCTGGTATCATGAAATAGATTATTTATTATATTTTTGTTTTCTCATGTTCTGATGCTGTATTCTTGAGCATTGTGCTTAAGATTTAGTTTTCTTTTTTGTTTTAATGAAATATTCCTTATAAAAAAAAACAACAACTTACCCGTGAGTGCCAAGGTTGTAATGTTGCATGTTACTATCATCTCTATACTTCATGGAAAACCATAAGATGAAAAGGGGTATATGTATCCATTATTTTTGGGAAATAATTAAAAGAGTTAACATAGTCTTCTCATTTAGTCAATGTTACTTTAGTTTCGGTCTCATTGGCAGTACCTTCAATACGACATGTTAGTGATGGAAGACGTCATTTTGCGTTTATTGTTGTAGTAATTTATGTATTTTTCTTGTTTTTCATTTGAGACGACAAAAAAAAATTAACTATATTAAGATATCATTCTCATTTTAGATATGATTTATAACTTTCTAATAGAACTACATCCATTTCTACCAAAATTAAGACAAAAATTTTGTAAAATATAGCATACATTTTCCATTGGCACAACTTAGAAAGCACTAGAGTTGATCCATAATGTTATCTATTCTTTTTCTTGCGGAAAACAAATGTCTCCTTTTCTTGTTATGTACACTAGTCTTATTTTAATCATTAAATTAATATAATATATTTAATAGTTTGATCGTGTAGGAAGAGGGGTTTCAATGGTAACTTTCTCTCTCATAGCGAAGACCCTCAATATAACTGAAATGGTTTGCAAATTGTAGTGTTGACAAAAAGGATCAACCAAGGCTTCTAATTAAAGGACAGTAGTTATGCGGCAGAAATGGAAACAAAAAGTCTTTTTACAAAAGACTACACTTGACTTTCTACACTCAAAATGTGCAACACAAATTTATGTTGGTTCATCCAAACCTAAGAGCAACGTCTAATTCTACATCAAGGCAATTACTTATGAGATTTCAATAAGAAAATAAATTATTACAAGAGTACACAATTCACTTTTGATAACAACGAGTCACAAAACCACTACTAATTAATTATACCATTAGTTTTGACGACATTATTTGAAATTAAAAACATTGATATTACGAATACTTGACATTAATATCATGTATATTCTTATACCTGCCTTTTCCTTTTCTAAATTATATTGTTTTATAGAGATAGTAAGAAATAAAAAATGCAGCTATAAGAATATAGCTCATAGTACTGTAAATTTTCATGTCATGAAAACGAAATAAGTATATTTTCTGAGTATTTCTTGTGGTAAATTATTTAGTATATTCATAAAAAAATTGTGATATTCTGAAAATTTTTATAAATATGAAAAATAGTGAAATTACAAAGTAAACTGGTCTCTTATATTACTGCAAAACTAACTTTTAACGGAAAAAATATATACATGATGTCAATAATAGACGGGAAATATTACACTCAAACTCTTGTTACAGTGACTAGGACATTTCATATACGTTTTCCTTTTTTGTATATTATATAAATAAGAACTAAAGAAATTATATATATATATATATATATATATATATATATATATATATAAATTTTTGTTTTTATTTTTGTTTTAAAGATTTTATTAAATAACCTGAAACGCTAATTAAGTCATATACTTCAATCAATTTGTAATTTAGTACCACATATTAGAGTTTTTAGAACTTAATAATTTTGACTTAGCTAGAATTGTACGAGTTTTGGAAAGGGCATTTACCATTTTTTGTGTTAATGGATTTTTTGGCTTGTAAAAAAATCCTAAACAAAAAATGAGAGGGTTCTAGCCAAAAACTGTGCCACTACAAAGAGCAGCAGGTTTATTAATGTCATGGACTTAGAAACAAACAACCCTAATCAAACCCAGAACTGCCTCAAATTAGGTGACAGACAAATAAACTATGCAAGTTCTTTAATATTTCATTTATAGTTTAAGTTTCTCATTATTACTATTTTGGAACATTTAATTAACAATGGTATATGACGTACAAGGGTTAAATCTATTTTTAATTTCTAAATTTTGATATAAATTAAAATTTTTGTTATTGTTCAAATTTTCATACAGTTTAGTCCACAAATTTTAAAAATAATAAATATACTAATATTCATAACCTAATTGTATTAAATATTTTATGTGTCAAATATTTTAAAATGATTTTTAAGTTGTTTATATCATTTTTATAAATTTTAACTTAAATGTCAGTCTAGAATATTATTTAACAAGTTCAAAAATATTATTATTATTAAATTAAATAGATTATATATTTTTTATTTTTAAAACTTAGATACTAAAATATATAAAAATTGAGGACAAGTACGAATTTCATTTGGAACAAAAATATATTTATCTCATTTATAAATTACTTTATGGACTTGTATGAAAGAAAGCTTTTTAAGGAGAGGCAATCTTTTAGCATTAACTTCTTGATGGCATGTGTTGGATATCGATAACAACTTGAGACTTCTAACTTCCAAATTTTCTGTTGCATGGTATTTTGATCTTTTGACAAAGAATTATAGAAACTTTACCAATATTTTTTATTTGTCTAATAAGAGGCCTAT
>Ga0214544_1001171_pt1 | contig 53100 bp, 25 predicted proteins | sample CNSS3metaG_FD_160074 | JGI IMG/M metagenome (GOLD analysis project Ga0214544, IMG submission 160074) | Root nodule microbial communities from cowpea collected in UCLA plant growth center, Los Angeles, California, USA - CNSS3 | ecosystem: Host-associated > Plants > Roots > Nodule | place: USA...
AGCCCTTATGAATTTAGTTTCTAGTTATTAGAGCCTAAAGAGAGTTTATATTATGCAAATTCACTACCAACTTCAATAAAATAAATTATGTACTTTAGATATTGGAGACCAGTTTGAAAAACAAAATAAAACCTAGTCCCAGATTTTGATTTATTTTTTAAATAGATATTAGAAGTTCAAATAAGAACAAATATTCTTCTCTACCATCATAAATTTTGGGATAAGTACAGTAATATCTTTAAAAGAGTAAGATACAGCAGCACCTTCCTTAAAATAAATGTTAGTTATAAAAGATAATCATGCCTACAGAAGCTGGAGTTTCCGTAGTTTGAAATCTTGGGAAAAATCATTCTTCAACGATTTATTAAAAGCTTGCTTTATGCTCCTTTAGGATATATTAAATCAAAGAAACATTCTAGACAATAAACCACATTATAGGACTACTTGAACATACCTCTCCAATGATGTAACTTCTGCCTCAAGCTGAGAGGCCCTCCCCTTGGCTTCATCTAGAGGCATTGATAAACCCAACTTCAATTCACTATCTTGAAGTCGCTTCCGTATCTCCTTATCCTGTGGTTTATTTATTTTTTTTCCAAAAAAATCATTCAAAGAAGATTACATATGATTTAGTGGTAAAATGGAAGAGATGGAGTAAGGAGGAAGAGAAATAAACGGATATTCATAAATGATATATGATAACAATGGTCTCACCCTTCGTTCAGCACATTCCTTATATAAAGCAATTTGGTCTTGACAAAACGGTTCAATTCAATGTCATTGATTTGCAAGCCTGAAAAAGCTCATAAAACGTTCAGATAAAAGAAGACTGGAATAGACAAACATCTAATATTAAAAACAATGATCTCGTTAACATATTGCACTATTGCTGAACCTTGATGAAGTTAATCCCTTAATTCATTTCTTCATTTTGATTTCTAGTCCCACATCGTTTATTTGAATCCATGAAGCTGACTCTCCTTATTTTATATAAGGCTTAATTTCCGTTGTTTAATTAGCTTTGGGTACTTAGTAGTAATAACCAAAGTTCTTAGCAATAATCTTTTTTCAAATTTTAGGCATGTGTAATATATATTTATTTGATATTCGTTTTTATATTTATGTAGTATTTCTTTTTTTGTATTTTTTATATTTGTATTTATTATTTACTTTTTTAATATTCATAGTTATTTAAGTTTATATATATATATATATATATATATGCATTTTTTTTATTTTTTTTTTTGTATTTTTATTTTAAATTTTTTTTTGTCTTTGTTTACAGTTCATCATGGTGATGTATCGGTATGATGCTTTTCCGGCGAGGATAGGAAGGATGAGGCATCATGTTCGTCCTTACCGAGGTCTTTTAGCTCCTTGCTATAAGATCGACAAGTCTCCAGGCCGCGTTCGTGGAACTGATATGAGACCGGTTCACTCAGAATCCAGGAGAAGTTCCCGTCCGGGTCACTCAGAATCCAGGAGAAGTTCCCGTCCGGGTCACTCAGAATCCAGCAGGAGCCGTCGGAGAGATCATGGTCACCAAGGATCTGACAACTTGAGAAGAAGTGCCCGTATCCTTATGCGCAATACCAGCAGCGGTAGCGGCGGCGGTAGTACCCGTGTTGGGGTTAACGTAGGTAACCCTGTTAATCCTCCTGCTGCTCCTGCTGTTCCTTCTGCTGTTCCTCCTAACCTTAATCCTACTCGTGTGGTTAACCCTTTGGGTAACCCTAATACGGCTGGTGTGGTTAACCCTTTGGGTAACCCTAATACGGCTGGTGTGGGTAACCCTAATACGGTTAACCCTAATACGGCTGGTGTGGGTAACCCTAATACGGTTAACCCTAACCGTAATCCTCCGGTTGTTCCTCCTGTTAATCCTCCGGTTGTTCCTCCTAATCCTGGTGTGAGTAACCCTAACCCTAGTCCTAATATCAGTCTAAGTAGAAACAATGTTGGGTCTATGGGTTTAATGACGCATGCTTTCAAGACAGAAGATATGGCGTCTGTAGAGCAGATTAACAAGTTAAATGCAGATATTGAAGCTCTTGTAGAGCAGATTAACAAGTTAAATGCAGATATTGAAGCTTTTAAAAGAGATGTTAAACAGATTGAGGATAAAAGATTAGCTTGCTTAGTTAAATACTGGAATGATGCAACGGTGATGGTTAACATAAGTAGGATTTAGGATTCAACGGGTATAATGTGTAGGGGCAGTGTAGGGGGTACGGGGTATAATGTGTAGGGGTACGGTATCTTGTATGTAGATCAAGGGCCTATACCCACATCACCATGAATAAAGTTTTCTTTTTTTTTTGATATGTCATTACTTTTCCTTTTTATCCAATACTTCCTTCCTATTTGTTCCGGAATCCTTCTGATTTGTGTGTTTCCTAAGAAAATTAATTATTTAATAACAACTATTTTTTGAAATAAGTAAGTATAATTGGGATTTAATGATGACAAATAAATATATATTAAGACACAATTGCGCGTACTTTTTAATGATGAGAGTAAGATGAGTTTAGAATTATTTACAGGCTTGTTAATTATTAACCTTTTAACAGCACTTATTAATTATTTCTCCGCTCTCTTATGTTCACCACAATAATAATTAGTAAGTGTTAGGTTTGTTTTTTTGTATCTGAAGTTAATTAAGTCCATGTACTTTTGTTATAGACATAGTGTTTTATTTTCAAATCAGTAATTTAAAAAAAATAAAATGAAAACAAAATACACAAATTTATATGTATGTGCGTGTTTAACATAAAGACTTTTTTGAATGACGTGCAAAATAAGTTTGGATAAGTTTTGCTTGAATTGGAAGGTATTGGAAACCATTGCAGAATAAATTTAAATTTCTATTTTCACAATTACCTAAATTCATCTTCTGTAAGAAAATTTGCAGTGAATTTGTGTCGGAAAATGTCACATATAAGAAATACTTGAAAAACATTCAAATAATAGTTCTATCTTAAACATAATCCATTATTTATTTATGATAGACAATTGATCACCTGTGAACCTTAGTATTTTCTCAATTTTAAGCTTAAGCTTATCAAGAATGTATTTTTCTTTTATTGATTAAATGTTTCTTAAAAAAATACAAGTGTTCAGAAATTAGATAAACATAAGTTAATGCAATTTACTTAGGATATAATCTAATGTGTAACACAATCATTCAAACATAAAAATAATAATACTTATTTGAGTAAATATTAATTACATCATCAAAATAATTATTTCTAATTCTTCAACGGGTTCATAACATAATAATATAACTAATTAACTTTTGACACTTACAAAAGTTATATATTTTTCTAACTTATACCACAATGACCCAATGAGTAAAGTTTCATTAATTTTTTTTTTTCAATGAATTTAGTGAAGTTAATTATTTTTAACGAGTTTGTCTAACATTTTTAGAGATTTGAAGTAGACTTTAAGATGTGTCTTTTTTTTAAGTCAAACTCACCTTTCTTTAGTAAAAGTGTAATTTAATGATTTCTTTCTTTAAAAAGGGAAGTGTAATGATAATTGAATCTTAATATGAAAAGTGTATCTTTTAAAACAATAGAGTTTAAGTATAAATAAACTAAATTTCAAGAAAGCTCAACTTAGTTTTGCTTTCTTAAACATGTGTGAAATGATAGAAGCCACAAAGGTGTGTTTGCAAGACCAATATGTGCTTCGGTCAAAATTTAAAACTAAATCTAAAATAATAATTTTGATTATAGTTGAAATTTTGAAGTTGAACGATGTATATAAATTATGGTTGAATGCTTTTATTCTTAAAATAGTATAATTCTATAAATTAAAGTTTCGATTTTAGATTCTTAATTAATTATTCCAAATGAGACCAAACTACTTATTATTTCATAAAACCTGTTAGGAAAAAAATTGTTCATTAATTAAAATTAGTTTATGCACAAATAAAAAAATAATTTTCTTTCTAAAAAATAACTTTTATAAACTAATGTTGAGAAAGATTCGTTTAAAACAACCTTTTTTTATGAAGGCAAATGATAGACTTGCAAACAAAAATCCAAACGTGAATGAAACACTCGATGGGTTTTTGAAAAAGAAGAACCTTCGTTCTGAATGAACCATTTCAAAACGAAAAACAAATTCCTTTACATATTTCGGAATTAAGACATCAAAATGAAGACTTTTTCATTTGGGATTCATCTTTCTTATGTGAAGTAATATATCGTTGGAGTTCAATAAAGAAAAGAGCCTTGTTTTGTTAACTCACAAACCAGAAAGAATTAAATTCTAATTTCCTTTAATTGAGACATTATACAAGGAAGGAAGGTCCAAGTCGATGAGAGAAGTTACAACATATAACTCATGATACCTCTGTGAGTGTGTGTTAGTGAGATCAACCTTAAAAGAGAGCTACACGCATCATAAAAGTAGAACATGAAATTGGCTTCATCCATGCCACCAAAACATCCTTAGTTGAAACACTTCTAACCTTAATGCTGTGTTCTATATGCACAAGTTGAGCACTTTCCCTTATGCATCCTTGTTAGCTTGATCTGCCATAGGGGTATCTGCAGTGCCATCAATTGTGAGTGTAGGAGGGAAACCTAATTGCTCCTTTTCCAGATGGGTACTGTGATCCAATTTTGGTAGAGCAGTGTGCTCCTGAAGTGTTGTTGCTACAGAACTTACCTCAACTGGATTGGTTGCTGGTGGAGATGAACTCGGCACTGTGCGGTTTGTTTGCTCTTGATTTGCATCACTGATATCGTATTCGGATAAAAGATCCATGAACTCATTCAGCAATCTTTGGACTTTTCTGTTTGATGCCATGGATGGAAGAATGTCTTCCCTAAGGAGTTTGTGCTTCCTCATTCCCTGCAAAGATTCAGCAAGAACATTTGAGAAACTGAGAAGATCATGTTCATGTTACCTTCTGTACTGTTTTACCATTTCCAACTTGAATTACTTTTAATAATTCAAGAAAAAAGAGATGTAGATAAGGAAAAGCTTACAAGCACGACAGGATCCCATGCTAAGTTCTTTGAATCCGAAGATGTTTCCCCAAACATCCCTGTTGGAGGTCCAAGGAAACTCTCACAGACTTCTCGTAAACGAGATTCGTCTGCTTCTCTGCAATAGTTTCATAATTTAGTCTGAACTTGTCCAAAATGACAAAGACAACAGAATAATATATATGAACATATATAATCACAAGAATTAAAATTAAGATTTAAGACATACATTTCCATGTATAAATAATATATATGCCACCTTCTTAATAAAAGAAAAATCTTGAAGATAGTTAAAGGAGTTGCATTCCGTTCATCATAAGAATAGTTGTCATACAAACTAGATAGTTCGGCAAAAGCTGAAAGTGTATACAAGCATTGTGCATGTTTTATGTAAGGTCAATGAAGTGATGAACTTGTATTTGAAGGATATCTCAAAGAAAAGGGAGAAGAATAGCACCTTGCAAGAAAGCGTACGTATGCTAAAAGGCATTGACGATATTCATTGGGGGACCCCAAAGCCAAGGAAGAAGCCAATTGAGTTTCCAAATGAGCACGTGTCTGTACTCCATCATCAGTAATTCTGTATCATGGTAGTCATCATCAGAAAGTGCTCTTTTAAAAAACATCACAATTCTAACAAAAGGGGAAAGGGGTTTTTCAATTTTATGATCTGTTAGAATGAAAAACAGTCCATTGAAGACAGGGTAGAATATGACAGATGGGGATTCTGCAATGAAAATGCTGCCACAGTATTTCTCACTGGCATCTTTCATTATAAATGCATATTATATAAGATGATGTGAAACAAATGTATCCAAGAAAAAGTTTAAGTCACACCTTCAAAAGATAAGATGACAAAAATTTGACCAAGATGGTTAGGCCATGGGAGAAAAGAACAAAGAGCCTTGAATGTGAAAAATGTTCATCAAATGAACGTTATGGGGTAAATATTTGACTACATACCTAGTCCAACCTGGCTTCCGGGCCAGATATTTTCTAAGATCAACCTGCAATGCTGCCAGCTCGCCGCTTTGAATTGAACCCAAACTCCAAGAGCTGGAAAAATTTGATGCAGGAAAGCAATCATCTGCAACCCTCAGCCAACACTTGACATTCATATCAAATAAGAAAGCATGACGAGTGGCCAACACTACCAGAGGGGAACCCGATTTTGATAGTTTAACAGATATAACTTTAATGGTTCCTGAAAAGAAATGGTAAATTTTAAGACAACATAGAGCCGCTGAAAAAAATACAAAAATTGTTGGAAAACCGGGGCAAGTTGTCCTCGTACAAGGAAAATATAAATAAGCTGTCAGACAGTGGCCGTAGTTAAAGACCAAGCATCTCCAATATCAAACAAAAGAAGATAGTATATGGTACCTGCATCTTTAGCAGATGAGTTAGGACTTGAAGATACCAGAGAAGCCAATGAATGTTGAAGAAGACAGGTTCTGTTGAATAAATCCCATAAATACAAGGATCCATCCCTTGTCACCAGCAGTAATGTCCAGCGTTCGTCACAGTCTATAAATGTTGCTGCAGAACCCATCATCATGGTAGGCATTGCTCGTCTACCACCCTTTGTGTAAATCTTTTCGGAAGCCAAAGAAAAAAAAATTAGAGATTTCTACAGCATTACAGCTTGCACAAGCGCTAAAATAATACACTAAGCCCATAATTTTACAAGCTTAAGAATACATCTCACTACATACAAATTAGCACTAGTCCCAAGGTACTTAAGCACTTATCAGAATAGTAACTCGACAATACGTTTTCTGAAATCAGAATACTAAAAGATAATGGGAGTAAAGGGATAGGAAACACACAACTTGAGATACAAATTTACAGTCAAATGTTGACAGAGATATCTCTCTTGCATTCAACTAGGTTATTGTTTTCAACCTCAATGTCTTGTAATACGGGATATTATAGGTGTAAGCAACTTTCCTAATCAATTTAAATCATACAACTAAAATATTTAAGTATGTCAGTGGTATGCATGCAAGGAACACACACATTAACAACTTGAACGGACTTAATTGATGCGTAAGAGATGCTACCAAGATACTATAAAACATGTGATGAAAACCCTCGAAGGCATAGAAGAGACAAATCTTTAATATATTAAAAAATGAGGGTATTATAAAGAAAACACAACTAAGTTCAATAATACCAAGAGAAATTATTGTAAAGGATCTGGGGTACGACTACCAGAGCTCGACATCAGTCATAAATCAAATCGCAACATATAAGAAATGTTAACAAAAATTTAGCATTTAAAGAAAACCATGCATATACATGCAGAAAAGCAATTTACCAGTAGACATCCATCTTCACACCCAACGGCCCAAAAATTTCCATTGCCAGCTAAAACAGTAACTTTTTCTGATATCCAATCAGACCATAGTATCTGAGACCCCTTCGAGCACACAATTTCTGTTTCTTTCATCATAGATGTATTTCCCAGCCCCACGATGTCATTTACAGCATGTTCTCTTGACCGTGCTTCCAAAAGAATAGGTGAAGAATCTTCTCCGCTTTTCTTGTCAAATACTCTAATGGAAAGTGTACCACTAGAAGCAGCTGAAGAACTGGAAGTCATCAAATTGGCCGACTGGTCAACATTGACACTTCCGTCACCAGTAGAAGCTGGAACCTTCTCAATCACTAGGCTCTCAGAAATTGTGGTCTTAGAAGTAACCCCTGAGCGCTCTTTCAAATCAGTATTTCTCCCATGTGCTGCTCCCAATGTACTTACTCTTACACCATCATCATTGGAAACAATTCGGTCAGTATCCTTTCTGTGATCCGAAGACACTGCAGGAAAATCAAGTGATTGCTGAACTGCACCTGAAATGTTTTCCTGTTGAACAGGTACTCCAACTGCTTCTGGAATAATTCTTTTACGCCCATCAGGTCGTCTATATTCTCTTTGCTTAACAGGACTAGAAATCCGGCCAGAGGTTGTAACTTTGTTTGATGCATCACCAACTGGACCTACGCTCTTCTTACTATCATCATTTTGAGGTTCGGCGTTCTTTGTAGTAACTCCCGCATCAGCATAAGCCTTTGCCTTAATTTGGTTTTGCTGAACATCTGAAACCACTTTTTTGCTAGTTGTTAGCTTGGCAGAAGCAGCTTCTAACAGTAACTGTGCTGGACTTTCAGCTAAGTTTGCTTTACGACCCTTCACATCACCATAACGACTTCTCTTCAACTCGTCTAGCTCAGCATCACCTAATCTCTGACCAAGTTCCTTTACCTCAAAATGAAATGTAGCCACGGACCCATCCAAGGAACATGCAAAAAGTGAATATCCATCAGGGCTCCTATTTGAAAAGGGAAAAGAAAGAACAGCAATGAGGAGTTACTCACAAAAAATAAAATAAAACCAAAATAAATATCAAGCAAAAATACAACATTCACATATCACGTCAACCACAACCAGAGATGAAGAGAAGTACCAGGACAAATCCACAACACTTTGAGTAAAAAAATGCTTAGCCACAAATAGAGGACGAGGACTTGCAGTAGTCCAAACTGTTATAGTTCGGTCCTGACTTCCAATGGCAATAACATTGTAAGGTTGTGGCTCTTTGCTTCCAGTCTTGGAAGTGCCATTGGACCACCCAACAGGTACAGATTTCATTTCCTGAGCATTGGTCAAATTTCTTCGGAACATAGAATGGTTGAACTTCACCACGATGATTGGAGCATTGTGTCCTAGAAAATCAAACGTTGCAGACCATTCCCCTCTCTCCAGCACTGGGGCAGAATGCCTTGGCTTCTGGAAACCATGAGTAGTGGTGATAAAATGACCACAAGGTGACCATCCAAGACGCCTGAAAAAGGTTGATCCAAGCTGAAAGGAAGAGACGTTAATTAGGAAATAGAGTTGCTTATTCCATAAGAAAAGTTTTCAAATTAAGAAACTTACCGATTTTGCCCAGTGACCATCTGTCCTATGGGCAAGACTCCAATCACTAGTTCGCCAAATAATTACAGTTTTATCATCAGATTGACTTGCTATAAAAGAGCCAATAGGATCCCAGGCAACCCCCTTAACTAGACTAGAGTGGCCCCTTAGAACAGCAGTGCAAATGCCATTGCTCATATTCCATACGTGGATAGTGTTGTCCAAACTCCCACTAGCCAATGCAGAATCATCAGGAGACCAATTAAGATCCACCTACTTTAAGCACGGAGAAATAGATCCCAAGTTAATGATGATCATTGAAAATGCAAAAAGCTTTTGAACAAGCAGCTAGTTATCCATTTAGATGATAATTGATTCATTCAAATATGAGAGCAAATGGCAGAATGGAATTAAATGGTTCAAACAAGAAACTCTTTTTTTGCAAAGGATGAGATTGAATAATAAAAGCAATAGCATTACCACATCTGCAGTGTGCCCTCTCAAAGTCATTGCAACTTTCCAGTTTTCAATATCTGGGGGCTCTCCACTGCCAAATTCAGTGGTTCCAGAACCAGGTTTTCTCTCATGAATTAATATAACCTGATCATCAGACCCTGATGCAACAAACCTTCCATGTTTTGCCCACCTAACACAGTTGACAGATCCAAAGTGATCCCGCAGGGTTGCAAGAAGCCTTTGAGAAGAGGCATCATTTTCTATGTCAGTACTAACAGACTTCATATTCCATATTCGAACCTGCATAGTACATTGTTGAGAATGTAATTATGTGAAAATTAATTCAGGTGCTTAAAACAGATTAAGAAATTAAAGTTGCAAAAAGGACCCACTGTAGTCCTGCCCTGAAGGTCAGAATACAACTAGTATTCTCCAACATAAAGTGAGATCATTACTAAGGAAGACAGGAAACTTATGAAAACAAAACAAGTGAAGAAAACCAATAAATTGTAGCACAACTACTGCACATGACATACTACTTAGATGTGTACCTAAACCTGACACTAGGCACCTTACTAATGTTAGATCTTTAGTATTTCTTACTTTTTAACGAAAAAAGAGTTCACCAAAGTGCACCAAGAAAACTTGGTTTCAAGAGCAAAGTTGTGTCTGAAAAAACAACTGACAAGCTCATTAGGAAGCTATTCTTACAAATATGAGACAAAAGATACTCTCTTCCTTAAGAACCAGTCGTTAACCAGAAAGTAAACAAGAAGTGCAATTTACCTTGAATGAAGAAAAATATTTAACAATTTCTATACTTCATTAGAAATTTTGATCAGTGATGTCTATTAATGGAAAATATAAATAAGGCAATATTCCTCTGTATCTAGTGAAAAGAAAGAACAATAAAAAAATCCCATATTCAAAATTACGGTATTGATAAGTTTAAAATCTTCAAATAAAAATGGGAAGTCATTTCCCAGAATACCATGTAACTGAACATCCAAAATTCAAAATTATCCACAATTGAACCTTAAAGACAGTAAAAATTCCTTACCTTGTGGTCACCACCACCAGTAGCAAACCTGAGCCCTCCGGGTTGAACATCAATGGAGAAAATTTGCATGCCTTCATGCCTAACCCAACTAGGTTTCTCGGCTATCATCTTCCCCAAGAAATAAATTTTCTTCTTTCACAAAAAAGACACGATCTTTCTTCCACTCTGCTCGCTGGAAATTCAAAAGAAGAAAGAAGCTTGAATTTGGGGACAGCGAAATGAGAAGAGAATTTCACCCACTACGCCCAAAACTCGCAAATTCCTGGTTCTGAATCCCCCAAAGTACAGTGAAACCGAGACAGTAAAAAAAAAAAAAAAAAAAATTTAACATGTACCGACTTTAAGGGTTTTGCAATTTTCCTCAAAGGGTGAAAAACCTAAATTGAAGAGCACCCAAGAAGAAAAAAAAAGAATCTTCTTTCGAATTTAAAAAATAAAAATAAAAAGCTAAAGGGACAACAAGGGCCTAAGCTTGGGGATAAATGGACAAAAACCCTAAAAGGTGAAGATGTTGGTCGTGGAGAAGATCGAAGGTTAACTTCCTCCTTAACGGTCAAATCTAGCTAAAATTCGAATGACTAAAAAATAAAAAGATAATTTTTTTAAAGGATAATAATAATAAAAAAGAAGCAGCAGCATAACAGAGATTGAAAGAGAAAATGGTATAGTGGTGGAAATAAATGGTTAACTTACTTTATGAGTGAGGCTTTCAAATTCTCTAACCTTCAATGTGCAGATTCCCACTGGTTAGTAGCACTAAGAAGCAAGAAAGTATACATACAATTATTCAAGCAGAAACAAATACACAGAAATTGTATAACATTGGTTTTTTTCAAAATAAATATGTGTGATGTGATGTTTCTTTGCAGTGTCGGGTTTTAGTTTAATATTTACTTGTTGGGGGAAGAATTTAACCTATTTAAAATTGATAAACCCATACACTAAATAAGGTTATATGTTAATAAAATTTTCTGATATGTTAATGATATATAAATTTATCAATAATAAAATAATATAACATTAAATTGATATCAGCATAAATATTTATTATAATAAAAAAATATTTTTTTTATTTTATAGACGTTTTATTATAAATAGTTATTTTAGTTTAAAAAAATTATTAAATTAAAAAACATCAAATAAAAACTGATTAAATTTTAAAAATCAATCACATAAAAGATAAAATTTGCAAGATTATTATTTAAATTTAAAATAATTACGTATTAAGAATATAATAGTATAGAAGTGTAGATATGTTGATTAAATTTAAAATCATTTTTTATTTTTAGTTGTTAAGAAAGTATAAAATAGAATATGAATATTAAGTCAAATTAAAATGAATAATCTAAAATATAATTTAAATTCACTTTCAATACACATTAAGTTTAATTTTTCTAAACAAGTTTAGTCACTACAAAATATTAAAATTAATTTATATATAAATAATAAATTAAAAAACTAATATACAAAATTAGAATCTGTTTCAAAATATGAGAAAATAGGACCTTTTGTTTCTATATAAATTAAAATATAGCTATAATACTTTGGGTCCCGTGACATATATTGGTTTATAGCATTTTTTTAAAAGAAAATGTCTTTTTTATAATAACCAAGTTGAGAATAAATTAAAGAAAATGGAGGACCACTTAGGTTTGGTACAAGGGTACATTTGGTAAGAACAATAAATTAATAGAATAAGAAGTTATTTGATGGCACTGAAATATATTAGGGGTGCCAATGGAGGCTGGTCCGACCCGCATAAAATTCGTGTTGTGTGAGTTGGTTCATCCCGTTTCGCACATTTTATGCGGGCTGTAAATACTGATCTGTTCTGCATATTCTTTGGTCTACGAGCTTGCGAGCTGGTCCATTTTTTTTAACTATTTTTTATTTTTTTTATTTTTATGATAAACTTTCAATGTTTAAAAATTGTAAAACTTTAAGAAGTTTACAAAATTAAGTAAAGACTTTGGGAAATTAGATGATAAATTGATAGTTCAACATTGTTATCATATTCATATTATGACATACACAATGTATTCTTTAAATTTTAGCACATTAAAAAATACATAATACTTGTCTTTTCCAGTTATACAAGAATTTGAAACGTTAATACAATAGTCATAAAAAAAATATATATATATACATAAGTGCAATTTCTTTTATTTTTTTTAAAAAAAATTATGCGAGCTTGCGGACCGATCCGCGCAAACTGCGAGCTTATGCGAGCCGGGCCATTGCAGACCTACGGGCTCACTACTCTAGCCCGTCCCGCGTTTTTTTTCGCGGGTCTACGGGTCAGTCCGACGGGCCTGACCCTAACTGCACTCCTAAAATATATTGAAAATAAATCATATTTCATGAGAGAGAAATAAAAGGAAAATAGTATAAAATAATATTATTTTAGTTTATTTAATTTTAAAATTATAGTACTATTACTTATTTATAATTTTAAGCATCGTCATTTTAATTATTTTTATTTCTAATATTAATATGTTTATTTATTATTTTATTGTTGATTTTTTATAAACATTATTTACTTATTCATTATAACAAGCATAAAATTTGGAAAGACACTCAAGCCTTTCGGTATTTAATTAATTATCTGTTTTACTGAATTGACCCAGTCTCGTTAATTTATATTTATTTATGGATTTATATTCTTATTTTGAATATTAGTTATTTTACCATTATAATTTTTTAAAATTTAAACTATGGAAACATGTTATTTTGAAATGTTTTTTTATTTTAGCCACTTCTACGTTATTATATAAAAATGTGAATTTAGCTGTATTTATCAAATTAAATATTTGAATAAATATTACAATTGAAGATAGTTTTAAATTTTGAAGTTGTGAACATGACATTACAGTCACACGTGGGCTTCTTCTTAGTATCAGTTCACATGTCACTGTTTCGCTTCTTACTAAAGAACCCAACTACAACAGAAACCATAGCCATTATAATGGTGTTCGTAGCATCATTGTACCTAACACTGCTTAAAAATATGAAACAAACAAAACCCTTCTAAAAAGTCACCATCTTTAGAGTAAAAATTTTCCACCAGAAATGACTTTGAATACAACTTTAAGGACATTCTCGAACACTTCAACCAACCCAATTCTCAGACTTGGACGTTACCAATTTCACTGCCACTCCAACCCTCTTCTGCAATCCCATGCTGTTGCCTTAAATTCAAAGACCCTTTTAAGGGACACTGACCCTCCCATTGCACAACAACTGTTCGATCAAAGTCCCATTAGAGACCTCAAACAACCTAACCGGCTGCCCTTTGGTTCCTTTAGCAATGAACAATCCCAAGAAGCCCTCCACCACTTTGTCTCTATTTGCCGTTCTGGTTTATCCCCTGATGAGTTAAGCATGTGCTATGTTTTGGATCATTGTGCAGGTTCCTCTGATGGGACTGTCGGTGAACTAGTGCATTGTCAGTGTGTGAAATGTGGATTTGTGCACCATGTTAGCGTTGGAAACTCTGTTGTTGATATGTACATGAAAACTGGAAATGTTAGAGATGGGAGGAGGGTTTTTGATGAAATGGGTGACAAGAATGTGGTGTCTTGGAATTCCTTGCTCACAGGTTATTCATTGAATGGGTTTAATGATCAGGTGTGGGAATTGTTTTGTCAGATGCAAGTTGAGGGATACAGGCCTAACTATTATACTGTTTCTACTGTAATTCCAGCTTTGGCCAAGCTGAGCGTGGTTGCTGTAGGAATGCAAACTCATGCCATGGTTGTAAAGCTCGGTTTTGAGGCAGAAAAACTCGTGTGCAACTCGCTAATCAGTATGCTTTCAAAGTCAGGGATGTTAAGAGGTGCCAGAGCTATTTTTTATGGCATGGAGAACAAGGATTCAGTTTCTTGGAATAGCATGATTGCTGGACATGTGATAAATGGACAAGATTTGGAAGCTTTTGAAGTATTTAACAAAATGCAACTTGCAGGGGCTAAACCAACAAGCGCGACATTTGCATCTGTTATCAAGTCATGTGCCAACCTTAAAGAATTAGGTTTGTTAAGAGTGCTGCACTGTAAGACTCTTAAGAGTGGGTTTTCCGCTCACCAAAAGATCCTAACAACACTCATGGTAGCGTTAACTAAGTGCAAGGAAATGGATGATGCCTTCAGTTTATTCTCCTTGATGGACGGGGTTCAAAGTGTGGTTTCATGGACTGCGATGATCAGTGGTTACCTGCAGAATGGGGGCACTGATCAAGCTGTGAATTTGTTTTCTCAAATGAGGGGTGAAGGTGTTAAACCAAATCATTTCACTTATTCTGCCATCCTTACCGTGCAACATGTTGCTTTCATTTCTGAAATACATGCGGAAGTCATCAAAACTAACTATGAGAAGTCGTCTTCGGTGGGAACTGCACTTTTAGATGCTTATGTTAAGATAGGAATTATTGATGATGCTGTTAAAGTTTTTGAACTAATTGAAGTGAAGGACGTAATAGCTTGGTCTGCAATGCTAGCGGGATATGCCCAAGGAGGAGAAACTGAAGAAGCTGCTAAAATCTTCCACCAATTAACAAAGGAGGGGATTAAACCAAATGAATTCACCTTTTGCAGCATCATTAACGCCTGTACAGCTCCAACGGCATCAGTAGAGCAAGGAAAACAATTCCATGCATATGCAATTAAACTGAGATTGCATAATGCTCTGTGTGTAAGTAGTTCCCTTGTTACCATGTATGCAAAGAGAGGCAACATTGATAGTGCACATGAAGTTTTCAAAAGGCAGAAGGAGAGGGACTTGGTTTCATGGAACTCGATGATCTCTGGATATGCACAGCATGGCCAGGCAAAGAAAGCATTAGAGGTATTTGAGGAGATGCAAAAACAAAAATTGCAAGTGGATGCTATAACATTCATTGGTGTCATTTCTGCCTGCACTCATGCTGGCTTAGTGGAAAAAGGTCAAAACTACTTCAATGCAATGATCAATGATCATCACGTTAATCCAACAATGGAGCACTACTCCTGCATGATTGACCTATATAGCAGAGCAGGAATGATGGAAAAAGCCATGGATATCATAAATGGGATGCCATTTTCACCAGCTGCAACCGTGTGGCGCATTGTTTTGGCAGCTTCTCGAGTACACCACAATATAGAGCTGGGGAAACTTGCAGCTGAAAAAATTATTGCACTCGAACCAGAAGACTCAGCTGCATATGTCCTATTATCAAATATGTATGCTGCAGCAGGAAACTGGCAAGAGAAAGTGAATGTGAGAAAACTAATGGATAAGAGAAAAGTGAAAAAAGAACCTGGGTACAGTTGGATTGAGGTGAAAAACAAGACTTACTCATTCTTGGCCGGTGATTTGTCGCATCCTTTGTCAGATCATATTTACTCAAAACTTTCGGAGTTAAATACCCGGTTGAGGGATGCTGGTTATCAGCCCGATACAAATTATGTGTTTCATGATATTGAAGATGAACAAAAAGAAACGATTCTTTCTCATCATAGTGAAAGGCTTGCCATTGCCTTTGGCTTAATAGCTACAGTTCCTGGAATTCCCCTTCAGATTGTGAAGAATCTTAGAGTTTGTGGAGATTGCCACAGCTTTATTAAGTTAGTGTCACTCATTGAACAGAGATATATTGTTGTTAGAGATTCAAACCGATTTCACCACTTTAAAGAGGGTTTGTGCTCATGTGGGGACTATTGGTGATGTTTGGGCTAATATGTTTTATTTGTTTCGAAGATTCTTTGGTTGATTTGGTTGATCAGACCTTTGTTTTCCAGAGAATTTGAATCCATGAAGCCTCTCTAAGGCATAAATTCTGATGGCAGCTTTAAGGAAAGAGTGTTGGAATTGAAATCCACACGTGACTATTTTTGTGGATACATTTGAGGTAGATTATGGCAATGAGTATGATGATATTGGTTTTCCACTCTTGGATCGCCCATTGCAGATACTATTATGGGAAAACCTATTTCTTATGATCACTTTCTAAACATTACAGAAATCAAAGTTTAAAATGCGATTGCTTAGATATCCTAAAGTTTAAGAGGGTATGCATGCGTTTCCTTCCTGAACCAATAAAAGACAATCATATGTAAAAATCACACCATAAATGAGTTAGAATTTAATTTTAAAGATGTTTAAAATTGTATATTTGCTAAAACCTTCTTCAAGATTCATTTCAAGTGTTTATAGTTCAATATTTAAATTAGTTTGAAAAACATGCTAAATATAAACAAAATGGGACTATTCATCTAACTATTATAAATAATAAATGCTAAATAAATCATATCATTAGTTCTGATACTCATAAAACGAATTTTGTAAATGCATGTTCATAACCTTAGTCTGATCCCAATGCACTTTAATCTTTCGAACCATTTGTTAATTTCTATCAACAACATATTATATCCCGAAATGCCAAAATTTGTAGGAAAAAAAAGTTAAACATCAGGGAGCCAGACTCTCTAAAGCTTTGAACAAAATTCAAGCATGTCTCGTCTAAACCATTTGATTGCATAAATTTCATCGAACATTTAATGAGTGAAACTCACTTGCCCATGTCCCTGAATCATATAGTTCCAGCCAGCATGACAATATGTAAATTTAATAACTCTTGTTGGTTGATTTAGTCTTACAGAAAAACTGATAACGTCCAGGAAAAAAGTATAAAAAAAAAAGAGCTGTGATGTGAGATAACAATGTAATATCAATAGTATACCGACAATGGCCAGTTGAATAGAAAAACATTCTATCATTACAATTAGTCAACAGTTTATGCTAAGTAGAATAGCCTGGTCAACATGGCATCTTTTATTATGAGTCTCTCGTATGTCCCCATCAGCAGTAATTTTTACTGCAACATATTTCTTGAGTATCTGATCCGTCGCGAAACTAAAAAGCACTAAAATCTATGGCCATCCTACATCCACCAAAGCAGACAAACATAAGAACCAGAATCACACAAGTTATTTTTTCAAATCATTTCAGATTCTGTTATACACAATTTAGAAGTAAAATGAGTATCGACCTTTATAAATCCACCTCGGTACAAAATACAAAAGGGGCCTCTGCATTCCCCAGAACAAAATGAAAAAGATGCATTTCATTTGATCCAGCAGCTAAATAAATTACAGATTATAACAATATATTTGAAGCCAGTGTGGACCCTTCAGAGTGAAATTCCATCAGTATTAACCTTCCTCTCCAAACTCCTTCGTGAATCTCTCGTGAACATCAAGGTCGGTTTTGCTTACTGTAGGCCTTTGTCTAGCGAGTACCTTCTCAAAATCTGTCCTCGTAATAGGGGGTGGCAGGATCTACAACAAGTTTCAAAGTAGTAAGCACTTCCCAGCTTCAATTAGAGACATAACAAGCTCGTCCAAAGACAACTCTACTTCTCCAGTTATCATTAAGAAAATGAAGACACTTCGAACAGTCCTACTACCATAAAAGACTATACACATTAAATACCTTAGAAGCAAGTCCTTTTGTAGCAAGATCCTGCATTGTGGTTTGTACAGAACCCTGTTGCTTTGGTCCACACGGGATCCACATACCCTCGGGATTTTTAAAGAAGAACATTGCATCTTGGGTTTTGCGAACAGGTTCAAATAACACATCTTTTACCTGAAGAGCAAGTCCAAAATTGTTTACTAGAGATTCATCAAGTATTAGATTAATGAAACCAATCATTTCACATAAAAGCAAACTTACACAGACAGAGATATCTGAACCAGAAAACCCCTCTGTCCTGCTCGCCAAGTACTCAAAATCACTTTCAGTCAAGTTATTAGGAGTATCTCCCAGATGCACCTGCTCGTTTATTAAGCCCGCAAAATAGCATATTAAACCCATAATATTTGTATAGCACAACAAAATCCATCATTCAACAATCAAAGTACATTGTACTTGCCTTGAACATGTGTTGGCGAGCCTTCAAATCTGGTAGTGGAATATATATGCGCTTATCAAATCTTCGCCTTATTGCCTGCAATTAGAAGTGCAGTAGTGAAAACAACATAGTATTAATTCTATATGGGATTGCATAAACAAATATTATTTTTCTGACCTGGTCTAAGGCATAGGGTGTATTGGTCGCTGCAAGAACAAGAACTTTCTGGTCATTGTGCCCTACACCCTACAGTGTAAGTGGATAAACTATATTAAATAAAACAGAGAAAACATATAAAATGAGAGAATAAAAAAGTGAATTTCTTGTTGGAAACTTCCCTGATGTTAATAGCAAAAAAGTGAATTAAAATGAGAGAATAAAAAACAGATACGCAAGCCATATATTCTGACGATATTATACAAAGTAGTAACTGCTGGGTTTAACTTAATAAACCAGTGTAAAACAGAACAGAACCTAGCATTTCTTTGAGACGTAGATATAAGATAGAGAATAATTGAAAATATGCAACTTTATTTGTGAAGTGCAAACATTTCACCAAACAAGAACAGTACACGGCACGCCAAGTACACCACAAGGACAACTTTAAATCCAAGGTGAATGTAATTATTAGCAACTGTGAAGAATTGCTTTGAACAAGAAAAACACCAGAGAAAACAACATGCTGATTATAGGTTTAATGAAACCGTAGAATTAGAGCTAGTTCCAAATGTTGCAGTTATATACTCAAACATGATTGAAACCCAAAAACAAGTAGCAAGGGCCAACATGAACTAGCTCAGTCTTCCTATTCAACTAATATAGCCACCTCACATGCAAAAACAAGAAAAATTTAGCTGAATTGTTTTAAACAGATTACTGGTTTAGCCTTTCCAATTTCAAACCAAAAGAACGGAAGCATATATGATGTGTTCATTAGAACCCAGCCAAGCGAGGACATAACCCAAGGAGGAAGCTACTTTTAAAAATTAATCACGTGTTTGTGCTTAAAAGGACTTATCAAAGAATTTATCAAATCACTGACGTTTTTTCATCATGATTTGAAGCTAAATTAACAATAGTTCCACATATATGGCTATACAACACTGACTAAGGCAAGTTGCCAGCTTGTTGTGCACATGCAATATTGCAATTCATAAGTAAACCTACAAACAATTAAAACTAATACCTGCATCTGAACCAGAAGCTCTGTTTTAATTCGTCTTGAAGCTTCGCTCTCATTGCCTTCCCCACGCTGACCACATAGGGAATCTATTTCATCAATGAATATGATGGATGGAGCACTTTCCCGAGCCATTTGGAAAAGATTTGAAACCAGCTTTTCACTTTCACCCATCCACTTTGAAACAAGGTCTGATGAAGAAACACTGATGAAGAATTCAAAAGTTAAAAATGCTTGCAAGAAGAACATGTCCACTTATGGACCTACATTCACAACAATTCAAAAGACCATTTTTGAATAGATATCATATCAAACATATCTCAAATTCATAATAGAACTGCTGTCAAGAAAAAGTATAGAGAAAATGGAAAGATGAATTAGAAGAAAACTACAATCATGGACGTGTCATCTTCTTAAATTTACAAAAATGGGAAAAAGTACAACACCATTTATCATGGTGCTAGAAATTTAAGTGTTAAATCAAATGGTAAATAACATTTATTTTACTTCCTTTAATTATCATACAAAAATAAGATTCGAAAACAAAAGAGGACAGGAAACAACACTACAGGAATATTGCAGTTTTTTAGGATTTTAATGTTATTTTTCATACAAATGCAACAACGGTTATCAAACTCACAAGTTAACCCATTAAGTTGGATGCATTTACGTGCCCAGTCATGGCTTCCGAGTCAACTCTCAAGCAAACTCATTTTTCAGGTAAAATCAGATGTAGGATCGGTTAACTCGTTTGAACTCACAAGTTTGTAACGATTTGGTGAGTTCGACGAGAAAAAGTTTTAAACCCAAAACGAAGTCGTATTTAGGGCTCCAGTGTTTTATTATTAACTAAAGTGAAGATGGCTTCACAAGGGGTGATGACCATGAACCCGGTGGGGCTGGTAAAAGCTAAAGTGCTGGTGATAATACTGTGCAGGATGCTCCACTGCTAGCTTAACGTTTACAGATTTGTTCACTGGAACTGATGTGGGATAAAAGTATGCAGGTACTACAAAGTTTCAATGCATATTCTGTCAAAAAGTATATACTGGAGTAATATATAGGTTTAACCATCACTTTGCTCAAACAATTCAGAATGTTGAACCTTGCAAAGCTGCTCCAAAGTAAGTGAAAATGGAGTCATTGGGAGTTGTGGCTGGTTTTAAACAAAACCAAGGGTGGTAAAAGAGTACCAGGGCTGAAAAGAGAAAAAACAATGAAGTTGATGGCATTGAGAATGTTGAAATCATAAACCTTTTCCAGAGAAAACGCATTTGGCTCTGAAGACACAATCAACACCATGTTTAAGAAGGGTACACCAGAGAATGCATGTCAAATAATTGCAAGGTTTTTCTATTATGTTAATTCATTGTGCACCATAGCAAAAGGTTTTAAACCACTTTCCTATCATAACATTAGAGGAGTAGAGCATTTGAAACAATAAGTGAAGTTTACAGTGGAGGCTACTTAAGAAGATAAAACTGTTTGGAAGCAATTGGTTCCACGATAATGACTGGTTCGTGGACTGACAAGAGAGGGCCAAATCTAAACATTTTCGTTAACTGACATGAAGAACGTAAAACCATTTGGAAAGTGATTGCACAATAATCGTTGATTGACAATTTTAAATTTCCAGTTAGCAGCCCCTAAAGGAATAATGTTTTTGAAGTCCATTGCTGTGTACCACATGTTTAAAACAGAGAGCAAAGCCTTTGAGATGTTTGATGGCCATACATAGATCAAAAGATTTGTCAATCACATTAAGCATGACATGCAGCTCAGCAGGGCAAGAATATAATGGGACACGGTAATATTTTTAAAATGTGGCATATGAATTGTAATGTATTTATTAGTGTTAGAGATCTCATGTCAACTACCAATATGGTCAAATTACAGTAACAAGTTGGTGCAAACAGAACCTCACAAGTTGATTTTATGAGAATGAATTAAACTTAAAGTTCATTTTGTAAGATAGTATTAGAGCCTGTCCTAATGAGTGTTTGCCAGGCCCATTGTGTCACCTGGTATTAGACCACTATCAAACCACCCGAAAATAACTAGTTCCACACTTGAGACTTTGAGTCAGCAGAGTCAAGAAGTGTGTTGAAGATCTCAAATCAACTAGAGATGTAACTAAACTATAGTATGAAAGTGGGTGCAAACCTTACAAACCAGTTTCATGAGGTTGAGATAGGCTTAAAGTCTACTTAAGAATCCTTACCTAACAGCCTATGTTAGCATTATTTGTATTTGTCCAAAGTCATTAGAGAAAAACCCACTTAAAGCAAAAGACAACAACTGATGTATTTATCATGGCAAGTTTAAAATTAATTAAAAAGAAGTAAGCTAGAAGAACTCCGGAGTTGGATCTTCCTGATGTTTGGCCTAATGATGAGCAGAAAATGATGACGAGATTGAAGGTTTAGACAACGGCACCATATATTTCAATGCTTCTCAAATCAAGATGAGGGAGAAGACAACTTGGCTTAAGACAAGTTGGAGCGGATATAGTTGGTCATCACGACTAGGAGAATTTGGTTGGCGAAGTAGATGGAGTTGAAGGTGAGGATCAAACAGTAGATCCTTATGATTATAATGCAAGCACATGTCAGATTATGCCGTACAATGTTTTGTGTACCTGTGTTGTAGAGTTATTAAGTTTTATACTACCTTATGGGTTATTACTTATGAATTTTATGCATGACATGGAAAATATGGATTATGAATTCTGTAAAATCTTCCTAAGACCCCCTTCCTATTTTAGATAAATAATAGAATTTAACTACCTTGGATTCAAATCTTAATGCCGATAAAAGGGTATGCAGTGCGGAAATTGAGACACGCGCATTCTTTAACTTAGGAATCAGAATCCATTTCAATGGCTTTTCATGTAATATGGTATACACCAGACCTAAAGGTTATTTAGTTCTATAAATTCCATCCTTCACTTAAACCGTAAAATCAACAATTTTACCTGAAAAATGTAGACTCGGCTTCTGTTGCAACTGCCTTGGCTAAATAAGATTTTCCCGTTCCAGGAGGTCCATACAACAAAAAGGCTCTCCACGGACGTCTTTTCCCTGAAAAAGTAACCACGGGAAAAAACATCAAACATTCAACCAAATTCCACACAAGAAAATCCCTTCACACTTCTCAGACAAAATGCAACTCATTCTAACTCAGGATTCGTACAACCTAGTGAACCCACCAGTAAAGAACTGAGGGAACTTCACAGGCAAAATCACAGCCTCCTGCAAGGCCTGCTTGGCGCTTTCCAACCCTGCGACGTCGTTCCACTTCACGTTGGGCTTCTCCCTCACGATGGCCGAGTTGAGCCCAGCCCTGAGCTTGGCTTGCTCGGGGTCCTCCCCGTCGCCGCCACCTTCACCGTCCTTGGGTTTGGTCTTGGGCCTGGCGGCTACGGCGGCGTCCCCGTTAGAAGCCGGGCCTGGGCCTCCGTCGTCGAGGACGGGTCGAATCTCTTCGGCCCGACGCAGGTACTCGGTGAATTTCTGCGTGATTGCTTCCTTGATCTTAGGGTTCTTCTCGTACTTGAGATGCGTCTTGAAGTATTCCAAGGCGTTCATGTAGAGAGGGAACGCTTTGGCGTAGTTTCCGGCATTGTCTTCCTGCACGGCCTGCTTCACGTACTCTATCGCCTGCTCCTTGAAATTGCTATACATCTTGCGGTCACCACCGATGGCATGTACGATAACGAGATTTCAGATTCGCGAGTGGGAAGAAAGGAAGTACCCTAGAGCTGCATCGCGATCGCGCGTTCAGCGAATAGGGAGAAAGTGTGGTGGTCGATTTCCAAACCCTAGTTGTAAGAATCGGAACTGATCGGAAATTCGAGGATAGAAGGGGAAAAAGAGTAGAGAAAAACGCAATGTTTGGTTTTGTAATTTTTCACCCAAAAATACGCGTTTCGCTTATTTTGTGTGAATTTTCCATCCATGGGGTGGCCGAGAGACTACCACCTAATGCGTTGCGTTTTGTTGTGATATTTTAAAATACATTTTTTCTTTATAAATTTAAAAAGAAAATTATCCTATTATTTAATTTAATCTAAAATATTTTTCATTCATCATTGAACTTAAACTTTATATTATAATCACTTAAAAATAATTCCAAATACTGGAAAAAGCGGGCACTTTTGGTATGCGAGGTTTAAGAAGAAAAGAAAAAGGTAAGAGAAAATAAAATTAATAAAAAGTTAAATAATTGTGAAAATTGTCCGTAAGAAATAAGGGGGAAAAGTTAAAAAAAAGTCAAATATGAAATATAAAATGATACAAACATGATTAATAAAGATATAATGAATATATACACAAGGATAATTTGGTCTTTCAGTTAAAAAATATTTTGTTTTTTCAATTGGAAGGATTGCAAATAAGAGTAAATCCATAAGCTTGTTTTTCGGATTTTGAGTGATACCAAACAATATCAAAAAAATAAAAATTAATGATTTTCTTTCCTTACTTAATCATTACTTTCAAACTGTCGTATATGTATAATTATTTCACTTTTAGAAAATATAAATTTGCTTTTAATGTAATTTTATGCATTTTCTTCTTTATCAATTTATATAAATGACAATTCATCAAGTTCATCGGTCGGGACTTTAGATGACTTGAATGAAGTTTTAGATTTTAATTTTAATACTGCCATGATACGCGAAAAATTACATTTTTTATTTTAAAATTTAAGACGTAATTCAAAAAATAAGTATCTGTGTTTATTTTTAATCTTTCTAATCTGCAAATAATTATTTTTAAACTTTATTTAGAACTAGAAAAAAAATAAATTAGAAAACAAAACGCACAATTTTTAATTACATAGCTAAAATAATTATTACCATTAAAGTTGAAAGTCCAAAAACAATCTTGGCATAAATATGAGAGATCAAAAATATTCAAGCCAAGAAATATTTTTCCTGTATTATTAAAAATTAATTATTAGTTAAATAATTAAAAAATGTTTTAAATATGATATTTTAAATTATGATCATAAACGAAAACACTTCTCCTTTCTTATAAATAATATATTTTGATGTAAAATATTGAATTCTAATAAACGTAATAATACTTTTTAATTAAATTCTCAAATAAGATTATTTCTAAATTTTCACTTTCTTGAGACTCGAGTCAAAACTAACAATGTAATTCAAGTTTTATAACTATACGACTTAATCCGTATTTATACGCTTTAACGTAATTTTTTTAATTTTAAGTCATCTGAGTATTTTAATTTAATCTTATTAAATTTTAAAATTAAATCAATACATTAAATCATTATATAAAAATATTTTATGTAAATAATTTATAAATTATTCTTGATTAATAGAGATATATTAAGTCGATCAATCACTTTTATTTTTATGTTTCTTATGTATCTTTTTCTATTAGTAGGCTTTTCGTTATTTAGTATTGGAAAAAATACTTTGATATCTTAAGTTAATATTTGCTTAAAATAATTTCATATGTTTAGTTTTACCTATGTTTATAGGTCGGACCTGACTTATTGTTTACACATTAGTCTGAATCTAAATATGTTTTAATCATGCTTAGACGCTAATTACCTTATAAAGACCACTTTCTCGTAATTATGTGATCTTATATGTGTTTAGTCCAATAGTCTAGAGACCGTGTACCACAAGATGTATTTATCTCGGCACAAATCTAAATCTTTAATCTTGTGCTTGTCGAATATCCTGATCAATTAGGTATCAGGATCAGAAAATCAAATGGCTAAAAACAATTTACATTTAATGTACTGTAAGAAATCATATTATTTTTCTATCATGTAAAATTTTATGATAATAAATTTATTAATTTAGAGTAAATATTTTTAATATATTGAATCCATTAATAATAAAAAAATTACATTTACATGTCATATTAATTTTCATTTTTAATTACATCTACTTGTAAGGAAACATGGACAAGTTAAAAGAGATGAAAAACATACTTTCGTTCAACCAAACAAATCATAATATAAAAATAAGAGAAATAAATACATACCGATATTAATATAAAAATATTGTTATTTGTAATACCAATTTCCATTTTTTTTCTTTCTTTCTATTTCATAATAGATCATGTATGAATGTTATTATATACCTGAAAACACATAATTGCAACTATGTCTTCGTATTTTTTAATTTTTATAAAGATTTAAGTTAAGTTGAATAATATTTATTTTTGATATGTAAATTAATTTTTAAAATAATTATTAAATAAAATAATAGTTTAAAAAAATAAATTTGTAAGATAATATCAAAGTAAATTATTTATAAAATAATTAATTTTTAAAATAATAATTAAAAATAAAATTATATGGACAAAAACAGATAATCTCTTTATATATTATAATAAATTAATCATTTCGCTGTACTTTTATAATATGAAATTTGTATTAGACTCATTATTCTTATATCTTGACTTAAATATAAATAATATGTTTATTCCTTTTAGTTTTAATTCAGTTTTACTATATTCGTATTTATAATTGAATTTCTCGTTGAAAAATGTTGATAATTCAATATTTGAAACTTTTTATATTTTTTATTAAAATGTTGTTATTTATTTTTTTGCATAAAATAATAAATAAAGGGTCATATCATTAATATAAAAAATTTATAATTAATGTAAAAGGAATAAGAGAGACTTTTATTATTTTTATTGAAAGGATGTTGAAGAATAAATATAATTTCATCTAATATGGAAAAAAAAAACTTTGATAATAACATAAAAGTGATCGAAAAAAGTACGAGAATCTTCTTATCAACACGTATATGATGGCAAAGGAATAATCTCGTTATTAAAAAGTGAGTAATATAAGTTATTCAATATATATATATATATATATATATATATATATATATATATAAAAATCATATCATGTATATATAAATCTACTAGTTTTTTATTATGCAATGCACAGGATTATTTAAAAAAATAAGATAATGATATTTTAATTGATTTTTTTTATCCACTTTTAATTCATTCTTTCCACCACTCTTAGATTATATGTTTTAATTTTTTGTAATGATGTGATGATTTAAGGGTGATTGAAATTTTGAATTAAAAATGAATAAAAGAAGTAGGTTAAAATATCATTATCATTAAAAAAAATTAATTGTTAAATAAGTTTAAGTTAACTAAAATATAACAAAAATTAATATTGATATTTTAATTTTATTAAATTAAATAATAATATTTTATTATTGTTAATGTAAAAATATATTTAAATTATTTCTACTTAGTGAACACAGTACATTTTTAAAATAATAATTTAAAATTAAAAAAAAAATAGAATAATGATTGAAAATAAATTATTTATATAATAATTAATTTTTAAAATAATTAAAAATAAAATTGATATTATAAAAATATTAAAAAAAAGAGAATCTTATTTATATATTGTTATAAATTATATGTTTTTTATAAAATATTCTTTTTCACACGATAATAAATATATCTTCTTAATAAAATTTTATTTTTCACAAAATTAATTTAAATAAAGAAACTAAATTCAAACTAATTTTAATAATTAGTACAAAATTATTTATATTATATTTACAAATAATATTTTAATAATTGACCTTTTCTAAAATATTTTGTTATAAGATATTTTCAAAATATATAATTAAAATTATAAAATATAAATTGATGTCTCTTTCTATATCTGTATTATTGAAGTCATCAACAATGATTCTATTGGTCGGAGGAGTATCGCATATTCTTTCATTTTTTTAATATAAAATTAATTTTGCATCATAATCAATAAAATTTCTTACTTTTTAAATGATTGAGCAGAAACATTATATTTATAATCATTTTCGTCAAATTTGTTGTTAATGATTTATCAAGCATTAATTGTTAGATCAATCTTACCAACACAATGCGATGATAGTTTTGACAAAAAAACATTACATTTTATTTACTTACAATTGTACAATTATAGTTACTAACTGAACATATATAACATACATAAAACACACTATGTCATTAAATCAGATCCAATCTTTAACCATTAATAAAGATTAAATATCAACATATGCAAATAAACAAAAACATAAATAAAATTAACAGTTATAACAAATGAATAAATAAATACACAAATAAACCATTTATAGAGCGCGCAAGATGATGCATATAAAAAACTTTAGAATGATTGTTCATGTTTATACGTAGTGGAAGCAGTCTCAAAATTTAGAATTTTGTGAACAAAATATTATAAAAAAATAAATATGTTTCTAATTTCTTAACTTTAATGTAAAATTATAATTCATATATTTTACTTTCAAAATATAAGAATAAATGAATATACATTTCAAGAAAAATTCCAATTTTTCGTGAATAATTACTAAGGGAATAATATTTGTAAGTAAATTTATATTACCTACACACACATTCGTATGTAATATCTTTACCTACCAAAAAGAAATTAACATGAAAAAGTGGGTTAAGAAAAAAGTTTACCTATCAAACTAGGTTGGTGGGAAAAGAAAAGGCATGGATAATTTTGTTAAATTCGTGGGTAAAATTAGAAAACATTACAAAACTAATTCTAAATATCCAACACTCAAAATCAATCTTCCTTAGGTTTTAACTTCATTAAGAGATAATGAATTCCAAATATCCAAATCTTCAATTCGATATCTGAAAAAGTCTCTCCAATACCTATTCGCGTGTGCGCCACTCTCCCATAAATTTTGATTGTTCAACATTGAATTTGAATTTGAATATGACGTGTCAAAACTACAAAACACCGTGTGTCACAATCTTAGAACCTCTTATTTATTTAAAGAGGTTACACCTTTGTTTTTTGGATTCTTTTTTTATTTTGGAATGTTATTGAAATTGTGCCACGTGACGTGTGATTGATTTTTGTGTCTACTCTTTTGTATTTTTTATAGATACAATAAATGAAAACCAATTCATCCATAAACAATAAAAGAAAAATATAAAAAGAAGAGAAAATAACGAAACCTCCATGGAAACACCAACATAGTGACATGGACAAACAATCACACTAATCAACCCACAATGAGAGAGAAAGAGAGAGAGACATAGGCTTCGAGAGAGGTAGACATGGGCTTCGAGAGAGATATGAGTTTCGAGAGAAAAAAACCGAAAGGAAAAGAGAGAAGAGTTTTTAACAAATAAAATAATAGATATGGTTTGGGAGAAAAATCAAAAAAATGTATTTGAATTTGAATATGGACACATGTCAACACTACACAACACCATGTGCCACAATTCTAGGTCAGCACATCTTTACTTAAATAGGTTATATTCTTTTGGACTTGTTTGAATTTTTGAATGTGTTGTTGAGATTGTGCCACATGACATTTGATTGTTTTTTGTGTCTACTCTTTTGTGTCTACTCTTTTATATTTTGTATAGATGCGTTAGATGAAGAGCAGTTCAACTAAACGTAAAAATGAGAAAAAAATAACGATAACGAAACTTCCATGGAAACACCGCAAGAGCGACAAGTAGAGAGGGCCATAATGATCGACCCACAGTAAGAGAAAGATATCGATGAGTTTTTAATAATTAAAAGAAGAGATATAATTTGGGAGGGAATAAGAATAATGTATTTAAATTTGAATTTCGACACATGTCAACACTAAACAACACCACGTTAAGGGTGAGATAAATGAACTACACAGAACTTTTAAAAATCGCAGTGAACTGAAAATGAGTTCAGACAAACTAAATTGAACTATATTTTGTTATACCAAACTACATTGCACTGAACTGCATTTAAATATAATATGAATTGAACTTTTACGTACCTTATCATGTTTTCGAACTACACCTCTTTTAAACTAAATTGCATTATTTTTTAACCAAACTGCAATATTTTTGAATTTAACTCTCTGTGAACTATTTTTGAATTGTGTTGATGTTTTAAAAAAAAGTTGAAAAAGAAGAAAAATTAACACCCAATGGTCAATTCGGCTATGTTCGTCACTTTATCAAAAAATGATTTAAAAAACAAAGCATTCCATTTCATATTAAATAGATATTTGACATTAACATCATTAGAATTGTTTAACTAAATAATTAAATTAAACATTGCATTTCAATTAAAAAACTAAAAAAAGGAAGTATTTACCTACTTCATTTATAATATAGGTTCCTTATAAAAAAAGGACATAAAACTAAATACATGGGAAAGATTTGTCTCTACTCAAGAACATAGGTTCTCCTATAAACAACAAAATAAAAAAATTAATACATCTCCAAATATAAGTTGCATTATAAAATACAAATACAACTAACCAATACATTCAATCATTCAAATTAATAGCAATTGAAGGTTCACCCCACCTTAAAATGTTATATCCAGAAAAAAAAATCATTTTTGAAAACTTAAAATATAAACTATAAAATATATAATTTTTTTTATATAAACTCACCTCGTTTAAATTTATCAAATTCTTTAGGATTCTCTTCTACAAGTATGGAGAAAGGTGTTTCTTTCAACCAATCTTGTGTGCAAACAAGTACTTCACTACTTTAGATTTAGACGTTAGGCAACAACAATCAAGACTAATCACCCTTCCTTTTGTACTAAATGCACAATTTGACGCTACGATAGAAATGAGAATGACTAAAACCTTCCCGAACCGTGCTCGTAATGATAGAAAATCTAGTTGAGTTGACTTTCCACCAATGTAAAACATCAAGCTCATATGACTTTGTATAAGGTTCAAGATCTTTTCTCAAATATAATCAAATTTTTATCTTGTAGCTCTTACGTAGAAACTCATGCCATGAAGATCATCTTCTCATCTCGTTGAGGTTCTTGTTGGCTACTTTGAGAACCCTCCTCAACACTTTGATATTATTCATAAATATTTTTTAAAGATGACAATAATTTTAATTTCATTGTCAAAAATTTATATGGTAGAGTCATAAAACATCTTTAAAAATGGTAGAATAAACCTTACATTTTCCCAATCCTCTTCTAATGGCACACCACCATTACTTTTGGTCATTTCAACACAAAATTTCTTATCTTGCATATCTAGCAAGACAAAGGCATCTTTATACTTCAAGCTTTCCTCTAACATTAAGTAAGTTGAATTCCACCTAGTTCCAACATCAAGACAAACAAGACTTTTATAAGAAATTCGCTCATATTCAAGACATTCATGAGAATATTTTATTTTTTAAGAAATTTATGAGAAAATTTCTTTTAAAGCTTCCAATCATTGTCAATAAAGTGAGTTGTTAAACTCATGTAATTTGGGTTTTGAAATGAAGTTCATGTGTCTATAACTAAGCAACCCTCCGACACTGTTTTAATAGAATTTTTTTCAACTCTACCTTTCCCATATCATAAAGTTTCCACATTTCATGCCTTAATGTAGAGCAGGATGAGAATTCAAATCGTGGCTGTAAGGATCATAAAAAGTCATGAAAGTCCTCATCTTCCACAAATCGAAAAGGAAGCTCGAACTTCACAAACATCTTCACCAACTTCATTTGAGATGCATTTTGGTAATATTTAGAAATAGTTGGTGAATGACCAACACTAACCCCTTTTGTATTTAATGATGAGAGTTTTTGTTTTTTGAATGCTTCTGTATTAGGATTTTCTTAATGTCCCCATACATCTGACCGACTTTTACTATGCTCAGTTGATGGTGTATCGATACAAGGAGGTAAAAGATGAATTCCAACCGTATTTGTGTGAGAGTTTCTACTATTTTTGGCAATGTAAAATTCATCTGATAACAAAAAAAATAATAAAGTTTGATAGATTCAAACTCTAGAGTTTCTAATATTCAAACATCAACATTCTTCAAATTGCAACACATGAATTTATGATGCTTTTTATTATTCTATTTATCATCCCTCGCTAAAAACACCCAGTTATCTAAAACTCTCAAATATCTCATTTATCAAACAAAGGAGGACCAATATTTGAAAAGCTCTCATTAGGAAAACATAGCTCTTTCATAGAAAGAGACGAATAACTTTAAATGAAATTATTGGATAGCTAAATAGATATATAGAGAAGAGATCCAAATGAAAACGTGCTCGCCAAATTCCAAAATTTGATTTAATCCCAATTTTTGACTAGTCTAATTTAGAAAGAAGCATTATATATCAAATTCTAAGCAATAATGTCTGTCCATAAAAAAATGAAACATATCATTAACAAAAGGAAAATAAAAACTGTAAACGATACCATTAAAATCAAATTGTGAGAACAACAATGCTTCTAATCTCAATGATTTTCTTCTCTACGATCACTAGCAGAAAAAAAAAGAATAAATGACAAATTATAATGACTAGCATAATTCACCTATCATAATAAGTTGACCGGTGACATTTTCGTAACAAAAATAATAATTATTATGACGGGTTAAAGGGGACTTGGCATAATAAGTGAAGAGGAAAAACTTATTATGACACATATGTAATTAGGTTGAAAACTTATTATTTCAGTTTTAGGACCATGTTATAGACTTTACCATGACTATTAGTTCCACACATGTCATAACATCTTTAAATCCATAACTTTTGGCACTCTCGCATTTCCCAATCCGCCCATGCTCAATATTCCTCTCGGTCTTCCATTCTTAAGTTTTCTCACACAATTGTCATCATCTAGTTTGTTCTCACATAGGGGCGTCCTCTCCCCTTCGTAGTGTTGTCGTCTACCATATTTGCACCATTGTCCCCTTCATCTCACATAGTGGCACCTCGTTTTTCATTATCACTTCTCAATTTGTATTGTCATGTCCTCATCTTCCGTTATCATGCTCTGACAAGGCTGGTCTTGGTCGTGTTCTCATCCTTGAGTTTAGTTTCTGCATTATCCGCGCTAATACCCACTTCTCTTATATGGGTTTCTTCTTTCTGCATCAAACCTCAAATATTTATATTTATTGTTTTAATGTGTTAATTGGATGGTGATGGAGATTGTGGTTTGTTTTCTTCCACATCCAACATCGCTCAAAGTTGATTGAGAGAGTTTGCAGACTTGCCTCCTTTTTGGATTACATATGTCATTTCTTCTTGAAGAGGTATTCAATGTCTTGAACATAAATCATGTGTTAATTAAAGTTTAAAGAGTTTGAAGGTAAAATGAACAAAATAGAGTCACATGATTTGGTGTGAGATGGGCCATGTTTATGTGTATTCTGCAATGAAGTTGAGTTGGACTTACTATGATTGTTACTCGAATACTTGTCATAGCAAGCCCTTTTTACCTGTCATAAAATGTTCAATGTACAATGTCATTCCTTAAAAGTTTGAAGTAGTCAAACTATGTGACGTAGATCAGAAACACATTGTCCTTAAAGACTTGGTCTTTGACTTCCTAAGGGACAAGACACTTTATACAAGTAAAAAGTATAAATCAAAGTAGTTTAAGTTAATGAGCAATTAATTGCAACTTTAGAGGTTCAATTTTTAAAAACTAAGCTATAAAATTATTTAGTTCAATTTTCATTCTAAATAGTTCAATATTTTTAGTATAATATGGTATAATTATTTGACAGTTCAATTCAGTATAGTTAATTTTGCCCACCCTACACCACGTGTCACGATTCTAGGTGTGCACCTCTTTTTTATTTATTGGATTTTTTTTTTGAATTTTGGAACATGTTGCTAAGTTGTGCCACGTGGTGTGTGATTGGTTTTTGTATACTCTTTAGTATTTAGTATTTTTTTTATAGGCAAGTTAATTAAAGAGTTGTTTAACCATAAATAAAAAGAAAATATACATAAAAAGGAACTAACAAAACCTCCGTGCAAACACTGATATAGCGATATGGAGAGATAGTCACACTGACGAGTCACGGTGAAAGAGAAATGGGTTTTGAGAGAGATACGAGTTTCTAAAATGAGAGGTTAAGAGGAATAAAATGAGATGTTTAATAAATAAATGACAATATATAGTTTGGGAGGGAAATGACAAATATTCGAATTTAAATTTGGACACGTGTCAACACTACACCACATCATGTGTCACAATTCTATGTGTGCACATCTTTTTTCTTAAAAAAATTATGTTTTTTTTAAGATTTTGGAATGTGTTGTTGAGATTGTGCCACATGGTATTTTGTTTAGATTTTACTTTTTTATGTTAATTTTTTTTGGGTTAATTATGTTTTTCGTCCCTCAACTATTATCGTTTTTTGGAATTGGTCCCTCCCCCAAACGTTAAACCATTTTGATCCTCGTGATTTTGGAACTACTGATTTTAGTCCCTAATTTGTGAAAGGCGTTAAGTCTGTGACTGTGTGGCAAACGGCGTTCCACCTAGGCTGGTCATCTGATGACACGTGTCTATTCAGATGCTGACACGTGTTAAATTAATATTTATAATTCATAAATTAATTTTTTTTTCTTCATTTTGAGCACGTGCAGTTGGCCTTTTAAAGTGTGGAACCGTTAGGTTTGTGAAGGTCTGTGAATCCATCGAAGAGAAAGAGTTTGGAAGAAAGATGTGGATGTTGAAATCTGAAGGAATGAAAATAGAAAGCCATTACCACGCCATCATAGAATATTGAAGTGCTCAACATTTGTTGATCAACATAAGGTAGGTTGATTTGATTATTTGGGAATTTTTTGTGTTTTAGGGTTTGTAAATGAAGATGAGTGTTGGGTCGAAGGGTTGTCCATCGTCTTCGTCTTCTTCTGCGCAAGTGGGATCTTCTCATTTTGGAAGAAAAGTTTGTGGTTGTGGCGACCAATTACTGCTTCTTAAAGCAACTACTACAAAAAATAATGGCAGATTTTTCTTCAGTAGCAGCTGCAGTTTTTGCAGACTTCTTCCTTTTCTGTTTTCCCTGCAAAGACCGCACAGTCATTAGTTCCAACTTCTTAATTATATCGTACTTCATTTGATTATGATAAACAGATTTACCTTGTTGGTTTTTCCCTGCTTGCAGCTTCTGATGTTGTGATCAAACTGGCCACAGTTACTGCACTTCATTCTAAGATGTTTCTTCCCCAACCTAGAGTGGCTGACATCTTCATCAGGTTCTCTTCTTCTTAATTTTCGTGGCCTCCCAGGAGGAGTCTTAAATATTGGGGGTAGGATTTGTGGTCCATTACTTTTAGGCCACAATTGTTGGCCATTAATGGGTGAAATTGGTGACCCATAACAAGCTTCATAAGCCTCCCTTTTGTAATAAGCATGCACATAATCAGAGGGTTGTTCTACCCTGTAATTGATTGCAGCCACGGCATGTCTACATGGTATGCCAACTAAGTCCCAAAAATAACATGTGCAGCTGTGGTTTGTGAGGTCAACTATGAATTTATCCATGGTGAATCCTTGTGTAACTTCAAACTTACCATCTCCAGTCCAAACAACAAACCAGTTTCCACTTTTCTCTATTTCCCTATCTAGCCTTTTGTTAGGTTTAGGCATTACAACACCCGTAAATGCACTTAATTTTTCCCGCAAATGTGCAAACCTACTCATCAAATATGTCCTAATCCACTCCATCATTGTTATAATTGGTTTATCCCTAGCTAATAATATAGTGTTATTAAATGACTCTGATAAGTTGTTCATGAGGACATCCCACCTAGAATATGCACTAAATGCATGTTTACACCAAGACTTACGTGGAATTGCATGTAACCTAGTAGTTGCTGTACATATGCCTTAGACAAAATCGATGCTCCATTCCATGCAATAATTCATCAAATACTTGCATCAGTCCCTGTAAAATGTACATATACAATAAGTCAATAATACATATAATTTAATTGGTGATACTTAAGTACATGAATCTGAATTTACCTTCTGCTGGTCCGAAATAAATACCCATCGATTACTTTGAATGTCTCCAATGTCCTCTAACAATAATGTTAGGAACCACCTCCAAGTTTCCTTGCACTCATTCTCTACAACAACAAATGCCAGTGGAAAGTACTGGTCATTTGGATCCCTTGCCACAGCAACTAAAAGTTGGCGTCCATAGCTAGTCTTCAAATGACATCCATCTACACCTATGAATGGTCTACAGCCATTCACGAACCCTTTCTTGCACCCATCTAGACACAAATAGAAAGACCCAAACTGTGGCTGCAATGTGGGCTGAGGTTGATTAATTTTTATCTTAACTGTTGTTTCAATAGACACTCTCCTTAGCTTTGCAGCATAATCATATAGCATACTATATTGATTTTGCCCATCTCCTTCAAGAATGTCCATTGCAATCTCTTTTGCTCTACAAGCTCTCCAGGGGGTTATTGCAACACTGTACGACCTTCGGACATCATCAATTATTTCATTGGCTGTCATTCTCCCAACATTTCTAAACTTATCAACTACAATTTTGGAAACCCATTCCTTGTTTGCATTCTTGTTAACAAAAACTCTGCCACAATTATGACTATCAATCAAGGTCTTCACCCTAAAAGTTTGACTTCCTCTAACTTTGCTGCATAAAATCAAAAATCCACACTTCAAAAATCCACACTTCCTTTTGCAGATAGCCCTCACTCGGACATCATCATTCTTCACAAATTTAACCTCTATGCCATTCAACACAGAATGCTCCATCAAAGCTTGCTTGAATTTTTTCAAGGAAGAAAACTCCATCCCAAGTTTGAATTTGAATTCCTTGCACATGTCTTCGCCCTTGAATATTGGGTATTTCCTCCCACCATCCCCATAAGCAATGTCAACATCACTATCTAGCTCATCAATGCTGTAGTTCGCATCTATTTCATGATCAACAATACTTTGTTGTGTGGTAGATGTACCCACACCTTCACTTTGGTTTCCTTCAGCTGTAGGTATAACAGTTGTTCTTGACCTCTTCCTATTTTTCCACTCTTGTTTGAATTTTTTCCACCTGTCTAAAACTTGAGAAAAATTCCTGCGTGGAATATCTTCCAACCCAAAACAGTCATCATCATCTCTATGTCTTTCTTCCTCACTCTCATCCAATTCATCAGCTTGATCATCACCTGAAACAACGCCAAATTCATCACCAGATTCAACACTAGCATTTGCTTCTTCTTCATTTGGCCCAGCAGCAGCAGCATTTGCCTCTTCTTCATTCACCTCACCACCATTCTCAACAGCAGTTGCTTCTTCTTCATTTGGCCCAGCAGCAGTAGCCTCTTCTTCATTTATCACACCAACATTAACAGCGACACCAAACTCTTCATTTGCCCCAGCAGCAACAGGCTCTTCTTCATTTATCACACCAGCATTAACAGGTGCACCAACCTCTTCATTTTCCCTAGCACCAGTAGCCTGTTCTTCAAGTATCACACCAACATTAACAGCAGCACCAACCTCCTCATTTGTCCCAACAGCAGCCCCTTCAACAAGTTCAATAACTTGAGCAGAACTAACCACAGGCTCCACATAAATCTCAACCTCCTCGTTTTTATTTTCTGCATATTCGGCCAACTCCAAAGCATGTCTATCGTCACATAATGGCCTTAGATCTCTATCCATTCTCCCCTTCTTTGGCTTCCACCACATATAAAGTTCTCCATCATACTTAAAATCCTTCTTCAGAATACCCAATGCTTCGAAGTAGGACCACATATCTGGATCCAGTCCACACACTACATGCTCCTCTCCACCTTCGTAACGCAGCATCCTTCCCCTAAATCTTTCAAACTTCCCCATGTGCCGAAAAACCACTGAAAAAACCATCTGTATAACAACCAAAACAGAACCCTAAACCCATCAAACCCAACCACAAATCAAACCCACACTAACACAACCGCTGCAAATTGGACCTCCAAATGCGCAATAGATTTCCCCCCAAATGAAAACCACTGAAACCCTAAATCAGAGTGACAAAGGAAAGAACTTACCTCTGCTTCCAACCAATGCTCTACTCTTGCAACCTCGTCGAGAAAGCTAGTCACCAGCTACGCCAACAACTTCAAACAACCTCGCCCAGAACAGAATCTCACTGACGTTTGGTTTTCCACTCTCACCGGCACAGCAAATGAGCTTTCGCGGAGAAAATCTTTCTCCCTAACTTAGGAACCAGAGAATGTCGCTGCTCATTCATAACGCCAAGCACGTGCTCAAATTCACGGTTTTAAAATTAGTATTAAAAAATAATAATTAAACGACTTAATGAAGAAAAAAAATTTAATTTATGAATTATAAATATTAATTTAACACGTGTCAGCATCTGAGTAGACACGTGTCATCAGATGACCAGTCTAGGTGGAACGTCGTTTGCCACGCAGTCACAGACTTACACCGTTCACAAATTAGGGACTAAAATCAGTAGTTCCAAAATCACGAGGACCAAAATGGTTTAACGTTTGGGAGAGGGACCAATTCCAAAAAACGATAATAGTTGAAGGACGAAAAACATAATTAACACATTTTTTTTAACTGTCGAGCGCGTTTCATGTTAGTATTGGAGTCAGTTCAATATTTTTTATGAGATGCATTTGACATCTCAAACAAAAATTAACATAATTAGATTAAAGATAATATATTCATTATTTTTAAAGTTTTGATAGCAAAATGTGTCCAAATTTCAAATAGAATTATAATTTTGAACTACTAAAAATATATTTAATTCAAAATAATATAAACATGATGAAGAGGAAAGAACTAAAATCACCCCTTTATTATTATTATATACTTGAAATCTAATCTAAGTAACACAATTATCAAATTCTCATGTTATTTATGTAATTTGAATATTCAATTGACGCCATAAAAAATGGGATTAATTAATCATTAAGAAAAAAAAACATGGTTAAGAAGAAAAAAAAGATAATTATTTATGCAAAATTGGGTTAATTAAACGGGAGGTCACATCAGCCAGTTGACGATAATGATATGTAAATAACCATTTTCCGAGGCAAACAACATTCGACTTGTCAATTTCACACGACTACCATCATAAACACTATACAATGCATCGTAATGTCAAACCTTTTTCTTTTCCATTTTTTTTTTCCAAAGAAAATGAATGAATCAACGGCTCAGAACGCGTACGCTCAAAATCTGTTGGCCTCGTGCCTTATCCGCGGCGCCGTATGTTTCACCCTCAAATTGCCCTCTTGCTTAATTTATGAAGGGACAAATTAGTAAATGCGCTCTTAATTTAATCGTTTTATTTTCGTAAAATATTTTATCGTTTTAAATTAAGAAAAGGGTCTGATAAAAAAAATAGTAAATGGCATCATTATGAGAATTAATAACAATAAGGGAAAGTAGTAGCGTGGCGTAGACGGCTTCGAGAAGATACCGAATCATGACCCCATACGGCTAACCTAGAGAGAGAGAAGAGAAGGAGACTCCTTAAAAAGACCGTTTCGCTAACGCGTTACAATAGAGGCACGCGTTTCGTTACGCTCTGTTTGGTACAAACGGAAACTAGTTTTAAGGAATTCAATACAAGGCCCAAACCGAGAAAAAGTAGAAAGATAAAAAAAAAAAAAATCAGAGAAGAAGAAGAAGGGGAGAAGCGTATCTGGAATTTTCTTCAGATCGTTGGTGTGTCGTGTGCGTGTGGAGGTTCTTTTCTTTGGGACTTTCCTTCAAATTCTAGATTCCTTCCTTTCTTTCTCTTATAACAACCAACCTCTCCTTTTCCTCCTTTTATTTCTCCTTCCATTTTCCAATTCTCCGCAGATTCGTTAACCTAATAACCTTTCTCCTTAACGGTAATAATCCATCGCTTTCTTTTTTCCCTTTCTGCGTTTCTTTTTAGGGTTTCGATATCAAATCTCACGTTTCTGACGGATCGGATCTCGTCGTGTTTCAGGTTGCTACAGAAATGGCCGAAGAACACCGATGCCAGGCACCACGCTTGTGCGTCAACAATTGCGGTTTCTTTGGCAGCCCTGCCACGCAGAATCTGTGCTCGAAGTGTTACCGCGATTTGCAGCTCAACGAGCAGCAATCTTCCAACGCAAAGATGGTTCTGAATCAGTCTCTCGTTGTTCCGGCGGCTCCGGCGCCGGTTTCTCAGCCGTCTTCTTCGAAGGCGGCGGATCCGGCTTCTGCTGTGGTTGAGGAGGCGCCACGCGCGGCGGAGGAGGCTAAGGCGCCGCAGCAGAACCGGTGTATGACGTGCAGGCGGCGCGTGGGGTTGACGGGGTTCAAGTGCCGGTGCGGGATGATGCTTTGCGGGACGCACCGTTACCCGGAGCAGCACGCGTGCGAGTTCGACTTCAAGGGGATGGGGAGGGACCAGATCGCGAAGGCGAATCCGGTGGTGAAGGGCGAGAAGCTCGAGAAGATCTGAAACGGAAACGAACGACGAAGGGTGTTATGGTAATTTCGTGTTTATCAAGTTGGTGGTTGCCGATGTGGAATTCGGGTCGGATGATTGACCCGTGACGTGGGTGTTACGAACGGGCGCCCGTATTATTCGGTGGGTGGTGGGTGGGGTGGGTGAGTGGGTCATTGCTATGTGGTTGCGTTGTCATTGTAAATTAAATTTAAAAACATTTCAATTTCATTCACCTGGTTTGAAAGCAGTTTCTAGTTCTTTTTATTTACCCTCCGAAACAATTAATTTTAATCCTTTACATCAATAATTGAATAAAAATTAATAATTCTTTTGCGAACCCGTGGGCCGGTGGCTTTTCCTTCACGCTAGAAAAGTGGTAAGCGGTTCAATGTTAGGTGGGGTTCACCAAAAATATATTTTCATTATTAGTAAAGTTTATCGTATCCAATAAATACCCATTATTGTACATTTTTCGAAGCCCATTATATCCTCTCCACTCAATTCGCATCAATTTTGGGGGTGTAATCAATCATTTTTTATGTTTTAAATGTTAGTTTTTGTACGTATAATGAACATAACTTTTCCCATTTTATTTCATTTGATTAAGCTAAATTGTTGTAATAAATAGCATTTCCTAATACCTCTTTTTAAATCTCAGTCTTAATATAGGATGATATATACTTTATTTTATTTTTTAGATAACAGAATAATAAATGCTACGTTATACCTATTTTGTGGTTAACGTGTAGTGAAAGTAAGTGCTAGCCACGCCCTTCTTCTGTGGCGCACAAAACATAACAAATTGGACCAATTGAACGCAATTAATGCTTTTTCTTAACTATTCTGGAAGAAAACTTTTTTTTTGTTCTTTGTGAAATGTTTTTGCGGTAGATAGAGTGCCATGTTAAATATGATACAAGTTTTAGTATTGAAATAAAAATATATATTATAAAAATTCAACTGATTTCGACCTCTCATGATATTACAACTATTTTACTAAGCTACTATTATTAGGGTTTAGACTACTTTTTAAATTGCTAACAATAAGTTGTTATGGTTTATTAAAAATTCGCTTTAAATCAATTGAATGTTTTTTCACTGCGTCAAAAGAACTCAATTGTTTATTTTGGACAACAAATGGGATTAGGGTGTTTTTCATCTTTAGTTTTTTTTTTTAAATTGGTAATTATGAGTTTTTCTTCATATCAAATCAAATTTAGATATAAATAAAACCTTTTTCCTTTTCTTGAATACTTAACAAATTGAAATACTGTTTTGACGTATACCATAAGCCAACAACTCGATGGATTGCTAATGTGTTATACTAACATACACATTATCATTCCATCAGAAAAAAGTAATGACAAAAACTGATATCTAAACTTTGAATTTGTTAAGTAGTTAAGACTAAAAAAATCTACAAACTACTTACATGAAATAACACAGTAATATATTACGGACTCAAAACTTTCTTTTGACTATCACACTATCTATTTTCATTTAAAATTATTTTATTTTAAAAAATAAAATAATAAGATTTAAAACAATAAAAAAAATAAATCAATTATTATTTATTAATAAGTATCTTTTCTTCTGTCATGTTTTCCTAACTCACTATACCAGACTAATTCTTATTATAAATGTCAGTAATTAGTTGTATTTAATTAGGTTTAGGCAAGTATTATTCTGATTCATCTGTTTTGGTCTCAATGGAAAGGCAGTGCAACAGTGACAGTAATATAGATTGTTGAAAGCATGATGAAGTGTTTATACAGACACTTTCCACAGTCTCTGAGAAACTAAGAAAGCCACATATATGAAACCAGTATAGTTGTTTTTAGTCATATCAACATGATCAAACTTGAAGCTCACAACATCCTTAAAACCCACCTTCATGTCCCCACAACACAATCATAATAATTTCTTGCATATTCCTATGATGAATGAATATTATAAATGTTGCTTATATTGTTTTGCTTCAACCTGCATTACTTACTCTTTTGTTCCTTTCTTTCTGTCTTTTACTGCATATACATTGGTTGGTTGGACTCATGAAGTCACAAACACTATAACCTAACCTAATCTAATCTTGGAATAATCATACTCATTTTATTTTTCCTTATTCTGTCTTAAAAATATTTTAGTTATATCTTAAAAATTATTATGTAATTCTATGTTCAAAAGTTTTACCTCGCTCATGAATTAATGTCAAGGATAATTTAAGTACAGTTTATTTCCCTTTTTATTTTTATCTTTTTATCTTCGAAATGTTTTCTAAAATCAAAACTGTTTAGAGTTTAGGGTTTAAAATAGATAATTCCATATATACCATAATTAATCCCAATGATATTATCTTAACTAACCTAATGTAAAAATACTTAACATCTCCAACATATGCATACTTTAGATTATTTTTAGACTAAATATTAAAATGAAAAGTGAAATGAGTGTTCATGTTGTATAATAACTCCATTTATATGTTACAAATTCTAGACTGACATGGTTGTGGACAACTCTGCAACACGATTCTAAATTTCTTTGGAGCTTTCATGTTAATTTAGACTAACATTAATTAACGTTTTACAATAGAGTTCTAAATTTTTAATGTTGAAAAAGCTTGTAGATTTATCTTGTAACATGACTAGTTAACCCATTTTGCCAAGAAAATTTGTTGATTTTAGGTAAAATTTAAACAGTTTTAATTAAAAAAATCTTTTAGTAGCAGCAATTTATAAATAATGTTAATAATCTTCCATAAATAAAATGAACATATTTATAATAAATTAATTATTTTAATATAATTTATAAATGCATTATTGAAGTGCTAAATTATACATTTACATTTCTCTCAATAAATTTTATTCTAAAGCAATTATTTTTAGTAGTAAGTGTGGTTATATTAGAAGTTACATTATCCAAATAACCTTAATAAAATAAATAAACTAGTATATTATTTTCAAAAAAATAAACAGTGTTCTGTCAATAAATTTAAAGCAAATATATTAAAATTTTACGTTCCCAAAACCTAGTTATTACAATATTAAAGCACAAGAAAGACATTGAATTGATATTATAACACATTAAAGTTTGTATTTTGAATGAGCCATAAGGAGTACTTTGACCATGCTCTCTCATGACCCTTTCAAAAGTTGTTTATGCAAACAAGTTTTCAGTATAATTTTCAAACTTGATTTCCATAAGCCAACTACTATATATAATGTATAAAGTTCAGATTGTGGACTTTTTGAGAGTTATTGGTACAAAAAGTTAAAAAATAACTTATGGTCCTCATCTCCCAAATTTACATGTACAATTCAAGTTTGAATATTGGTTATCTATCCCTCTCGCTGGGTTTATTTACATTTTGCACCAGCATCCACATTTTCAACCACCCCTCAAATTTTTTTCTTCTTTTGTTGCACATATTCTGAAACCTTAACTATGATGGAATATTGTCGTTAGTTTATATACATTTTTAAATATTAATTTTAGTCATATTATTTGTCAATGTAATTTTTTTTAGAGTATCATCTTACACGGTTCTAGTTAGCACCTATTTAAATTTATTCAAAATTTAATATTCCACATCGACTAAAATAAGATAATTTTATAATATATAAGTAAAGTGCACACCTCATTTATTACTAACTAGTTTTATAAAATTAAATTAGACTTAAATGTTTATGTCTATTGGACCTAAAATTGTTACGAGTGATAAATTTGTTGTATATATTATACATCTTCTCAATAAGGGGATGATTATACAAACAGGAGTTTGATTAACTTATTTTATTTTGCTAGCCGACACCTTTTAGAGTAATAGGAAGTGTTGGCAAAACTAGTTTAACTAGGAAATCAATCATGTTAGTTTTTAAGTGATAAGGTGTTTATATATTAATTTATAGTCTTTTTATTTAGAGTTGTGAGTTAATAACTTAACTTATTACTTATAGTGCATATATAATTTATTAATTTATTACTTTCAAATTTTATAATTTTGTAGTAAATAATAATTAAATTTGTAGAAAAAATAATAACTTCTTTTTTATTTGCAAATTTTTATATCAAATTTTTAAGAAACATCTCATAAAATATGAAAAATTTTAGTAAGGTTAGTCATTAATTGTTTGATAAGTATAAAATGATATTACATGACATAGATACATAAATTTTATTATATAAACAAAATGTATGTTTTTAGACAAAAATATACCATATAATTAAATTTTTAACTAAATGTTTATCCCTTATGTTTATTCTAAAAAATTTTTATATGTTTTTTTTTTCTTACTTAGACAAATAATTTTATCTCACTAATTTATCTAATGAGTATTAATGAAATTTATTTATCTTATAATTTTTTCAATTCTCAATTTAAACTATATTGTTACATATTCACATTTTTTAGATTGGATATTGTGATATTTTTTATCGATGTTAATCGTTAATATTTTGTTAATGGGTAAAGTACTCACAAATCTCTTTATCCTTTATTTCAAACCAAATTTATACTTCCAAATGTTAAGTAGAGAGGAGAGTTGAACCTACTACATTTTTTACCATTTTTTTTAGCTTTTGCGGCTTAATCAATCTTATAAGTCTTATCTGTGACATGAATATTTGGTTTTTGTAAAAGGGTTTAAATAGCCACATATTTTCTTATTTATTCGATCTTTATGAGGGATAAATTGGGGTGGAATATTGCATGAATATTAATTTGATCTAAAATGTAGTGTGTTGGTTGGGAGTATGACATTGAGAGAGAGAAGCAGTTTTGAGTGTGAAAGCGTAAATTGGTGCAGTTAAAGACGGTGGTTTCTTCATCTTTCTACACCTCCAACGTTTTACCCGACAAATCATGGTGGAGGTCCCTTATCTTCAAAAAAACCAAACACAACCTCCCATTTTCCCTACCACTTTTTTGCTTTCCTCAAAAGAATCCAAATCCCAAACCCTTTTATAAATTTACTCTCTTTCTCTTTCTCTTTCTTCCTCACGTGTATTAAGGATCACCATGTCTTCTGTCACAAAAGACACCCTCTTATAACACCATACCCATCTCTTTTTCAAAACTACTTGCGTAATTCAACACAAATTTGGACTCTTTATTAGATTTTTTTGTGCTATTTTTTTGCTGTGTCTTCATAATACACTGATTATCACTAATTTTAATGTTTTAAAATATATTAAAAAGATATTTAAAATACTAATGTATTTTTAATGTTCAATAAAAAATAACACAAAAAAATCAATAAAAAATTTGGATACTTTTTCGTAATAAATAATCTAAATATACCACCAAAATAAATTTATAATATCTAAGTAAGAAGAAATCTTATATTTGTAAGATTAATACTAAATCAGATTTAAATTACACATAAAATTTATGAGAACAAGTACGACAAAAAGAAAAAAGAAAACCTAGTTGCATACACTTGGTATCCGAGTATCTATCTGATCACACAGTTTTCGCATTGAGCAAGTAAATTTGCGGCGAGCCATCTTATAATTATTCACTATTGAGTCAATTATGTTACCATTGATAAGCTTTTTAGTGTCTTTTTTTTATTCTCTTTTCCGTTCTGAACTTTTATAAGGATAAATAAATGACAGCTTTCTATATGTTGTGCAGTTTTCGTTGTTCCTCACACGAGGGGTCAATCAGTAATCATATTCGTAAAAAGTAGTAAAGATTGTGAAAATCCTTTGCAGACGCTAATATCTCCTACTTAATGATTATAAATGATTCTATATCAGCACACCATAAGTAAACTCAAACCAAAAGTATTGTTACAATTAACAGGATGTAATATATCAAAATACTGTTCAAAGATTTCAACGACATATTCATCAAAGTTCTTGATATAACATTACCTTAATTATAGTAGCGAAGCGGATAATTTTTCTCCATTGGAAAGATATATGAAAACTTCAACATGGTGTAGCTCCTGTTTCTGTTTCTGCAGCTATCAGAAAAAAATCACACATGCTTCATCACTTGAAGAACCATAATCTTATTAATTAATTAACCACAAAGCAAATTCATGCATGCACACCATCACATCCTTCAAGTGCTCGGTAGCAAACCGCTCCCTAATATCCCTCACTAATTGTCGAGAATTTTTTGTTACTGAGCACAAGGGCATCATGCAGCAGTAACATCATCTGCTACACTTACTTCCACTACTCTTTCATATATATATATATGAATAAACCTATTTATACAGAAATTGTCTAACTTATTTCAAGTGAAAATGAACTTAAACCATGATTGGTGCAATTCTCTTGTATACATGTATGAATTGCACCAACCATGAGATTGTTTAGTTTCATTTTGCTTGAGTTAATTTAGACAATATATATATATATATATATATATATATATATATATATATATATATAATGTTATATTACATATCATGTATGAGCAACTTCATCTTCATCAGATGCAGTAACGCATTCTTTCTCATCTTCAACGAAGCCTTCATGAGAGGGATGAGGGGAGTGGCCATTTCCGAAGGATCTAATGTGGTCTTTTAGGGATCTTTTGTGCTTAAAATCTGAACCACAAGTGCAATACCACAACTTTCCGCAGTTCTTTTCGTGAGTCCTCCAATCCCCTTTAACTGCAAAGGATTTTGAACACTTTCTGCACATAAATGGTTTTGCACCATGCTTTCTTTTGTAGTGGGTTTGGAGAGTTCTGAAGTCCTTCAAGGGCTTGGCTCTTGGATGATTGATGTTGTTCTTGCAACCCTGGGCACAACAGTAACATGGTAGCCTTAACATTGCTGCTGGTTGTGTTCCTTTCAGTGAGTCTGGTCCTTTTCTGAATTCGGATCCGTGCCCCCACATATGCATCTGCAAATTGTTAAGGTTTTTGTTAAGTTCATCATAAGAAAAATAAATTGAGTAATGACTATTAGATAATTCCATTACATTATGGTTAACAGAATTAATAACATTGAACGAAGCCCCACATCGACTAGAGATAAGATCAATTCATAATATATAACTGGGTGCAATCCTCATTTTATAAGTTGATTTTGTGAAACCTTTTTAGATTTAAAACTCACTTCTAACATGATAAGAGCAAAGTTATAGTCTATCTTAATGAATTTTTTTGTATATTCCGTTCCATCCGATATTGGACTGCTAACGGATCACACAATCCTCACTTTTAACAAATATATTAACCAAATAAGTTGTGTGCATTTTAAATAATGAAAACAATGTGATTAACACGTTTTTTTTTTCTTATTAAAAGTAGTTAATTAACTTTTTGTTTGAAAATTTTCATTTATATATGTGAGAGGTAATTTACACTGATAACAATCATGACTCAATTTTAAGATATATGAGACAAAAAAGAAGAAACGATGAGACAAAAAAAATCAGTCGAAAAATGAATGAAATTAGTAGAATTGAAATGTGAGGTAAATATATAATGAATATCTTCTAAACTGTGAAGTATGGTTTTTTGTTTCACACTTGGTTTAATATCAAGTGTGCTGGAGGAGACTTAAACTGGCACACCTTGTGTACTTATTTAAAATTTTATCTATCATTTTGATAAATTCTTTTTGTTTATAAAAAGTCCAAAAAAAAAATTATTAAAAAGGACAAGACTACTTTAACCGTCCTTTATACATGAGCTTGTTTAACATATTCATTTTGTATAATTGATACCAAAAACTTGCTTCAAATTATAATCCTTAATTAAGCATGCTTATGTGGGATCCAAATTAAGTGTCTCCTTTTCTTTATATTGTTTTCTGGCTCTTTTGAGTAATTAAAAGCTAGCATGTAAATAAACAAACTAGAAATTAAAAAGAAAATATACTTTCTGATAAAAAAAATTTGCTTTTTAATTTGAAAGACAGAAGAATGGAGAACAAATGATTTCCATCCACTAATATAACCTACCAATGTTGGCCTTTATATGGACAAGCAGTGGCCATTGTCATTAATTAGTTGTTAACTCATTTTTCAATTAAAGGAAAAATCAAACAAAAAGAAAAGTGATTTTTAGTAATCTAATTAATAGAGATACATATATAATAATGCCTCTTTAAGATTGGAAAATCATGTACCTTCTCTTGCCTATATAATTATTTTAAAAGGCATAGTTCTTGTTCAAAAGGACTTGCTATGGTAGATATACATTGTGCTACACTGCATGCATGCCTCAAACACCTAAGAATAGTTCCTATGATAGCTGTATATAGTGATGAGGTTTTAACCCAAAAGGACAAACATGCACATATGGAAAGAGAAAAGAAAAAAAAGGAGAAAAGCATGAAGATATGGAAGTTCAATTTCCCTTTGAAATCTTATGGTTTAAAAGGAGCCTTTTGCTAAAAGTTGAAGATGGTGGTGATGGCGGGGCAATAGGCCATAACTCAATTTTGTTAAAGTGAAAAAGAAAGCAAAAGAAAAAGACACTCATTAACAGTCATGTTTATATAGCCATAAAAGTTCATTTAAATGATTGTTTTAACCTTGATGATTATTCTTCATCTTCATCATCATCATGAAAAACTCCTACTTCAAGTAGGCTTGGATAGGGTATTCAAATTCTGAGTATAGATCGATTCACACCAGCAAATTACTGCAAATTTCCCTTAATTTATTGGCACTGATATTTGTCCTCAAGATATAGTTTTTAGAGGGATACTATATCAGATTGAAATTGAAATCAAGTGACAAACATATTCATTCACATACTAATAATGATATCATAGAATTTATATGATATAGAACTGCTTCTAACAACGAATTTATTTTGTTTTGAAACCTATATCTTTCCCCAGAATGTCTATTCTGCTGCTGTGATTATTGTGAAGAAAACTGATACATACACAACTTTCAATTTTTTAGTATTATAAATCTCAAACGGTACAACGTTCCAAAAGAGCTGTTCTTTCAGATACAATACAAAAACAAAACATTCCATTTCCCAACTTACTGTGTTGAACTGGTGTTAGATTCTACTTTTTTATTGTGGTACTTGTATATAGAGACGAAATTGAAGTGTAAACTATGTGGTAGGTTAAGCAGTAATGAGATACTTAATTCTAAGTTTGAAAGCTAGATCCTTTTGCATATTAGGTGTTTGTTTAAAAACAAGTTAATTAGTTTATGTGGAATTAATAGAAAATCTTTGTGTGTTGTTTACACCAGAAGATGAGAACCAAACTAACCTGCATATTGTTATATCTATTGAAGGTCTTGCTGCAGATGGAGCAAGCAAACTGCATCGGTCCAACAAGGATCTGTGCAGGAGTTGGTATCCAAAATCTTCTCTCCTGGTTGAAAGAACAACCATGGAAGCTTTTCTTGAAGGGCTCTTCTTCCTTTACATGGGTAATCTTCTTCTCAGTGGCTTCATGATTATCAGCGTCATATTCTTCTGTGTGAGGCAATCCAATGTGCAAAGCCACAGTGACCTGTTCCACCTTCTCTTCTTTCACTTCTAAACCATCCTTTTCATGGTTTTCCTTGAAGGGCAAAAACTGGATCGTTTCTTGATCATGCTGAGACAAAGGAGAAGGTGATGATGATATCGAACTAATTACAGAAGAAGAAGATGGTTTCAGCCACTCAATAAAAGTTGGGGTTTGAACACACAGATTCTCGTTTTCTACATTGCACTCCCTAAAACTCATGTTCCTCAAAGAGACTCCAAGGATTTGTGAAATTTCTCTACTCAGAAAAAGGCCTATATGAAAGAAAGCCTGCACTTATTGATGAATGAAAGAAATCAAGCTTTCTTTTCTTTTTTTCTCTTCCTTTCTTTTTTTTTTTCACCCTTACTTTTTCTCTTTCTCCTGTGTTGGCCTTTGTTTGTTTCTTTTTGGTGAGAGAAAAAAGGAGACTAATTGGTGGGGATAGAAAATGACATGCAAAACAGGAATGACCAATTTAGTAGAAAAGAATCTTAGAACAGTATGAACTCTGAGGTGAACTACTACTTGGTAATTGGTACAATGTGAAGCGAACGAGTTCATCCTTTTATATTCTCTTTCTAACATACAATGGAATTTGACCCACATGCCCACATTTTCTCACACATTGACCTTAAACAAATGATTTCAAATAAGAGGATGAAAATAGATATGGACGCATTAGGTCAATACCTAAACTGAGAAAAAGTATTAGAAATGACGAACAATGTTACGAGGACCTAGACAGTATGTTATGTAGTGTTTTATAATATATGTGCCGTGTAAACCAACAACAGCAACAATAGTACGTGCCATGTTGGTTAAGTTTCATACATCTATGATTAAAAACGAATATAATTCAGGCTTAATTGTTGGTGTTGATCATGACTGCTGCAAGTATATATGCCGATTAAATAACTATGAGTACCATATTTAATCCAAATTTTTTCTTATTAATTATATTTTCCTCATAATTCTTAATTTATTCTATCTTATATACTTAAGTTCTGTTCAAGAACATGAAAAGAAAAGTGCTGGGGAAGGTTCGTTTCAAATCTTCAATTTATTCAAGAGAAACAACCCATCTTAAAAAAACTAAGCTTTGTTGCTTATATTAATCGGACACTAATCCTCTGGAAAGTACAATTATAATAACTTATTACTTTAATTTTATAATTAACTAATTATATATATAATACTAATATTGTATTCAATAACTTAAACTTGTGCTACACAAATCTTATCCAACAACAGATCTTTATCAGACAAATGCCACGTTCAAATATTTATATATAAACTAATTTCAACTTCTTTATCACTCTCTTCATATAATTTATGTTGATCACAGCATGACTATCCTTATTCTGAAGTATTTTACTGACATGATTATGGAAAAAATGTAACTATGAAGAAAGAATATAAAAAGTGAGAGATGCTGTTCTGCAAATTAAGCAGAATAGTACTGAGGATTTTGAAGCGTAAGCTGAACTGATCAGTGATGAAGTCTGAAGAGCTTAATGGTTGTCACCGACAAAACACTGTCATCACTTCTTTCTTAAACGACAAATGCTTTCACAGGCTTTCCTAGCAGTTACTATCATTCTTTGACTTTCACTTATTTACTATGTATGCATATGTTGTCTATACATCGATCTATATGATCATATGACCATGCATCTTCTATAAGTTTTTTTATTAATTTTCTTCCCTTATAGAAAATGTAACTTTCTCTGAAGAAAATTCTGATCTGAACTGAGGTAACTTTACCCAGTTAGTTGAGATCAGAAAATTATACTACAACCCTAAAACAGTTCATTCTTGTAACAAGTTAACCACACTTGGTTAATTACCAAGCTTCACACCACTGAGATGTATGTGATCATTGTAAGTCATTTTATATCATTCTGTCTCGATTGATCACCACCTTTAACTGAAATTGTAACACCCTTTGTTCAGTTCTTGTAACCTTTCTCCGTGTTTGATAGTGAAGGGGTCCAAAATCTGACTCGAAGTACATTCACGTACCAATTGATTACAACAGTTTAAGAAAGTTTATATGTATCGTAGCTAGGTGGTAAATTCAATGAATCATTCACTGAATAATCCTTGAAATTGGGTATGAATGATGAATCAGAAAGATTAACCTGCATCAATCAAAATCTGGGTGGTTTGTCTTGTTTATATGTATGTTTGTATTATTGTCCCAGGAGAGATGATATTGATATACACAAAAGTGTCCTTTGCAGAAGATGAATGGTTTGAAGAGGTTATTGTTAATTGACAATGTAACTGCTAGTGAGTAGTTAGCGGCAATAAATGAATTAGTGGTCTTGTCTAATTGTGGTGGTGTTGTAATGTTGAAAGAAATTCTGAGTTGGTATGTTAATTGAGGATTTTGACAATTGAAAGGTAGTGTTGGATTTGTACACATGTATAGTAGGTTACCTTGAGACCCCTTTTCTTTTTGGCTGCATGTCACACTCATACCTTCCCGTGACCACACCTTAGAAAATTTGCTCACTCTTTGGGGTAATTTAAAAGTTACTTAAGCATTTTTTAAAGTAATGTCATATTTTTTCAAAACTTTTTACATAATGTACATATAGAGAAGGAATCCAATTATATTGTATAAATAAATCTTGTGGTAGGGAACTAAGAATGCGTGTTAAATTTTTTGAAGAGGATAGCGGCATTCGATTTAGGTATAAGTAAGTTCCAAGTTTTTTACAAATTTAGGTATTTTTAATTGATTTTTTTGTTTACTTTTGTCTGTTTATTGTAATTAATTTCTTTTTATGTTTTTTAATTGAGTTTATTATTTAATTTTTGATTAACTTAATGATGGGACAGTTATTTTGTCATGTTATTTTACTTATTTTTTTTTATTAACAGTAATACAATAGGTTATTCCACCTCTTATATAAAACAGAAAAAAAAAGAGAGAAAAAAAAATTAGAAAACACATGGTTACTACCAATAGAAAATAATTGAATCAATTGAATCACAACGTGTTACTTGTGTTCATGTATTATGAGATTTTGTTTGTGATTAATGAAAACTAACAAATCCTATATATTATTTCCATTGATTATAACACTACCTTAATCTATATATAAGGAGTAGGTAATCTCATTATTGAATATGTTTTCATTAAAAACAATGAAAGTCATGTTTCATTTTATATGAATCACAATATTGATACGACTAAAATAAGCTTTTGATTCTTAATTTTAAAGTAAAAATTAGAATTAGTTTCTCTTCGAAATATTTGTCTAATTTAGTTCTTCAACTTTAGAAATATGTATATTTAATCATTTTAACCAACTTTTCTTAAGTTTATTTGACGTTTCAAATGTGTTTTATAATAAGACTTGAGTTGTTTATACCGTTTGACAACTTTCTACTTCAATGTTAAGTAAAAAAACGCATTTGAAATGTCAAATAAACTTAATAAAATTTGGTTAAAATGACTAAATTCACACATTTTTACAAAAGAAAAATTAAATTGATCCAAAGTTTAAGAGATGAACTAATTTCAATTTTTACTGAAAAATAAAAAATAAAAAAATATATTATTTAACCCGATTAATATTAACAAACAAATTCACATACGTTAGTATTAGGGATATCAAAATGGGCCAGGCCCGCCAGTCTGCCAAAAAAAGGGCGGGCCAGGTTGAAATTTCCAGCCCATCATCCCACTGTAACTCGGCCCACCTAGCCCACTAGTTTAGCGGGCCAAAACGGGCCAGCCCGCCAACCCGTTTTTTTATTTTTTTTTTATTTTTTTTTTAAATTTTTTTATTTTTAAAATTAAAATTAATTAAAAAATAATATTTTTTTTATATTATATAAATAAATTTATATATATATATATATATATATATATATAATAGATTTATAAACAAAAAGTTATAA
>Ga0214544_1001172_pt1 | contig 53068 bp, 18 predicted proteins | sample CNSS3metaG_FD_160074 | JGI IMG/M metagenome (GOLD analysis project Ga0214544, IMG submission 160074) | Root nodule microbial communities from cowpea collected in UCLA plant growth center, Los Angeles, California, USA - CNSS3 | ecosystem: Host-associated > Plants > Roots > Nodule | place: USA...
CTGAAACTTTTTTTTTTCTTTGTCGTAATAAGAATAGGTTCACAGAGAAAACTGAAGAATCCTTTTTATCTTCCTTTGCTTATTATCTGGTGGAGCTTAGACACAGACATGTTTTTTTTTTTTTTCGGAGACACAGACACCCTTTTGATAACTTGAACACTGGGTGTGCTCATAATGTTGTCCCTTGTTGAGTTGTTACCCGTTTGGACAGTTTTTAGGTTTTTCTGATTTTCCGGAACCCCAGGTTGAAATTCTGCGAGATCTGAGGTTTCTGGATTTGGGCTTTGAGAAAGTTGAGATTTTGCTGGGTTTAGGGGATGAAGATTGAGGTGGGGTTGGGAGGGGTGTGGAATGAGGAAGAGAAAGCGATGGTGGTGGAGGTGCTGGGTCGCGGCGCGTTTGATTACTTGGTGGCGAATTCTGTTTCTAACGAGAATCTGTTAATGGCGCTTGGGAGCGGCGAGAATCTGCAGAACAAGCTTTCGGATCTCGTGGAGCGTCCTAACGCGTCGAACTTCAGTTGGAACTATGCGATCTTCTGGCAAATTTCGCAGTCGAAGTTTGGGGATTGGGTCTTGGGGTGGGGAGATGGGTGTTGCAGGGAACCGAGGGAGGGAGAAGAGAGCGGAGAAGTGAGAGGGAGAGGGGTTGTTGGTGACGACGAGAAGGTGCAGAGGATGAGGAAGAGGGTGTTGCAGAAGCTGCACATGACTTTTGGGGGTTCTGATGAGGACAATTATGCTTTTGGGTTGGACCGTGTTACTGACACGGAGATGTTCTTTCTTGCTTCCATGTACTTCTCTTTTCCCCGTGGACTGGGGGGTCCAGGTAAGTGTTTTGCTTCCGGGAAGCATTTGTGGCTCTCAGATGTGTTCAAATCTAGTTTTGATTACTGTGTGAGGTCTTTCTTGGCCAAATCTGCTGGAATTCAGACTGTTGTTTTGGTTCCTACTGATATGGGGGTGGTGGAGATGGGGTCTGTGAGGATGGTGGGTGAGAGTTTTGAGCTTTTGCATGCTTTGAAGTCTGTGTTTTCTGCACAGGCATCGTTGGTCCCGCCCAGGGTTAAGCCAATTGCACCATTTGATTTGGTGAGCGAGAAAAGAGATGAGAATGCAAATGCCCTTTTCTCTGGTGTGGCAATTGGGGACAAGGAAAAGAACAACAGCAGTAATGGTAGTAACAATAGAGTAGAAGGAAACGGAGTTCCAAAGATTTTTGGGCAAGATTTGAACAGTGTGACTCAATTCAGGGAGAAACTTGCTGTGAGGAAAATGGAGGAGAGGCCAAGGGCTTGGGGAGGTCACCCCAATGGGAATAGTATTGGTTTTCCAAACGGTATCCATGGTTCTAGTTGGGGGGCAGGTCAAGTCATGAGACAGCTTGGTCCTCCTGAAATTCTTGCTCCTAGGTTGTCCACCTCCGGTGCATTGTCGGTGCCGGAGCTGGCCAATGGCACAAGGCATGATTTTGTGCATAACAATTACCAGCAGCAAAGGCCGGCTCAGATGCAGATTGATTTCTCAGGAGCCACTTCAAGGGCTTCAGGGAGATCAATGATTGCTGAATCTGAGATTTCTGATGTTGAGGCCTCGTGCAAGGAGGAGAGAGCGAGTGTTGCAGATGACCGGAGGCCGAGGAAGCGGGGAAGGAAGCCGGCGAATGGAAGGGAGGAGCCCCTCAACCATGTGGAGGCAGAGAGGCAAAGGAGGGAGAAGCTGAACCAGCGGTTCTATGCCCTGCGTGCTGTTGTTCCAAACATCTCCAAGATGGACAAGGCATCTCTGTTGGGAGATGCTATTGCTTACATCAATGAACTTCAAGCCAAACTCAAGAGCATGGAGTCTGAGAGAGAGAGATTTGGAAGCACCTCCTCTATGGATGGATCAGTAATGGAGGCCAATGCTAGATCAGAAAATCACAGTAATGGAGTTTCTGATGTGGATGTTGAAGCTGCACAAGATGGGGTGGTAGTAAAGGTGAGCTGCCCTATTGATTTTCATCCGATTTCAAAAGTGATTCAAACCCTGAAAGAAGCAGAGATTGGTGTTGTTGATTCAAAACTTACTGCTGCAAATGATACTGTTTTCCATACATTTGTAGTTAAATCTGAGGGACCTGATCAGCTGACTAAGGAAAAGTTGATTGCATTGTTTTCCAAAGAATCCAACTCCATACAGACATTGTGATATGGAGAATTGCAATTAACATAGTCCATAGCATGATACACATAGAAGAGCCAAATATCTACATTGTCTTCAGAAATTTTGTTATACTATAGAGAATCTTAAAGTAAAGCAGTGGGAACTAGGAAAGTAGAATAATAATAGCTTCTATTAACCCTCTAGGGTAGTCAATTTATGTTTGTCTATAATATACACAGTTTATCATAAGAACTATCATTCCTGCTATGCCAATTATTTTGTTTAGTTTAACAGAACTACCATTTTACCTTCCTCATATCATATAGCCTAATCTTTTCCTTTGCCTGTTTCTTGTATTCTACCAAGTCTTCTGCAGCAAAAATATCAGTTATTTCTCTGCTGATTTTGTCTTTGTCTTTGTCATTGTCACTGTCACATTTTAACTATATTATATCTTCTAATGTAATTTCTTTCATTGTAATGTGAGCAAATTCATTCCTAACTCAATAACATCTTTTATTTCCTGCTTTAGAAATGCATGTTTCTTGATAAGATGCATTAGCTTGTGTAAATAAATAAAGACTTTCCTTTTATAGGAAGATGAGTTTCTTATTCTTTTTTCTTTCTGCTTGCATATGGCAGTGGTTTGTGATTCATGTCTTTAGCTGGCTTTTCCAGAAGTTAGAAAATGAGTGGAAATAAAAGGGCCAACAAACTCTTTCACAGTAGATTCATGGTTTTATTTGATCAACCATAGTACTGTAAAAAAAAAAAAGGATTCTACATTCTACACTGCAGTGAGTTCCTTTGTTTATTATATCGACCTTTCCATAACAAGTTTGAATTTGAGGTATCTGATGCAGAAGAAAGTAAACATAGGTTAAATTCAACAGATAGAAGCTCCATTATGCAGAGTTTCACATAAAATAATAATAATTATTATTATGTTGCGTGGTCCTGCACAGTGCAGCATCGTGTGACTCGTGTCCCATTTGATATTTTGATTTGATGATATTGAATTGTGAAACGTTCACGTGCCGAGTTCTTTTCATCCAATGAGTTATGCGGTGACAAGGATCATGTGGTGCATGTGTTTGCTTATGGAAGAGAATGAAAGGTAGGACTTTGAGAAAAGCAAAGGAAAGAAAACGATGCAAAGAGAGAAAGTGTGTGTGTGACATAAGGTGTCGTTGATGCTGAGAGAAACCCCAACAAGGTCGTGTCAATTTTACATCAAACACTTGCGAATGATTCCTTCTCTATAGTTCAATGATAAAGATCGCCCACCAATATTTGTATTTTTCCCTTCCATTCTTCATCATTTTTTCTTCCCTCAATCCCCATTATAACTCATGCAACCTCTTATAGTAGGGCCACTTTTAATGCATGTTACCCCATGTTGAATTTGGATAAGGAAACTAATAAAAAAAATCATGTTTTGCACTTTTCTATGTTAATTTGAGATTCATGGAGTACTAAAAATCGTTCAACAAAAGTAATTTTTGTATGATTTTTATTATGGTTAGAATTTGAAGGTGGTGTTTGTTGAAGTAGTTTTGGAAGATTAAGCCCAAAAAGAAAAAGAGAATAAGAAATGGTCCAGGGAAGAAGTCAATAGGGACATGCGCCCAAACGTGCTTTTCGTTTGAGAGGAAAACCGTGAAAACTGACAAAATTTGATTCACGTTAGGTGACGGAAAAGCACCACATAGAATAGAACAATGTGTTTCAAATAATGTTTTAAAATTTGAATAGGTCATTCCTTTTCTTAAAACTAAAAAACCACATCATAGTACTCCTATATTATTATCTGCTTCATAGAGCTCCTAAAATAGTGTTGTGATTACATTTCAAAATAAACATGTCTTTAAAATTTTTGAACCAATAGAATATAAAACTTTTGTGGAGCTTACTCGGTCAACAATCACTTTTTTATATATAACTTTTATATATATATATATATATATATATATATAGATATAGATATAGATATAGATAGATTATTATGATGGTGAATACATGATTTTAGAATTAATGATAAAAGATGTGTAGATGTTCCTTTCGACCTTCCCTATATATTAATTTTCTTCTAGAGTTTGCTACTGGTTTTTGGATTGTGGTATCAATGGGATATATTTAGGTAAATAATCTTAAGTGATAATTTGAATATTGTAGAAGCTCACATTGGATTTATTATTTATGATAATGGTAGATTAACTTGTGTAAAATTATTACGTTTTAGGACATATCTGTGCAACAACATGCAGGTCCTCCAAGATTGGTTCTTCTCATTCTTAATGGGGCAAAACATAGAAAGTTATTTGAATATGAGAGTAATCCAAAAGTTTAAAAGTTGAAGAAGAAATTATTAGTAGATATGATAAGAAGAAGGAATGAGTGAATTTGACTAGACATGTTTATGTTTTAGCTTGTGATGTAAAAATATATACACATCATCATCTTTGATATCTGAGTATTATAAAATTTGTTTCACTTTCTCATCTTATCATATAATAGATATATACCTATATTTTTTATTTATTAACATTTTGTTTTACATGAGAAAAAGTTCATTCGGAATAAAATATAATATTATTAATAATTTAATCTCAAAAATAATATTTAACCTTTTTAATAGCAATTGATAAGAAAAAAAATTATAATTATATTAATTTTATAATAAAATATCATATAAAGAAAAATAATTTTAATCACTTAATATAGTTAAAAACGAGTATGAAGAGAAACAAACTATTCATAATATTTCCAAGTACAAATTTCTTTACCACCCAAGTGGGTAAAATTCAATATATATAGAATCTTTATTTTTAATAACATAAAAAAATTTCATTAATATAATAAATAAAACAAATGATAAATATGCTTTTAATTTTTTTTATACAAAATTAAAATTTGTTTTTGTCTAAACTTTAATATATTTTGATTTTTAAACTCAAAAAAAATGTTCTTAAAATAATTATATCTATTATTTTTAGAATTTAAAAACAAAAATATATTACAAGTACAAGGAGTTAAAAGTACATTGAAATACAAATATTGAATCTTATGATTTCTCGTATGTATAACTTATTATATTTCGACACTAGAAAATCTTCCAAAATCCAACAAAAACATTGTTTTGAGTTCGTAATATTTCATGATGAGATACCCTTAATCTTTCCCTGAGAGAAAATCCTGTATTCACAGCATATTCTGTTCTATGTAGATGATGAAAACACTTAGTTTTGAGATTCCACAAAATAAAAAAAAAAAAAAAAAAAAAAAAAGATAAAGAAAGAGAATGAAATAGAATTGGCCTTAAGAGGCAGTGAAAGTCCATTAAAAGAAAGGAAAGATGTGATGTGGGGAGTCGATAATCTGATGCAACAAAGTAAGGGTCAAAAATGAATAATGGCATGTGGTGTTGTGTTCAACCAAATAACTGTAGATGTGACCATTTTTGTTTTTTCTCTTTGTCTCTCTGTGCTTCAAATTCATAATCCACTTTCTCTTTAAATCCAAAGTGCCAAATTCTATTTTAATTACTCATAAGAACTAGTTAAACAGTTATATATGATTATGCAGAATAAGCCAGTAGTGTTAAAGAATTCAATTCCACAAAACGAAATTCTAAAATAAAAATTAGACTCATTTATATATTATAAAATTATCTTATTTTCAATTTATAACATATATAACATATAGGATATTGCCAATGCAATCATTAGTGGACACAATACTAAAACACGTACCCACGTTCTGCATATGAAGATTATTGTCGTTAAGTAACGCCATGTTCCCCACAATATTTAAGGCTAGCTTGCTTTTATAACTTAATTTGCCACCAACATTGTTGGCTATAGCTTATAATAACTCAGAATGTCAGTTTTTATATTAATGTCCTTCTAAGGCACTTCTATTTTTTCTGTTGTTTAAATTTGTATTTAATGGACTTCTTTTAAAAAAATATGATGGCGAGAGTACCTTTTATAAATGAATTATATCAACCCATGATTTATAAAAGGTTATCCATAACAAAGCTTGACATTTACGTGAAAAAATTATTGTTATTTGTCTAATCTCTTACAGGCCTTCTTTCTGATTGCAATTTTGTCTTCAATCTTGCACCATGTTAAATCTTCTGCCACATGATGTCAAATTTTCAAGTGTAATAACTTGATCAGCATACTCAGTTTTGCAGGATTCATGGAAATGAAGAGAAACTACGTACTCTTTACCGATTCGTAGAAATGAAGTGACAATGATGAGTTGCATGTTGGATGTTAATTTGGAAGAAGAATAAATGGCCATAATATATAGTTCTAGGGCTTCAACATTTAACTGCATTATTCTTTCTGTGTGTATTAGACAACTAGTTTAAAATAAGAACACGTGACAGCCTCATTGCTTATAATATATATGCAGTTCTATTTTGTGCTTGTCAGTATAGTCTCGCAAGAAGCTGGTTCGGTCTCCAATTTACTTGTATATTCCAATCACAATAACAATGATTGGCCACTACGATTAAATGCAAACTTTATGTTACAAATCAGACAAGTTTGGATTCTCTACTTCTATGTTTCTGTTGTTTATCTGTTTTATTTTTAAAATACATTTATGATCATTAATTTTAAAATATATTAAAATTATCTTTAAAACATCAAAATAATGTATTTTTAATACTTAGCAGAAGAAAAAAACTGAACAGAGAAGCGAGACTCCCAGATTGACTTAGTTTAAGATTTATGGATTGAATTTCAATTTAAATTTATTAAAATAGATTGAATTTATAATTTAAATCGATTTTAAGTAAATAAACTAAATTTAGATCTTTTCAATCCAATTTTAATTCGACATAATTTAGTTTTATTGTGATCGATTTGCTCGATTTTCGTCTTAACTGGACTAAGCTTAAACTTTGATCCCATAGACAACATAATGGACTTAGTTATACCTTATCTTATTGCTTTTTCTTGCACCTCATTTTTTTCTTCTTGCAGTTGTATGTAATTTAAAATCCCCATTTTACCCTTATACGAAAAAACCCTATAGGGCAAAAGCTTCACCTACCCACACCATTGCACCTTCCTTCCCCATTCTTTCTTTTCTCTCTTCAAGCTTCTTCCTCCCCTCGATATTTCTCTACGCTAGGGCCTTCACTCCCTCTGTGCAGTTCTCCCTTGATAGCTCCCTCTCCTTTTTAGAAAGTCATTTTTAGATCTGAATATTTAGATCATCCATTTTCGATTTCTTTTTTATATTCTAGATTATATGTTTCGGAATATATTTAAGGATTTAGAAATACCTTCCAAAACATCCCTTCCAGAATTTTTTTTTTTTTTTTTGTACTTTTTAGAATGAGTGTTCCGAAAACACTTAAGCCACAAAGTATAAACAAAATAAGGAAGTGTAAGAATTTTTTATGATAATTTTAGTAAGGGGTCATTTGGTGATTGCACCTTTTACGATGACAAAAAATAAAAACAAGGGGTGAAGGAAGAAAGACCCACCGAATCTTCGGTTCAACTGTCTTTGCATCTTAAATAATGTACTTTAATTTTAAATTTTCAAAATTCAAAAAATATCTAATTTAAATCTAATCTAAATTAAATTCGATCCAAATTTAATTTTAATCCAATTAAGTGAAGTGGATTTAAAATCTTAAAATATGAATTTAAATTTAGAATGAATCCATTTAAATAAATTTAGAGGTAATATAAATTTAAATTGAATTTCATAATTTGGAATTTTTATTCAACCTTTCTCTTGTTGAGTCTTATGTCCACACCACTTTAGATTATATTATTCAATATACCTAATAATATTATTACTTTACTAAGGATTCTTATTGGTCCCACCCGTTTACAAATTGTTCTTTAGTAGTGTGACTTTCTCTATCTCAAATTTGAAGGTTCCTCTCTGCCTGTGATTTAAAGTGGTGCGTATTCAAAAGATACCATGATACGTTTAAATCAAAATAATTCAGTAATTTTGGGTAATATTAATATTGATTAAATGGGAATACAAGTGATATTCAATTTCTTAAGTGGTATATCAAAATCGGAATAAGTATTTGTATATTTGTTTAGTAAAGTTTTTATATTTATTATTGTTATAAATTATTAAGATGTTTTATTTTATTTTAAAAAAATTACAATGATAAATTATTTATTTATTTGATATTAAATTATAAAAAATGTATTTATTTAACATTCAATTCTTTATAATACCATATTTTAACAGAAATCTTATTTATTAAAAATAAAAACACAATTTCAAATATATTATATGTCAAAAAGTCAATAAAAAAATTTACTCCAAAAATAGCAACAAATTATAGTGTAGAGCTTTTTGTATATGTATAAATTAATCATGGAGTCTGGTCGTGATGCTAATAAAATTGTCAATTTCAAGTGATGGTGTTTAATGAAAAATAATTTTCCAAAATAGTAATTTTGAAATTTTTTTCCTTTTTTACTTTAATGCATCTCTCCACTAAACCCACGATTTAGAGAATTTATTTATATGTATATATATCGGATGTCAATATCCGGTAAATAAAATCTTTTAAATATACATTAATTAAATTTTGACATCTATAAAAGAAATATTATATATTAAATTTTAATATTTGTAATAAAAGGACAAAATATAATATCGAATATCATTCGTAAAATAAAATAAAGTATAAATGTCGATATTCATTGAAAAAATATTTTGGGATGGATGATTTACAAAGGGTAAAAATATAATTAGTTTTTAACTCAAGAAAAAGTGAGAATTTTAAATTTTTTTGAAGGTACAGGATAAGTGGTTGGAAGTGCAGGGAGAGACAACATAACTATAAATGTGTATGAAATGTGTATAGTGGGATGAACCTTTTGGCAGCTATTGCAGTTGGGTCATGCATGCTTTTTTGAAATTCATAAAAGTTTAGAACCGTTTGCTTTTTAGTTAAATTATATATGTGGTCCTAATTTTCGTAGTAAAATATTAATTTAGTAAATTTATTATTTTTTACTTCAATTTAAATTCTATTTTAAGAAATTTGATATAATCAAGTAATTTTTATTAGTGGTGTAACAACAACGTTAAATAAGGTGTCACGTGACAGTTCTTGAATTTTTTGATTTCTTTTTAAATAAAAATTTTGTCACGTGTCAAGCTAACATTGTGTCACGTGGCACAACAGTGACAGTGTGATGTGGTAGTGACAGTATCACATGTCACTATTATTTCACATGTCATTTTCTCATTCTCAATTTAGTCTTAATTTTTGTAAAAATTGTGCAATTTCGTTCTCTTCCAAATTGAAACAAAAATTAACTTTTATATAATTGTTTTACAGATATTTTTATTAAATTTGATATTTGTATTCAAATTGATATTTTTATTATATATTTTTAACAAAACTAAATTTATTTAAATTTGTTTCATATTCAACTTTATTTAAAAAAAAATTCAAATTTTAAATTATTTTTTTTAATTGTTACATAAAGTAGTTGTTTTTTTTAACATTTATATAATTGTTATTTTTACACCAACTCAAGCATTTGTATATAAATTATTGAATTTTACACATTTTAAAAATATAAAATTATTTAAAATATAAATTCAAATAAAAAACAATATTAAAGTATGATGTAATAAAATATCAATATAATTTATGATTTTTTATTTATTTATTAGTATTATTTTCTATTAACAACTTTAAAACAATTTTAAATAAAGTTCAATGTAAAATATAAATTTAAATAAACTTAATCTTGTTAAAAATATTTACTTGAAATATCAATTTTGATAGAAATAATTGTATACGTTTATATAGAAATTAAATTTGGTTTCAATATGGAGAGGGACAAAATTGCTCAATTTTTACAAAAATTGAGACTAAATTGAGAAAAAAAAAAGATTGGGACCAAATTGAGAATAGAAAAAATGACACTTGGTATAATAGTGACACGTGACAATGTCATTGCCACGTCATACTGTTACTACAACGTGATACGCTGTCAATTTGACATGTGGAAAAATTTTAATTTTTAAAAAAAATATAAATAAAAAATTCAACAAAAGAAATTAAAAAAATCCAAGAATTGACACATGACACTCCATTTAATGTCGTTACTACACCACTAACAAAACTAACTTGATTGCATAAAATTTCTCAAAATAGTGATCAAATTAAGATAAAAAAATAGAAGAATCAAATTGATATTTTGCTACGAAAATGAAGACAAAAAACATAATTTAACCTTATTTTTTCATCGAAATAATATTAATAATTTAGAATGTGCTTATAATTAGTCGTTTAGCTTAAACTTATATAGTTAGAATACTATTAACAAATATAAAATAACACTAAAAAATTTAACTAAGTTAATAATATTTAAAATAGCACATGTTTAATATTCAAATTGTAAAAAAATCAAATCAAATATATAATAACACTTAAACATAAGTTGTAACCATACAAAGCTTTATTATTTAATAGTGTAAAGTTTAAATCCAGAATATAAAATATATACAATATTTTAGATTAGATTTAAAGAAAAAAAGTTAAGATAAGCTCATATTAAAATGATTTTTTCTAAAAGAAATTTCATTGATCGGTAGAGATTTTCGTGGTTTTGATTATTCAATAATTTTATCTTCCAATTTTATATTTACTTTTTAATTATTTGTAATTTGGAAAAACGTTTTCAATCGTACTCTATAGACACAGACACTAGTATAGTCTAGTTACCATTTTAACTTATTTAATAAAATTAATGTAATTAACATTTCTGGTTTTAAGGAAAGTCAATTATTGTTAGCAATTTCACTTAAAAATAACAAATAATTATTTGTATTTTAAAAAATTTTATTCATTATTCAGAATAAAATATTTCAATTACTGTCATGGTAATTTTCTGAATTCCAATCTCTTTATGGCAAATAGTTTATTTTTTATCCTTTAAACATAAAATTTTATACATTACGTAAAATATGAGTATATATATATATATATCATATTAAACAAATTTAATATTAAGATTTAGACCTAAAATTCATAATTATACAATAGATACACAAATAAAATATAAACATGATATAATAAAATAAATCAAACAAGTCTCAATATAAACCTCAATAGGAACCAGCAAGTCTTAAAAACATCATAGTGTGTGTTGAATTTATTTGCAATTTAAATCCAATCTAACCTTTCTCTTCTTTGTGCTATTTTTTATCAATTAAAAGTGAAAAAAATCATTTAATTAGATTTTATTAGTTTTCCCAAACATACATATGGTCATTTAGTTATCATTCATAAAATCATTGACAACACCATCAAATACCAAGTATGTAATTATATCCATCACAAGTTAGTGATAATTTACACCATCTCTACATCTTCAAATTCTAACAATCATAAAGAAGATTTTAAGGTCCTCTGAAAATGTTTGGAGCTAATTTATATAATCAAAGTCTCAAGCATGTAATTTTTTCATTACTTCTCTTAATAAACTTTGAGAGTGCTTCTTCAACAATATTAATATTCTCGAAAAGAATTCCAGGAAATTTATGAGGTTTTTGCTTTGACAACAAGAAAGCGACTTCACTAAAAAAAAACATGATGACAAAATAAAAGGTTTCACTTTAATGAGCAAGTTTTGCATATTGAAAATTTTCTCCTAGGATTCATAAGGGTCTAGGATATTAAAGTCCAACATGTTTTCCACATCATCATCGGTCATAGAAATAACACGTAAATCTTCAAAACATTCACATTGGTACATCTTTTAAGAACAGTAACATAATCCAATTGGAACCAAACATGGCCCACGCCATTTACTGCACTCAGCAGTGTGAAAACGAATGAGTTTATTTTAAGGTGTATTTAGCTGGTACCTATTATATAATGTCTTCATTTCAAATTATAATTATTTGAAATAAACAAGTTCAGACAAAGTTTCATAAAGTTCACTGTATTCATTAGCAGCACTTTTGAGAAGTACAACCCAAACTTTCACCAACCAACCATTAAAGCAGAGTCGTGCGAGCACTATAATTGGTCTTACCAATTTCTCACTCTTTTTTCCTTATACAAGTAAAAATTCATGATTTCCCACAACAGTTAAATTAACTGAATTTGTAAATGGAATACAAAAATGGTTATTTTTTAATCTTAGAACAAGTTACTATTGTTTTTAATATATATAAACATGTTAAATATCTCTACCACCTTTACTTGAGAGAAAATTATATATTAAGAAACATGATACTTTATTTTATATAATTAGGAAATGGAAAGTTGAAAAATATAATAAAAAATGGAACAGTTCCAGAAAAACCTTTCAGTTTTTTATATAACTGGCTTCCACCTTCTGAGACTCTTGTCTCATTTTCCTCTCCAAAATGGAAGAGAAAGTAAAGTTTCAGTTTTTCTCTTCCTTGTTAACCTTCTTCATCTGTGTCTATGGCGCGTACACTGAACCACTTAACTCCGAAACCCTCATTCTCCGTAACCATAACCTCCCCAACCCACCCACACTCTCTTGGCCCGAATCCACCACCTCTGGGTCCGATCCCGAACCCGACCCGTCCACCATCTCCGTTCATCTCCACCACATAGACGCACTCTCTCTCAACAAAACCCCCTCCCAACTCTTCCACCTAAGGCTCCAACGCGACGGCGCAAGAGTCAAAGCTCTCTTCTCCTTGGCCTCATTGAACCAAACCCGGACTACAACTTCTGGGTCGGGTTTCAGCAGCTCCGTGATCTCGGGTCTTGCACAGGGTAGCGGCGAGTACTTCACGCGCCTAGGCGTGGGAACTCCTCCGATGTATGTCTATATGGTGCTTGACACTGGAAGCGACGTCGTTTGGCTCCAATGCAAACCCTGCGCCAAATGCTACTCCCAAACCGACGAAATCTTCGATCCTTCAAAGTCCTCATCTTTCGCCGGAGTACCCTGCTCCTCCCCCCTCTGCCGCCGCCTCGACTCGCCGGGATGCAGCCGGAAAAGCAGCAATTGCCAGTATCAGGTTTCCTACGGCGACGGCTCGTTCACGTTCGGCGATTTCTCCATAGAAACTCTCACGTTCCGACGAGCGCAAGTCCAGCGTGTGGCTCTCGGCTGCGGCCACGACAACGAGGGCCTCTTTGTGGGCGCCGCAGGTTTGTTGGGCCTAGGTCGCGGCGGCTTGTCGTTTCCAACCCAAGCCGGAGCCCGGTTCAACAACAAATTTTCATACTGTTTAACTGATCGAACCGCTTCCTCCAAACCGTCTTCGATTGTGTTTGGCGACTCGGCCGTTTCGCGAACCGCGCGGTTCACTCCTATTATTAATAACCCTAAACTCGACACCTTTTATTATCTCGAGTTACTTGGAATCAGCGTTGGCGGCGCGCCGGTTCGAGGCATTTCGGCTTCGCTCTTTCGTATCGACTCGACCGGGAATGGTGGAGTGATTATTGACTCGGGGACTTCCGTGACGCGCCTCACGCGACCTGCTTACGTGGCTCTCAGAGACGCGTTTCGGGTCGGAGCTTCGCATTTGAAACGCGCGCCCGAGTTCTCGCTTTTCGACACATGTTATGATCTTTCGGGGTTGCCGGAGGTTAAGGTTCCGACCGTGGTGTTGCATTTTCGCGGTGCTGATGTGTCGTTACCGGCGGCGAATTATCTCATTCCGGTGGATAACAGCGGCAGGTTCTGCTTTGCGTTCGCCGGAACAATGAGTGGGCTTTCTATCATTGGAAACATTCAACAGCAAGGATTTCGGGTTGTGTTTGATTTGGCGGGTTCTCGGGTCGGATTTGCCCCAAGAGGGTGCGCGTGATAGAATGTGATGCAAGTTGAGGTTTTGGGAATAACTCTTTCCCTTTATTTTCTTTTGTGTCTCTCTTTGAAAACTATTGGCTTTTGGTTTATGCGAAATCAGTAGAGACTATAGAAGGAAGATACTATTAATTAGTGATGTTTTCAGCGTTTTTTTACCTAATGAAATGCTTATTAGTGATAAAAAAAGGTTCTTAGCTCGTAAATGCTTAAAAATATCTATGTATTGATGTTGCATGTAGTTATTCTTATCTATGTACTTTAAAATCAATATGAAGATATTAACATTTTTTTTTAATTTTCAATTACAAAAGTGACACTAAAATTATTAAATAATGGATAACTTCTAACAATGTAATAATCTAATAATGTAAAATTATGTGAACATCTTAAACGGTGTGAAAGGGGGTGAGACGTAAGGAATTTGTGGGTGTGAAAAAGTAATTGATAGAATATTTAAGAAGCAAAGTGACATTTTGGATCGTCAATCACGGAGCTCATCTTTTCATTACTTTCCACTGAATTATTTGAGTACAACGCGTGAACATTAATGGCAATTATACATTTGCCTTTTTTTGTTTTTAAATTATAATAAAATATATTAATGTAAAAAAAAGATTGTTTATAATTTAGGTGAAATTAAATATCTTTATTATGTTTTAATTAACTCTCTTCTCTTCTACAATGTTTAAACATATATATATAAAAATATATATATATTTTTTTTTTTTTTTAATTTTTTAATAAAGTGATATTCATTTTTCTTATTATATGTTAAAGTATTGCATTAATTAAAAACTAAATAAAAAATTTAAAATAGAATTTTAAAAGTAACAAAAAAGAGCGTAGAGAATTGTTTTAAATTTAAATTTAAAAATTTTAAATTAAAATAATAAATGTAAGTATCACTTTACTTAGAAATTTTATTAGTTAAATATATACCAGATATTAGATGTTTATTTAAAAATTATATGCAATATCAATATCAGTTTATTTTATTTTATTAAAAACAAACATAAAAGAAAAAAGAATATTTATTTTAAAACTATGAGTGAAATTATTAGCATTTTAAGAAAGGTAAATATAATTTTTTTGTAATATATTATTCACAATATTATACCTGTGACTATTATTAATAAACCTTTTTTATACAATGTTATTTTAGGCAAATTATACATTAAGACCCACTTGTTGAACTAGTTATAGAATTTACTATGGTAGATATCTATGAGTCAGATTTACTTCAATAAATATTAGGCTTGCTCAAATATAAAATTATTGAATCTAACAACAAAAGAAGATAAAAAAAGTTAATAAATTATATGTTATGCTTCGTACCTAAAATTTAGTTAAAATCGTCTTAGAATTTTTAGAAATGAAAATGATTTTACATTACAACCAGGATTTCATGTGACAATTGTCATGAAAAATAAGTTTTCCTTCTTATATTGGCAGTCTAATGAAACTTAAACTCTTTCAATAATATATTTCTAAATAATTTAATTATTAAATGATGTATATGTAGTCATTAAATCCATTCACAAAAAGGGAAGAATTTTTTTCATGCTAGAAAACTTTTTTTTTTGTATTAATTAAACAAAATGTTATCTTAGTTTCTTAGACATTTCTTTGTAACTATTTGCTTGTAATTAATCTGATAAAAAAAAATTAAAAAGGTAAAGTTGAAGCATTTCCACATAACTATTATTAGGAAGAAAATATGAGCAAAACATTTTTTTTAACGCCTTTGGATTCTAAAGAGACTTCTTCTATTTCCTTTTTCAATCTCGTAGAAATTTCCTACATGATGTGTTCCCTAAGCAAGTTCAAACAGGACAAGTTCTCAAAAATATTTTGGTCAGAATATGATAATTTTATTGAGTAATCAAAAGAATATGAAAATAAAAATAAAAAATGTTAAATCTCATATATCAACAATAGATAAAACTAATTTTTAGCATATAAATAAAAATAATAATACTAATAATAATACAGAATTATATTAATTATATGAAGATGAGTAAAATTTAATGATCCAAAGTTCTTAATTTTATTAGTTTGGAGAAGAAGTTTCCACGCAAGTTCACCATACCCACACTTTAATTATTGAGCATGTAAGACAAAATCCTAAACCCTAAATAAAATAATGTGCTTTGCATGAAAAAGAGTGGGCCACGATTAGTATTATCTCTTTTGTCCAAACATATTCCCACTCTTAATTAAATTCTCACGAATCTTAACTAGAGGGAAAAAAAAAACATAATTAAGCAATAATTGTAATGTTATTCAACACAAATCCCTTGATTACCGCAGTATTAGCGCTAAATAACCTCAAAATTACGTTTTTTCTACTAACTTCTTTTCGTACTATATCACCTAACTAAAAGAGAGGAATAGGTCAAAGTACTTGATAAAATGAAATGGTAGCTCATAGTACAATTTTAGCGGAATTAAAATATCTTGAAACGTAGTATCAGTTAAAAATACAATAGAAATATTAGCTGTACATGAATCTTTTGATTTTTTTTTTCTTCGTAACCCATTTGATTTTTGTTTTTATTTAAAACTATAAGTTGACATCCAATTTTATATAATCTTAATTTGTTTTCAATTTGTGAAAATTGATACAGTTTTATTATGATTTTTGAGAAAATTATGTAATTTCATTATTTTCGTTAGATGTCTTAAACAAATTACAGATTTTTCATCAAATTAAATTACATTCAAACAAAGTATTATTATTAACAACTTTATTTTTGACGAAGAATTCTTGATCCATTTTGAAAAATTTAACAAAAATATTAAATTGCATTAATTTTTCACAAATTAGAATCAAATTGTATAAATTTGCACAAATCGAAACCAAATTAAAATAAAAAAATTGGAAGACTAACTTAACATTTTTAGACAAAAACAAAGATTAAATGAGTAATTAAACTAACATTTTTTATACAAAAAATAGAAGATAATAGATAAAAAAGTGTTTAATTATTATTTTAATCCTATATTTTGGGTTTTAATTCATTTTAGTTTCTATATTTGTTTTGGTTTAATTAAGTTCCATCATGGGTTAAATAAATTCAATTGGATCATTTCCCTTGTAGATTGTTATATATCAAAAGGATGGTGAGATGGTTATTTGTAACATACACACACACACACACACACACACACACACACACACACACATATATATATATATATATATATATATATATATATATATATTTTGAAATATTTGAAGTACTTCAATCTTTATACAAAAAGATATGTACAAAGTTCTCTAACATAAGGTCTTCATATAAATCATTATTTGGATCTTAACATATACGATTCAAATATCTCCACATAAAACCATCCAATCTAGATTTTATACATGCAAATACTCATTCTAAACCGAGGGTGGTAACAATTTATCCTTGAGATATTATCTAAGTCTACCTTTCCATCTTATATGACTACTTTTGCTTCCTACACTTGCACACCAATGTACGTAATGCATTAGGATCGGTCATCAAAGTGGCTTGCTTTCCAAATTAGGATAACTCCTACTGCACTTTGACTGAGATAACACTTGGTGACTCATTACATTTTTGTAACAATGAACAACTTTTGTTTCCTCCATCTTCCAATTCATCCTTTGTATGTAAATCCACTTACAAACAAAATAATAAACATGGACTATAGGTATTAAAATCAGTCCCACATACACCAATTCGAAAAGGAGAAACTTACCTTTGTACTTTTATGTTTCAGCCATGCCCACACTATTAATTGAGATGTGCTAACTGTTTCTTTTGCATCGAATTTGGCATTCCTTAACACTAAATTGTTCTTATGTTTCCATATACTTAACATGATAGCCATCCACAACCCTTTCTAGATTATATTCTCTTTGTAACTAAGCTCAATTAAGTGAAACCGTTGAAAATTTTCTTGAGCCTAGTTATATTGTGCACTCAAAATCCCTATCCATCTCTTGCACATGTTCCACACTTTGTTGACAACTTTACAGCTAAAAAACAAATGACTTATATACTTTCTTCCTGTCCCCACAAATGGCACAATTATGATTGTTCAATAAAACTCCTCTAAGTCTAAGGTTGACCTTTGTAGGTACACCATTTAACATGACACACCATGCTAAATGAAGTACAACTAGAACACCTTTAACCCTCTATATACTATCAAAGACTATTGATTGTTCTCCAATTGAACTACTTTACGGCTTAGCATATACCAATTTGACACTGTATACCTTATCATCTCCATCCACTCATATATATATATATATATATATATATATATATATATATATATATATATATATATAATCTATGGTGAATCTAAGAAGTTGTAACAAACTTATTCATGTATAAAATAACATCATTTATAAAGTTAAATTATGATATTAAAGTCCTTAAATACAAATCTAAATCATTTTGATTGTGGTATTTTAATGTCATAAATGATCACAAGAAACCATCATCTTTAAATTATATACTTTCTCTTTTCCTGGTTGAATGCAAATAAATAGTTAAAGATTTTTCTTAGACACATTGTTTTATCAAAGCTAAAATTACAACTTACAAACTTAATTATGATAAATTTGAAAATTTTTAGTTGAATTTTTATTAAATCTTTATGATCTATTGAGAATTTTTCCATTGTTATATTTGTCTGTTACGTGTGTAACATGACAATTATATTGCACTGTCTTTTAAAAGTTTTAACAGGTCTATCTTTTAAAAGTACATAAAATTTAACTTTAGAACAATTGATGAAATATGGAGAGAGAAAAAACACTTCAATTATAGATTATATGAAAAAAAAATTAATGAGTTTGATATTAGTATTTTTAAAAATATCTTGATTTATTTACTATTAACTTTAAGAAAATTTATTGGGTTTTAAAAAAAAAAAACTAAAATTACCTTTTCTTAATCAAATTCATCTGGATATAAATATCGGATTAAATTAATATTTTTGAGGTTATTAGTTATCTCTTTTGTTGATTTATATTCTTAATTTTTTTGAAAGTATATGTAATTTATTCACGACCATTCTGAGACAACAAAAACGACGACGTGTTTGGTCTGTGCAAGGCGTTATCGTCTTGCTTGGGGTTTGGGGGTTTATCTGCAATCTCAGTTAAACAGATTTCACTGAAATTGAGGTTTCATTTCTCACTTTCCATACACAGTTCAGCAAAAAAGCTTCATTGAACTAAACCATGACCTCGTCACTTATTTCTTTGTAACCTTGTTTTTCATCCATGGACATTCTCAAAATTTCAAACCCTGCCAACTTTTCAATCCCTTATTTCTGCCACCCCAAAACCCTAAAGCCCAAATTCCCACCAAACTATAACAAACCCGCATCCCCATTTCGCAGAACCCCATTCTCACTCTACCTGTCACGCTCTACGGCCGTAAAATTTCAAACTTGGGCGCATTCCGGCCGCCCCACCAAGCGCCGCAACTCCCTGAGGAAGAAGCTCCTCCGTGATCACAAGGTAATCCCTAATCAGATTCCCAACGACCCTCTTTCTGTTTCTGGTAATGACGTTGAAGAGAGTGGTGGAGGGGTTCAGGGGGATTCCGTTGTTGACAGTGTGGTTGAAGCTGAAAAATCAAAGTCCAAGCTTTTGGGTGAATCTGTTTTGTGGGATAAGTTGGAGAGTTGGGTTGACCAGTACAAGAGAGATATTGAGTATTGGGGGGTAGGGTCTGGTCCTGTGTTCACTGTTTATGAAGATTCCCTTGGAGGTGTCAAGAGGGTGTTTGTTGATGAAGAAGAGATTTTGAAAAGAAGCAAGGTTAGGAGGGATGTAATTGGGGACTTCCCTGAAGTAAGAAGTAAAATTTTGAATGCTAAGAACATGGCAAGGGAGATGGAGAGTGGGAACAATGTGATTGCAAGGAATAGTTCTGTGGCTAAGTTTGTGGTTCATGGTAAGGAGGGGGGTGGTTTTGTTAAGGCTGTCCAAGGTTTTGTTGCGAAGCCTCAATTGCTTCCTAGGCTTTCCAGGGTTGGGAGGTTTGTGTTATATGTGTTGGTTGTTATGTGGGTGGTGAAGAAGTTATTTGCTTTTGGAGAAGGAGATAAGGAGGTGGAGTATACAGCACTGGAGAAGGAAATGATGAGGAGGAAGGTGAAGGCGAGAAAGGAGAAAGAAAAGTTGATGAAGGGTGCTGTTGAAGTTATTGTTGAACCTTCGGAGACACCGGTGGTGGACATAAAAAGGCCTAAGTTAGATAAGGAACAACTAAGGAATAATATTTTGAAAGCTAAGGGATCTTCTGATAAACTGGTAGTAGGTGATTCGTCTGATAAAATAAAAAAAACTATATCCATGGAGATGGATTATAAAGTTCAAGAAATAAAAGAAATGGCTAGGCAGGCACGGAAAATTGAGGGAAGAGACAATGTTGTAGTTAACAAGGATTTGGAAATGGACGACTCGGTGATTGGGAAATCATCTGATGATAATGAATTCATAAAAAGGAAGAGCGAACAAGATGACAACTTAAGTGATAATCAAATTGAAGTTATGAGGGAAACGGCAGATAGTAATGCCATTCTGCAATCAACTTCTATTGATGTCCCAGAGAACATTGATAATTCAGTCCTGCATGAGGTAGTTCCTGCAGATGAAGATAGTGTACATGCTTCGGATGTCATAGTTTCTGGTGATAAGGAAACCAAGAAACAAGAAATAGAATTTTCTGAAAATAATGTGCACCTGAAGGATAAAGAAAATGACAATCCCTTAGGTACTCGTATTAATGGCTCATCTATGACAAATGAAAATTCTGTGAAGAAGAAACGCAGGATCATACGGTCTGTTAAGGAAGCCAGGGATTATCTTTCGTCAAAACATGACAAACAGAATCCCAGTGCTGGCGCCGTATCTAAACTAGATTCCGTGAAAGAAACTATTACTGATTTGAAGTCTTCAAGTGTTATTGATTTTAAGGACCAGAAAAGCCAGAACTTGAAGATGAACACAACTGGATCAAGAAGTGACACATCGAATGGAACATTGAATTCTAAGCCTGTTATAAATGATCATGGAACATTGGATTCTAAGTCTTCAAGTGTCATTGATTTTACGGATCAGAAGAGCCAGAACTTGAAGATGAACACAACTGGATCAAGAAGTGACACATTGAATGGAACATTGGATTCTAAGCCTGTAATAAATGATCATGGAACATTGGATTCTAAGTCTTCAAGCGTTAATGATTTTACGGACCAGAAGAGCCAGAACTTGAAGAGGAACACAACTGAATCAAGATGTGACACATTGAATGGAAGATTGGATTCTAAGCCTGTAATAAATGATCATGAGGATTCTGCTCTGAACGATAAGGAAATCCCAATAAAGAATGACTACAAAGATTCTGGGGTTGAACCTGGCGCAGGAAACCATCAAAAGTCTGTGACCACTTTTGAAAGTGGAGTTAATGGCACTAGTACAACAAATGGGAAACCAGAAAACTGGCCAGAGAAAAGCCTTCTCGAAGTTGAGCAAATCATTAGTGATGGTTTAAATGGATTATCAGATTCTAAGCCTTCCACAAAACCTATTGAAGATTCTAATCCAAAGAATAAGGAATTTAGCCCAATGAAGGATGACACCACTTTAGACCATAAAACCAACAGCATCAGTACAGAGACAAGGCTACCTTTAATGCCAGAGAATGGTACTTTAAATGGATTATCAGATTCTAAGCCTGCCACAAATCCTATTGAAGTTTCTGATCAGAAGAATAAGGAATTAGGCACAACAGAGGATGACTACCTCAAAGTTTCTGGTGTTGAACCTGAAATAAGAAACCATCTTAATTCAGGTACCACTTTAGATGATGAAGTTAATGACATTAGTACAGAGACAAAGGTGTCTGAAAAGACTGAAAACTGGCTTGAGAAAAACTTCCATGAAGTTGAGCCCATAGTGAAGCAAATTAGAGCAGGATTTAGAAATAACTACATGGCTGCAAAAGAGGGAGTCGATCAACCTCTAGATATACCCACTGAGATGGAATCACTTAGAGGTGTTGGAGATGGTGGAGAACTTGACTGGATGCAAGATGATCATCTTAGAGATATAGTCTTTCGAGTCCGCGAGAATGAGCTGTCTGGAAGGGATCCATTTTATTTGATGAGTGATGAAGATAAGGACACATTTTTCAGAGGTCTTGAAAAAAAAGTGGAGAAAGAAAATATGAAACTTTCTCACGTACATGAATGGCTCCATTCAAATATTGAAAATCTTGATTACGGAGCAGGTAATTTACCTGTTTCTGAAATTATATGATATAGATAATTTGATCAACTTTTTCATTTCTTGGAATGATTTTAGCTACTTCATTTTTGGATTAATATGCTCCTGGAAATTCCCCAAATATATTTACTAGCATTTTCTTCTGAATAAATTTAAACACTATTCTAATAGTTGTCTTTAACTCCTCTAGGTGGCATTAGCATATATGACCCACCGGAGAAAATCATACCACGCTGGAAAGGGCCTGCTGTAGAGAAAATTCCCGAGTTTCTTAATGAATTCCTTGATGAAAGAAAGACAGGTTCCACCAGAAACATGAATTCAGTGAAGAAGGATGAGGGTGGCTTTGCTATAACATCTTCGGATTCCTCTTCAGAAGACAAGTTTGATGGCCCTGCAGCGCCGACCAAGAAGTTGAAAAATCCAAAGACTATTATTGAGGGAAGTGATGGTTCTGTTAAAGCTGGCAAAAAATCAGGGAAGGAATATTGGCAGCACACGAAGAAATGGTCCCAAGGATTTATAGACTCTTACAATGATGAGACAGATCCAGAAGTAAAGTCCATAATGAAGGATATGGGGAAGGATTTGGATCGCTGGATCACTGAAAAAGAAATAAAGGAAGCAGCTGAACTAATGGACAAACTCCCCGATAGGAATAAGAGTTTCATGGAAAAGAAACTCAACAAGGTTAAAAGAGAGATGGAGTTGTTTGGCCCGCAAGCAGTGGTTAGCAAATATCGTGAATATGCAGACGATGACGAGGAAGATTACTTATGGTGGTTAGATCTTCCACACATATTGGTACGTGTATACATCTTGTTCACCAGCACACATGAAATCACAGAATCAGTGGTGTATTTTCTCTGTTTTTCTATCCATTGATGCTGAATTTATTTGATTATTTTCTGTTAGTGTATCGAATTGTACACAGTTGAGGAGGGAGAGCAGAAAGTAGGACTGTATTCGTTGGAGATGGCAGGAGATCTTGAATTAGAACCTAAGCCACATCATGTGATTGCTTTCCAAGATCCTAATGACTGCAAAAACCTTTGTTACATAATTCAGGCTCACATGGAAATGCTGGGAAATGGTCATGCCTTCGTTGTTGCACGACCTCCTAAGGTATTTGTGTGCTCTCACCAATGTTATCTTTATTGTTAAATGGAGGCACCAAATGTGGAATGCCATGGAGGTTTCTGCTAGGAGGAAAGCTTTGGTTTTTAACAAAACTCAATGATGTCGTATGATCCATATTGCAGATCTCACCTAGTAGAACAAGGCTTTGTTGATGTTGTCTTTAGGGTGTAAAATATTTTGATGTTATCTGAACTTGTATTGCATTTCATAGGATGCTTTTCGAGAGGCTAAAGCAAATGGGTTTGGTGTTACCGTCATCAAGAAAGGTGAACTTCAGCTCAATATAGACCAACCACTCGAAGAAGTGGATGAACTGATTACAGAGATTGGCAGCAAAATGTATCATGATATGATGATGAAAGAGCGGTCTGTGGACATTAACACATTAATGAAAGGAGTTTTTGGTTTTAATGATCGCTCCATCAAGAGGTAACTATATTTGCTTTGTAGTTTCACAGTTCTGCAGTGGTGTGAAATACATAACATAAAAGTTTCAAATAAGATTATGGTATGTATCACTATGAATTTTGACATCTCAGCTATGCTGACATCTCAAAGTTCATCACATGAAAATTTATTAAAAAGAAAAAAGAAAATAAAAGAATACAAAATATGAGAAGATTATACCAAATCCATGATAAAAAATTTCATGATTGTGTATAATATATTTATTGATCTCATTTGTATCTTAAAGGTTAAAGAAGAAGTTGAAGAAATCCAGAAAGGGGTGATGGCTCTGAAACTTTCAGCAATTTGACCAGTTGAAGACAGTGAAGAGTCCTCCACCTAAACATTGAACACGAACACAGAAAAACCTTTCACACAATAAGGGATTTTTCTTGCTTCGAGAACAATACTTTTGACCAGATTTTCCTTCTCACGAGGGGATGGAGAGAACACATCATCAGTAAGATGTGGTATCCTACTTCAAAATTCTAGTTTTTGTGTTTTGTTTACCCTAAGCATATATCACAGTTGATTTGTATATATTGAGTAACATATAGTTACCAACTTAGAGCTCCATGTGTAGAAAAAGTAAGAAGTGGGAATTTTGATTTATTTTGGTATTGAAAGTGAAAACCTTTTTTACTACATAGTTTTCTAGGCATGCAAGTGTAGAAGAAAATTTGTTACTCTGTTCACCATTTAATGTCGATAAACTCTTCATATATGTATCTTGGGTTTGGATAGCATGGACTTATAAATGTCTTTTACATTTTTTTTCATGCATTTACTATTCATTGTTTATAATAAAACTTCCTCAATGTTCAGGTGGTGGCTGCGGATCCTTTTTAAAAGCAGAAATGCTGATTAACGTGAAATGATTTCGTCAAAGTTGAATAACTCTGTCAACTTTGCCAACTATGTTTTCTGTCAAAAGCCTATTTATATTTTTCTAATTGTAATTAATATTTTATTTTTAAAATGGCATTGATGCTCGTGTCTCTTCTCATTTGGTGCAGTTTTGTATTTCTGATTTGAAAGCTAGACTGAATGTAGTTTGTGCATACAGCTTTAAGTCCTAATTAATTAAAATTAAATGAAAAAATATTACAAGTTTTTGGACAAATTTTACTTGAACATCTTAATTGATATTCACTATTTCAAGATTACTTGTTTACCACACAATTTTAATTAAAAACTATACATTGTAAGTTTTAAAGACAGTTTAAAAACTTTGAAGAATTGGTTTCTCCAAAATCTCATCTTTGCTGAAAGAGAAAGTCAAAGGAGGAGGCAATTTTCTGAGATTTTAATCTGTTGCATTGTCACTGCCACGATTCCAAGTTCAACCTTACTATCATATCAACGGTTATCCTCCATTTCAATACCTATAAAACATGAATTTAGATTCTCTGCTAATTTTGTGTGTTGTTTTTTAGTATGTTTTTATAATATACTGATTATAATATACTGATTATCACTAATTTTAATGTTTTAAAATATATTAAAAAATATTTAAAATATTAATATAATGTATTTTTAATGTCTAGTAAAGGATAGTACTAAAAAAATTAATAGAGAATTTAAACTCATTAAACAATCGTTCACAAAAAAATGTTTTCTAAATTAATTTTGAAAAGTTCTTTACCCTGAATTTTTAAATTCCTTTTCAATTTATTCATAAATTAATTTTAACTCATGAATTTTTTTAACTTTTCTCTTGAAAGTTTTTGTTGAAAAATTTGTTCGAGCAAATGTTTGCAATATGCTTTAAGAGAGTTTTGCATTTCAATGATGAAAAGGGTGGAAAATGATTTCATATCTTTGATCCAGAGATGTACTTTAACACCTCTCAGTTTCAAAAAATTATTATATAATATGAATCACCACATTTGTATGCAAAATTGGCATTATTAAGAAAATTGTAATAATATCACTAGGTTCATATGATTTCTTCTCTTTGAATTCCACACTAACATCAACTAATATTATTTTTAGTTGATATTGGTATAATTGATTTTCAATAAAAATGTAAATCAGTATTGTTTCTCAACTAATATTTTGCTTGACTTACATAGATAAAACTATTCTTCAGCTAATATCAACTGAGATTTTTTATGATATGGAAACTACTTTTTGATTTATCTCACTCAACTTTTATATTTACTATTTATGCAAATTATTTTCTAATTACATAATTAGGATTATTTATCCACTATGTATTAAAAGTATTTCTTGATTAATATTTGTCAAAGTTTTTTCAACTAATATTGGTAAAGCTTTTTGGTAGATGTCTCACAAAATATTTTTCTTTATAGAAGTTTGTAATCATTATTTGTTTTGTAGATGTATCTAAGATTGAAGTGATAATTTTTGTATTTAATGGTAATTGAAATACTTTATTCAAACAAGAAAAAAAAAACTAATAAATTGTAATAAAATTATCAAAATAAAACATTTTAAAAATTAAATAATTTGAAATGAAAACTTCAATATACTTAAGTTTTCTATAAATTATAAAACTCTATCCAATCAGAAGCAAGGTGAAACTATAAAGTCAAAAAAAAGGAAAAGGATTTATAGAAGTGAAGAGGTAAATTTCAATGAAAGAATTTGTGAAATGCCGGGAAATACTAGAAGTCAAGACCTAGGAAGTCATACTTGAAATAATGTAAAAACAACCATTTGAGCTATAGATATGTACTAAAAAACAATTATACAAGACATTACTTATATACCAACTTCTATGACAGAATCTCATCAAGGTGCTGGTCCATGATTTCAGATACAGCATCCAGAAATGTTTCTTCACTCGTGCCAGGAAGAACAGAATCCAGAGCTGCCTTTACAATTCCCTCAATCACAGACTCCTTGTTCAAGGATTCCCTGCACATAAGGCTTCCAATGCCAAAAGGGGTCATTCCTCTCTCCACTCCTTTCTTCAGAAGCATGGTTGAGATTTGAAGGGTGCGTGCACATTCTACTGGCAGATTCCATCCATGAAACTTCAAAAGGGCAATGTCTTCATCGGCATTCAGTGACCTTATATAATCAATGATCTCAGGGGAGTATGGTTGGCGTGCTTGGGGCCAATAAAGCCATTCAAAGGTACAATCTTCAAACTGTTGGAATGCCAAAAACATATCAAGTAACTGGCTTGAAGTATAGACAAAGATTCAAGGGAGAATCAGCACAAAATAGAATTTGAATTCTCTACCGGATTTTCCAGTATCGTTCTTCTGTTGTGCATTCGAAATGGACAAAATATATTATAAAGAACTTTAATGTTTAGTAGAGGACAACACCAAAAAATCAGGAAGAGAATCTGTACTCCACAAAATATCACTAACAAGAAAAAAAGAAGAGAATATAATATAACATTTTTCAAAACTTGTAACATCACAGCCTTGGGAGAGGTCAGCTACATGAATCAGGCTTCTTTCAAAACAGGTTGTGATTGCACCAAGAGAATAATGTTTCCCACTTCTCAAAATAACAACTTTTTATGAAATGAACATAGTAGTTGAGAAGAATAGCACCTGAAAAGGCATATCCTTCTGACATGCTAGGAAAAAAATATAGAGCAGCACAGTTCATTAAAAAAGAAAAGAAACAAAAACAATGTACTCTAAAAATAACCCCAGCCAAATAAAGCACCATAAGAGTTCTGCAATCTGTAAACAAATCATTTACCACCAGAAACCAAGCAGGAGAAAACCCAAGTTTAAGCATTTCACACCAAGAGCACTATAAAGCACCATAAGATGCATTAAGAGAGAACAATTGAGAAAACAAAACAACTGAACTGAACAATAAAAATAAGGTGCTTACACTAGTGGGCAAGCAGTATCCATGATCAATTGGAATCAACACAGCCTGGCCATTTTCCTCCTCTTTGCCGATCAAAATATTGCCAGCATGTCTATCTGCATTTGCGAGCCTCATGTCCAGAACAGTAATTTTATGCACTTCCTTCACTGGAAAAGCCCCAGGACCCATATCCTCGCAGCTTCCATTGTTCTCCATGAACATTTGCAAGGAGCCAAGCTTAGTAGTCAATTCCCCAGGATGGTTAAATCCTTCATGCAAGCACTTAACCATAACAGTTGGAGGAACCCCAGCAAAGCCCTTCTGGTCACCAAATAATGATCGATGACCACTCATTGGATGGTCCAAAATATAAGCTGCAACTTCCCTGAACGCTCCCTGACCAACTCTAGTACCTTTCTTTAAGCCTTCACCATCTGCTGAGAAAGGTAAACCTCTAGGGTTATTCACAGCCATTGGCTCTTCATCAATGGGCTTGAAAACAGATACATAGTTTTGCCCGGTTGAATCAAGCATAAAGTAAGCTCCCCCTGTACCCTCTGCAGATCTGATTGGATAATTTCCACTGTTTAGTCCTTCGTATGTCATGTTTATCATATTCCAAACCTCTGAAGCCAATTCAATTTTCTTATTAACAATGACAGGCTCCAAAAGATCTCTATCAAGAGCCTTCCTCGGCACACTTGGCTCGATGGCTGCATCCTCCCTTCCCTCCTCTTCTTTACTAACATCACGTTCTCTCCTACAATTATTTTCACTAACATCGTAATCTTCTGTACCATTCAACTCCTTCACATTGACCGACAACTCATCTTGTCCTGTCCTAACTTCTGCATATTTCACTCTAACAAAAAGATGAATCACTGCATCATTATATTTACTACAGATATCATCAATAACCCTCTGATCTTCAAGCAGCTCCCCGTTACACACAACCTCCTGATGTTCAGGATCAGCAAAGCGCTTCTCCTTTTTTGCAATCTGCTGCTTAACATACCCAACATCTCTGCATCTCTCCACCTGAAAGGTAAAGTCTTTTCCAGAAGAGGTTCTCACACTGATTGTCTGGAGATCCGACAGCCTAATCACCAAATGCAAAACATTTCCTTCAGTAACCCCATAGTCCTTCAGCAGGGAATTGCTCCGAGCTAGCTCTCGTCCATCACAAACCAACTTTTGTTTGTTTGTCAATGAAGGAAGCCCCTCAGCCTTTTGGATTTTGAGTTTCACGGACTCAATGGTATCGTATGGAAGGACTCGCATCGGAGTCAAGGATCCAGAATGGGAGAGAAATATGAAAATAAACTCATGATCCAATGACAAGTGCAGTGGAGTATGGTATCCATTTGAAGACAGTAACAGTTCCCTTGGAACAGGGTTAAGGATGGTGACACCAGCAGAAGACATTTCTAATGTTGATTAAGGCAATGAAAAAACCAAAGGTCGAGGCTTTCACCTAAGCCTGAACCCTAATTTCTACAAATTTTACAATGAAAACACAGCCATTGGATTTATACAATTACAGCTGCCTGGGTGTGAAATGACACACAAACCACCTACCCAGATGATCAAACACGCTCAAAGTGAAACTTTAACAACGTATGGACACAACAAGGAACAATTTTTCGTTAGAAATGATGAAAAATTCCAGACCCAAGCCCTAATTTCCCATCATTTCCCCACCCAAACCTAGAATCAAGCCACCCAGCGGAGAAAAGCTCTAGGATTTGGATCCAATCACAAAAGGGCCAGAACCAATTGCTATAAAGTGGAAAGGAGATTCTTACCCTGGGGAAGCAGAAGCAGAGGCAGCAGAAAGTTTGAACCTTTGACACGAATAATGCAAAATAAAATATTGGGGCGGTTTTCTTAATGCGAGTTGTGGGAAGAGTTTTCTATTCAATACTCGAGAAAGTAGGGAGGGGTTGTTATGTTATTGTTGACTCTGACCAAAAACGAGAAACACAAATGAGAGATAGAAAGAGAAAGAGAAAGAGAAATGGATTGAAGAACAAGAAAGACGCGCGTATACGTATGGTGCAGAACTACTAGTATACAGCTTTTGGCGTAAGAAAACATCAAAAGAAAAGGACTTATACTATATACCGTACACGTATACGTATATCTAGGTAACCTTTTTATTTGGAATTTTCTTTTTGCCCTGTTCTTTCGCACACAAAAAGCGATTATGTACTTTCGGAGAAGCCCGTTGCATAGAGAATGGAGTGGCTTTGTCTCTTACATGCACACACTTTTGGACAACAAACAATATAAAATATTAACATAAAAAGGTTAACGTTAGCAGTGAGAGCAGATGATAGTGACAGGAATGGTTTTTTACTGTTCATGATGTTACCACTGTCATGTCACTCACGCGCCCCTCTCCTTAACGGTCGATAGTATTTTGAAGATGGAGCCTACAGGGTTTTCTTTATTCTTTTCAATGATTCATGTGTATAAACTTTTGTATAATAACTTTCAAAAATTATGTAAAAGAATTTTTACAATTAGTTTTAACTCAGAATTTATATATATATATATATATATATATATATATATATAAATCTTTATTGAAAATATGGTCTTTATTAGAAATTAAATATATTGAAATTTTGTTATTTTTTATTTTTTATTACTCAATTTAATTAAAATTCTTTTATTATAAATTTTGTGATAAAATAATAAAATTATCTATAAAATACAAATTTTCATTTTCAAAATTGACAATATTTTTCGTTATTAATTAACAAATTGTTATTTCAAGCATTTAATTCACTTGTTATCTTCAAATACTTTAATGGATGCATTTTTAGTTTAAAGTGGCAGTAAATATTCCAATTGAAAAAAATACGCACTTGTGGATACTATTATAAGTCAAAAGGGAAGTTTTTTTTTTTTTTTTACAAAAAAAAAATAGATGAGAATAAGTATTTTGTTATTCAAGTTATAAATAAATATTATATGTTACGTTTAATGATCTCTTTATTATACTTAGATGAATGGACAATGAGGAAAGATGATATAATATTTAAAAGATCTATTAAAGATCGATGTAAGTTCATGAAATTAAGAAAAAATATTCTTAACATAGAAATGCAAGTTTATGGAAACAGTATTTAATTCTTGTACATAAATAAAAATACACCAGTTTAATAAAAATAATTGTTTTGTTATACTAAAAACCTCATTAACTATTTTTGAATAATAAATAAACAACAACAAAAAAAGACATTCCAATCAAGACATATCAATCAAGAACTTCACCTTACAAGCAAAGGATAACTCATGTTATGAAGTTTAAATGTTCATTAAATAAGGTATACATGTTTTTTGGCAATAATGATTCTTTCCCTCATATTTAAATTTTCAACAAATTTATCATTTTTTCTAATCATCTTCTTTATTAGCCATGATTTGAGTTTTATATATATATATATATATATATATTATTTTTTTTTCTACTGTTATCTAACTCTTGTGATTGTACTTAAGAGGATTGAGTAATGCATATATAGTACTTCAATTAAACTTTATTAACTAGGTTTAAATATGACCTTCTTTTGGAACATTTATGATGAAGAATTATCCCCATCAACCCTTTTCGTATGTATTTTTCATTTTTTTTTTCATGTAGATTATTTTAAGTTTTAGGTTATAAATGTCAATCTTATCTTCAATTTATTGAACCTTAACTTTAATTTCTACCTTCGAAATTAAAATATAGTCTTCAAATTTATTGGTAGTTTCCATATGCAAATGTTGATTTATCACATTCCAATTTTCATATTATATATAAAACATCTGTTATGTTTTTTGTTTCCTTTTCACGTAGTACTTAATTTTATATTTAATTAGGTTTTTTATTCCAGAAATTTAAGCTACTTTAACTTTTGTTTCCGTAGATAAAATCTTGTGGATTACAACTTGCAAAATCCCAAGATACTTTTAATCTAATTTAGCGAAACTCAATTTAATAGTATTATGCATCATTAGTGTTACCTTTCCGTTGTGTATTCAGTTATTATATCACAACTATTTTATCTCAAGATTTCATGATAAAAAAAAGGGGTTGTTTCTTTTTATTGCTTAATTAGTCAATAAAAATATTACATTTATTAAGGGATGTATACTCAATGTATATTCACGGAGGTTTCAAATAGTAAAAAAGGAAGGAATGAATTTTCCTTCCAAGTACGATGGCCATTTTACATATAGGCATAAAAAAAAAATGATTTGTTTCATGATTTATTTAGACATCTTATATTGATGTTGTCAGAAATAAAATGTTGTCAGATTAAAGATATTATGCTATATATTTTCCTTAATTAGCATAAATCTTGGTTTGCACGGTTAGATTAATGATTTTACCACTCAATTAACATTAGGAATTCAAGTGTGAGTCTAAGTTCCACATTGACCAGAAATGAGAAAGTAGAACACCATATAAGGATCAAGACCCATAAACTCATTGCCTTAAGGTTTTGGGTTGAGAGTGATGTCAATTATATAGTTATAAGACTTTTCCGTAACTCACCTAATGATAATTCTCTGACAACAGTGTCACAACTACAGTTATGTTAATAGAGTCTTTTGTTCTATAAGTTCAACTTACATTGCTTAACTACAAAAATTTTATATATTAGCTATGGAAAATTTCGTAGCTAAACTATTTTGCGACAGATTAACTATCAAATTGCTAGAGAATTTTCCGTAGCTAATTAGAGAGGGATCAAATCCGTAGCTAATTTGTAGCTAATTCATAGCTAATCCCTCTCTATTCCCTTCTAATTGAAGTAGAAAAGCTTTACAATTTCTAGCTAATTCGTAGCTAATCCCTCTCTATTCCATCTTTAATTGAAGTGAAAAAGTTTTAAAATTTCTAGCTAATCCGTAACTAATCTGTCGTAATTTTGTTATCGCTAATCCGTAGCAAATCTGTCGCAATTCTATTTTCGCTAATCCGTAGTTAATCTGTCGCAATTCTATTGTCGCTAATCCGTAGCTAATCTGTCGCAATTCTGTTGTCGCTAATTTGTAGCTAATTTGTCGCAATTTTGTTCTCGCTAATACGTAGCTAATCTGTCGCGATTTTTTTCTTGCTAATCTGTCGTAATTTTTCCTTCACTAATATGTATCTAATCTGTAACTAATTTGTTACAATTTTTTTCTCGTTAATCCGTAGCTAATTTGTCACAATTCTTTTATCACTAATTTGTATCACAATTGATTAGTTAATTTATTGTAATTCTATTAATCTCCTACAAATATTATTTTGTTAATTGTAATCCCTTATCTCGTATTCTGTATCAAAATTAAAACATGCATAAATAATATAAGTTTAGAGGAAAAATATACATGATCTATTATAGAAACCAAAGACTTCCATCACTTATATGTTCATTATCATCCTTCAAGCACACCACCAAACCTTTGCTTTCTGTAATAGATCACTTATCTGTTCATTATCATCCTTCCATCACTTTCAGAAGAAGGAATATTTTTAACACTTGATTCATCTTGATCAATGGTTGTTGCTGAGATGTCAAGAACAACAATATCATAGGAAAATGATTCATAAATGTTCCAATTAAATAGCATTTATAGTAAATAACCATTTTAAAAGGAAAAATAAAAATATTAGCAGACTGGAATAAATTAAGTCAGTTTCTCTGCAGCACAGAAAAGAGATAGTGTGTTGCAACTTCTCAGCAACTTCCTGTTTTCTATGTTGAAGTAACAAAAGGAATTCTAGCAGTAACTCCTTATCCTTTATCCTTTGTCTCAGCTCTATCGTTGCTTCACGTTCTTTCATGTCATCTCTTTGTTCATTAAGGAACTCACTCTGCAACAACTCCCTGCAACACAATAAGCAAATATCAAGTTCCTAATTACGTCTCATGTACATGGTTTACCAGCCATTCACTCACCACTAGAGCTAGAACTCCTCGTTGTTCCAGAGTCTTACAAATGAAGTTCACTTCCTACTACTACTCTCTCAAAGAGACTTATGAATGAAATTCACCAGTTGTACAACCATAGAGAGTTTATCCGTCATTCGCGAAGCTAAACCCCCTCCTGCTCACCAAGACAAAGCCCACCACCCACTACTCTCTCAAGACAGACTCCTCAAGTTCTATTTCCTACATCTCTCCCATAGAGTCTTAGGCGAAGTCTCCTACCTTTTGCTGAGACATACACCTTTCCATCATTTCCAATCCCTCAAATACCACATACATCAACTTATTTACTAACAAGTATTATACTTCCAAATAACAAAACTCCACCAAAATAATCTAAAAGCTTATCATGTTTAACAATAAAAAAACACACAAAAATATTTAAATTTTATAAACCATCTATCTATTTAATTTTCTTGAATTTAGCCTTACAAAAATATAGTGACTAGACTACGGTTTATAATAAAATTACATTAATTTTATTATTATATATACCTTTAACTTTATTATATGTAATATATATTATAATAACACCTTTTCCATGAATACATATATTAAAAAAATTAATATAACTTATCCACTGCACCTAATAAAACTTCGTACTACTCATGGCAACCCACAATTTAGTCACAGTCCAAACAAACAATATATTAATTGGCACCCAATCCAAAAATTTATCTATAATGCTAATACATCCAATTAGAAATCACCAACCCGTAACACTCCCTGCTGCCACTCCTTATAGTTTTGAAAAAACTTAAAAGTGCTATTATATTTATAAAACCAAAGCCACACTTGATTTTAGGGTAGAAATTACTAAAATATTTCAACAAGAGAGCAAATGCAACACAATACTGTCATATTTGTTTTGACAAATGATTTATTACCTATCTTCCACCTTCATAAAAATTATAAATACTAGATATACAACTTTTTGAAAAACTAAATCAATCCAACACAGCAATGGAAATCATATTAAATGCTTCATAGTTGATTAGGAAGGAGGCATGGTGAACATATAGTCTAACCAATGAAATGCTGCCTGTGTTTTGCTGGCACCCTTATGACAGATCTAAGGGCATTGAATGTTTTAGGAAATCCTTGGGAAGCATGTAAAAAAAGTACTTTTGATTAGAGAAACAATATTATTAAATTATCTATATAGTACTGTATTAGATATACACATTAAAATATGTCTAAAAGAGGAACAAATGTCTTCAATTAATCATGTAGAGTACAAAACCAGCATATGCTTTTATCCCAAAAGCAATGAAAGTGGAAAATATACCTGGCATCATAATCTTTTCCGTCAAAGTGCATGATGAATTATGTCTATATGGCATGTAAAAAAAGGCATCATTAAGTTTTCATAAAATGTAATAAGAGAAATGAAAATACAGTCCATCTGATTTTGTGATATTATATATAGGAAGCTACCTAAAAATAATGACAAAAAATGTCTTCGTGAACCAAGAAGTACACAAATGTTACTAAAAGAACTTAAAATTCATTAACTGCTTGCAATACTGACCAAGAGAATGGATGGACTGCTTGTATAATCTCTGATCTTTGTAATTTGCAAAGAAGACAACATCCCCTAAAACAGTAAAAGCACCACCTCCATATTCCTGAGCCAATGTTCTCACTCCAAACTCCTTAGGTGTAATGTCCACAGCCTCACCTTCCAGATTTTCTGCCTCAACCACAAGAACTCCCCGTTTGAAAAACAGGAAATAACCAAAACAAATGGGTAAATTTGCAAACTCCAAGAGTTTAAAATTTCCACCTTTTCCCACTCCAAACTCCAAATGGTAAAATGCTTGGGTATTTTTGTGCTACTTTTCAATTAAAACTAGAGCTCTAAACATAATCAGCGTGTAATAAGGTTTGCAAATTGCATCACTTTAATATAAAACTTTATTGGTAAAACATCGCCAAAAACACCTAAAACTTTATCTTGTATCTCTGCTTATGTACTTGTTATTCTCGACAACTGTTGTGGCTTGGGCATTGGGAAGAAGTTGGGCACCAAAACTCCTAAAAGAATCATAATAATATCACATCATATCAACCTCAACAACTTGTTCTAAACAACCAAACGAAAAAGTGACTATAAAAGATAGAAAGAGAGAAAGAGAAAGTGAGAGGGAACCTCTTGACTTCAACAACTCCTCTTACATTCGCCAAATTCCTAATATCACCCAACGCCTTGTGAATCTTTCCATCCGCTACATCGTTCTTCTTCTGCTGTTTTCCTCCCCGTATTACTTCCTCACCTAGGAAATCACAACCAAACGACTTGTGGACCACCACACACGATCCCCTCTCATCTCCTAGCTGATTTGAAACGGCTCTGCAATGAAACCGCAACAAAGGACAACACATTCACTGATTGAACTACCTGGCACTCGAAGCTTCGATCCCTCACCGTTACATTGCACGAACCATCTCCTCGGAATGCTGTGGTAGTCCGATGCAGAGCCACCATACATGACAGGCAACACTCTAATGGCGTATTCCTACGGTTCTTCACCCCAAACAACTTGATTATGCAGTGCAACTTCATCATCTCCACTGAATTCAGTGCGGTCACGGCTAGATTCAGATCCCATCCTACCTGACAACTACAGCTTGCAATGCTCATTGTTGTTGTCCGATTCATAATCAAAGGACGGTGGAACGTTCAACTATTGTCATTTTTCATCGAGATGAATGGTACGGTATAGAGAATGGTGAAAGAAAGGAAGAGGAAAATTTGATTCCAAAAGAATATAACGAGAAACATTAAAAGGGTGGAAGGATTTTATTTAACTACTTAATAAAAGTTTTAAAACAATTATGACGGTTAACTAAAACTATCAGAAATCAAAATAGTTCTGACGGTTTTATTTAACCGCTAGAAAATAATTGCTACTTAAAAATAATTTTTTTATAATGTTTGTTAGTTATCAAAAAAATCCTATCTTATTTTATTATATATTTTAATTAATTTATTAATATTAATATTTATCATTTATATTTCAATATATAATTATATTTAAATTAAAAATAATTTTAAAATATTTAAGCTAAAAATAATATTTAAATATTTAAACTAATATATATATATATATATATATACTAAAATTAAAAATAAATTTAGTATGATTTTAATCGAGAAGGATTAACTATAAATATTTTCAAGTAAATCTGTAACTATTTTACTATGAAGTAGTTACAATTTTATTTCTTTGCTATTTCATCACAAATTAGTAATAAATTAGCTACAAATATATGTTCTAGTTATTTTGTAGCTATTTTGCTACAAAGAAGCTACACATTATTTCCTTCATTATTTCCTCGCAAATTAGAGAGGGATTAGTTACAAATATATATTATAATAAATCTGTAGCTATTTTGCTACAAACATGCTACAATTTTATTCTTTCCCTATTTCTTCGCAAATTAGAAAGGGATTAGCTACAAATATTTTTCCTCGCTAATTTCTCTAGCAAAATTGAGATTTTCTTGTTGTGTTAGAGGCTAGCTACCCATGCATCCTTTCTCGCGTACCTTGAATCCCGCTAGGTAGAAGCATCTCTTATCATTAATCTTACTATTATGCTAAAAAGATACATTTGTCCATTAATCTTAAATCATTTATTATTGTCAAATTAATGATTAAATAAGCCTAAATCTAGATTTGTACCATCTTGTATCTTTTCCTTTTATAATTTAATGATATGATGTTAATTGATTACACACATTTAATTTTAGAGATGGATAAATCTTGGAAGAGTTGAAAGAGTCGTGGAAAAAGGTGTTGAAACATACAATGCATTAAAGAATGAAGTGTTCATGATGCGAGCATGTCTACTATAGACCATTAGTGACTTTTGTGGTCCTGCGATGCTTTCAAGATGGAAAAATTATACTAGTTTAGCTTGTCCATCTTGCAATTTTGATGTAACTATACTTCATCTTCCATTTAGTAATAAATGGTGTTTTATGGGATATCAACCATTTATGTCTAGAAGGCACAAATTTTGATTGAATCAAGTCCAATTTAATGGAAACATTGAAGATAGGGACCCACCAAAACAATTATTTAGCTTAGAAATTTTGGAGCAAGTCAATAATATGAGCATTACATTTGGGAAGAAACCAAAATCATTAGATAAATGAAAGAGAAATTGTGGAAAAAACACCACTACATATCAAACGCAACAATGGAAGAAGAAAAACATATTCTTTCAACTTTCATATTGGGAATTTAATTTGTTATGACACAATTTGGATGTGATGCATATTGAAAATAGTGTATGTGACAACATAACTTTTACGTTGATAAATGACAAAGACAAAAGAAAAGATAATGTTGAAGCGTGAAAAGACTTATAAGCAATAGATATAAGAAGAGAACTTTGGCCATTAGATGATGGAAAAAAGTTTCTTGCAGCTTTGTTTACACTAGAAAAGGAAGAGATAAGCATTTTGTTACACCTTGAAAAATGTTAGGGTGCCATATGGATATTCAAGCAACATTTCTAGATGTGTTGATATTGATCAAAGAAAGATTTTTGGGTTGAAAAACTATGATTGCCACATTCTAATGGAGTAGTTATTGTCGTTGTCAATTAGAAATATATTGCCAATCCACAAGTTGCAAATATTTTGGTTGATTTGTTCATATGTTTTAAGTTACTATGTGTTCAAGTGTTAAGCCATATGAACTTAAAGAAAAAATTGTTCTTACAATGTGTCATTTGGAGACGTTGTTTCCTCCATCATTCTTCACCGTTATGGTTCATCTTATGGTGCATCTAGTTGATGAAGCCAAATTTGGAGGACTAGTACTAATACATTGTAGATGGATGTACTCGATAGAAATGTATGATCACTTCCAAACTTCAATGTGTTTAAATTTTCACTTTGCTATTTTTTTAAAGTTTTTAAGTTTAATAAATGATTCTAAATTGTAGATTTTTTAGAAAATTAAAGTCTTACGTGCATAATAACCTAAAGGCTTAATAATTGAAGGTTGATTTATGAAAATATGTGACTTTTTGCTCAATATACTTGGATAATGAAATCAAGACAACAATCAACCCACCCATGAAGTCATGTTAATGATGTTCCATTTGAATCTTCATCATATATATTTCTCAGTATAGACAAACCTATTAGAGGTTTATCTTATTTCACTTTGACTCCAACTAAGTTGCTTCAAGCACATCAATATGTCTTGATTAATTGTAAAGAAGTACAACGCTTCATTGAGTAATCCTTACTTAAATAACTTACTTTCTTATATATCATAAACTCTTCCGTTATTTTATATAGAGGAAATTTAGAATTACTATGAAAAGGAGACTATCAAGTGCAGTGGCGAATCTTGACCATTAACTTTGGGGAGTCAACATAATATTTAAAAATTTATATGTTTTATCACTATCACTAGTACAACAAAAATAAATATATAATACAACTATAAAAGAAATCATATATATTTAATAAATTTTTCTTTATACTCTTAAATCATTGAATCTATCAATAATTAAGTCAAAACATACACTACTAAAAACATATATTTCCTGTCAATTTTGTTTTAAAAATTTTTTCATAAGAAATTCTTACAAATTTTGTTATGGAAAATAATTTGTAAAAATTTGCTACCAATTTTTTAGTAAAATATTTAGGATTTTATAGAAAAACTTGTAGGAAATACTTGTAAATTTTATAAATGACAAAAAAAATCTTTTCTTGCAAAATTTTATAGAAAAACGGCAGAAAAAATCTCATAAAATATGAAGAATTCTAGTAGTGATAAATTTTTGGTTATATTTTTTTTTTCAATGTAAATAATTATATTATGTACAAAAAATTTATCTTCTATTTTATTTCACAATCTTATTTAACAAAAAAAATTGTTTAAATAAAATGTACTTTTTATTTTTATTAAAAATGGCTATAGTTCAAATATATATATATATATATATATATATATATATTATTTTGTATAATTAAGAGTATTAATAATAAAATACTGAAGTTAAAATTTTAAATTAATTTTTATTGAATATGATATTAGCAATTTAGTTATGAAATTATTAATTAATAATGAGTGAATAAGTAAAAGGGTGATAATAAATATTTTTATCTTTTTTAAATTTATTAAATAATTAAATTTTACCTATAATTAATTTTTTTAAATTATAAATATAGTATAAATTTTAATTACTAATTTATTAAAAAATAGAATTGGGAGGGGGCACCCCTCCGGACCCACTAAGGCCCAACTAAGGTCCCCTGATCAAGTGTCATAGAAAAATAATTTCATCGAGGCATTGTTGAATGGTTTCAGTGTCATGTGAGTAAAAGAAATATCAATTTTTTATTTAAAGAGTTAATATGAATTATTGTTGATTTTTTTTTTAATAGATACTGAACAATAGTAAACAAGTTAAGTTACATGCACACGATAAGCAAAATTGGAATGATCAACATTGCTCCTATCCACAAAGGCTTATATTCCTTATAATTATTATATTTGTCGTAGAAGTTCTTCGATCAACATTGCTCCTATGCATCCAACAAGTTTTATAAGCGTGAATCTAAAAATTAACAAGTTGAGTAATATATTAAAACAAACTCATAAATTCGTTGAAATGATATTGATTTAATGAAAATTATTCTACTTAAATACGTTAAGCAACTTTTTTAATAAAAAATAATAAATTTTGAGAAATAATTATAAGAAATTAAAATTTGAAGGTGTTTATTGAAAATAAGTTTTGAAGTAACTATGGGTAAAAGGTGTAACGTTTAGTTAGGGCATTTCTCCTATTATATGATACATTTTTAACTAAATTTCATTATTATTACATTTTTATAACTGTAAGATCCAAATAAATAATCATTTTTGAGTGATAATATACTACAATAATTTTCATAATTACTCACGGATTTTTACTAATGAAAATAAATTTGTCTTTAAATCTAAATTTATCGACAAATTTTATAGATGAATTTTAGATTTTAAATTACCAAAATATTTTTGGTCAATAACCAATTTTTTGATAAAATTTGTCGTTAAGATCCGTCAGTAAATTAGAATTTATATTATTGATAAACATTTTCATCGATAATGAATCCAACAGTCCATCTCATTAATAAATTTGTTGATAAAATGAGTTGCAAATTTTCCATCAAATATGATGAGTTTTTTTTTTTGTATATATTAAAAGGAGTTGTGTGAATGAAGAATATGAGAATAAGATAATGAGGAGGAGGAAGAAGAAAACGTACATTCCATCAGTAAATTAAATTTTTTATTATTGATAAATATTTTCATCGGTAATGAATCCAACGGTCTATTTCATCGATAAATCTACTAATAAAATGAGTTGCAAATTTTTCATCAAATATGATGAGTTTTTTTTTCTTGTTTTAATATATATATATATATATATATATATATATATATATATATATATTAAAAGGAGAGGTTTGAGAAAAAGAATAGAAGAATAAGAGAATGAGGAGGAGGAGGAAGAGGGAAATGCCCATTTTGTTGGTAAATTCGTTATTAAAATAAGTTGCAAATTTTCTATCAAATATAATGATTTTTTTTTTGTGTATATTAAAAGGAGATGTGTGAGAAAAAAAGAATAGAAGAATAAGATTATGAGGAGGAGGAAGACGAAAATGTGTGACAATGACAACAAAGACATGGTGGTGGCAGAAGCATATGACAACTTATCGACAGTGATAATCAAAGTTGGAGGAGGAAAAGGAAAAAGATAAAGATGAAGATGAAATGGAAAAAGAGCTCGAGGCATTAACAATGATGATATAGGGCAAGGAAGAGAAGCAGGACAAAAAGAGGAGGAGAAGAGAAGAAAGAAAAAGAACAAAAAGAAAAAAAAAGTAAAGAAAGAAAGGGAAGAAAAAATATTCAATTATGATATTTACCAACAAATTTTACTTACGATAATTATCAAATTTCATAATCTATTACTAAAATTTATCGACAATCATTTTACTCCCGACTTATGTTAATAATCTCTTGATAAAAAAATTTATGTAAAAAAAACTTTTGATATTTTCTTTTTATGACTTTTATATCTTATTTTTAATAAGAAAACTTATGTAACTTAATTTGCGACTTTTATTAGTTTTATAAATTTTTAGTCAAGTCTTCCACCTAAACAAATTTGGTGCTGACAATAGAATTAGTAAATTAAACTAATCTAATGAATAATTTAGTTATATTATTTTACAAAAAATTATAACTAATAATTATGATATAAAGTGTTTTTTTTTACTTAAAAGCACAATTATTGTAAATTGACACTATTGCATTTGTTACATTAGACAATTTTATTTTTCAATAAATAAAAAATAATATATTTATTTATTTAATTAAATAATTTTTCTTAATTTTAAAACAATCAAATAACTTTCTAATACAACTACTATTTTCACAAAATTATATATATTATATTAATGTGATAAAAATTGTTTGCTAGTTGATGAAAATGAGATCCACTTGGTTAATAGAGCGGAACACGAGCAAAATGGTGAATAGACACATAACAGAAATCAGTTAAGGAATTTTTCAAAACCTTCGTTCGGAAAGTTGATTCAACTTACTATTCTTCTTCCTTCTTCTTTCTGAATTTGGCGCTTCAATCATCTGTCTAACTCAGAATCTCCGATTTAACTAACTCTTCTACAATGGAGAATCTGATACAGTTGGTGAACAAAATTCAGAGAGCGTGCACTGCTCTCGGTGATCACGGCGAGGAAAGCGCCATGCCTACTCTCTGGGACGCCCTTCCGTCCATCGCCGTCGTCGGAGGACAGGTGCAAAACACTTAACAATCTACGCCTTATTCATCGCATTGATTGTTATTATTCCTATTTTTTCTAATTCAGGAATCGTACTTCTGCTGCAATATTTTTATTTAACTTTTCATGTGTTAATAATTGAGATTGAAATTCTACCATTTTAGTACCTTTGTGTTTCTATCAACTCTGCATTTGTTCACGCAAATCAATGTTTCCTCTTCATAAAATGTTTTTGTCCATTCATTTCCACTTTTCAGGGTGATTTTGTGCATTAACTTGTGGAGTTGAGTTTAAAAGGAAAACAGTAAATATATAGTTACGCTGTGATAATCGCATTGCTGATTGCTGTATTACTATGGAGATCTATTTTAAAAAGAAAACAGTAAATATATAGTTACGCTGTGATAGTTTTCTCGGTAATTTAAGATTTTACATTGTAGTAGCAATTTCGTTGCAACATTTGAAATGAAAAGTGAAAAGTTGTAAAACAGATATGGTTGTAATTGTGGTGATGATTTCGTTGCAGAAAATCTAAAAACCTTACAGTGTAATTAGCATATGATATGATAATCTCATTGGTGGAATTTAATTTATAGAATTTTTTTAATAAAACTTATAAATGTTTACAGTTATATAATGATGTTGATATTTATGTTCAAGTGAACCTACGGATTTAAACTGTGGTCCTGACCAGAGTTTTGTTTCGATCCTTGTGGTTGTAATTGTAGTTGCATAAAGTTACCTTAATATTGTACTTTTTAAATTGATATAACAATCTCATTGGAGATTTTTATTTCGTTGTGGAAATGTCTTTTTGAAACCAAAAAGCTAGTAAGTAATGATAATTGTGTAGAGATGTTGATGCCTTAGTTCAAGTGAAACTAAGGTTTTAGAAGGTCAAACTCACATTTTCATCGCCATCTTTAATCTTGTGGAAAATTGTTAACACATGTGATTGATTTTGTTGTAATTATGGTTGACATTGTAGTTGTGTATCAATATGACCATATCATTAGTTATTTTTAGCTTATTATGGAAATATCTTTTAAAGACAATCATGTAGTTGTGTATCAATAGATAACTGTAAGATGTGCCTTTGCTAAAGTGAAACTAAGGTTTTAAGTTGCACTGTGGTTTCTACATGATGCTTGAATACTTATTTTCGTTCTCACCTTAGTGGAAATCTTAAAGAACAGAAGTACGCATCAGATCAGGTTTCAATAACACAAACGCTCTTCCCAATACAATATTTTATATTTCAACGAAAGGAAGATAACTTTCTATAGAACTTTTTAATAACGGGATCCCAAATCTCCTCCCCCAGGTAATCTTGAATAGAAAAAGGAAATTTCATAACATTGCAAACCTCTGTTACGGATGAATGGTCTACAAAGCACATTTTCAATTTGTTATTGTTTTGAATTAATATGTCACGTTTTGATTTTATAAGTTGTACTTAATTTTTCAATTATCAATATTCAAGATGCACTTTTCATTTTGTATATTTGAATGTATTATGACGCTTGGGATTTTGTTTATTGATATGTTGCTTGTTGTATCTTGTATCCATTTAATGTAACACTGTTAAATTCGAGGTTCAGTTCTCTGTCATTTCTTATATTGAGCTTGCAACAAAAGAAAATTAAATTACACGTTTCTTTACATATCTTGGCTGATTATTATTTATTTGTGATCAACTTTAGTGTTACCATTTATATTTGTAGTTGTTATAAATATATACAATTTAAAATTTTCCGATACTTTTAATTTGCAGAGCTCTGGAAAATCTTCAGTGTTAGAGAGTATTGTGGGAAAGGACTTTCTACCACGAGGATCTGGTAATTGAGCCTGTTATTTCCTGATTGCATTTCTTGCGCTCTCCCTTTGACGAGTTTCTGGATAAACGAACCACTATTTTATGCAGGAATTGTTACTCGGCGTCCTCTTGTTTTGCAACTTCATAAGATTGATGAAGGGAGAGAATATGCTGAATTTATGCACCTTCCAAGGAAGAAATTTACTGAATTTGGTATTCTGATACGTCAAACATTTTCATATCAGTGTGGTAGCAATTAGCGAGCAACTTCATCTTAATTTTTTTTAAAAAGCAACTATTGCTTGCGATTCGCAGAAGCGTATGTTAACTATTGTTCTCTTTCGTGGGGAGGGGCTTATCAAACGTTGAATATGATCATTTCTATTAGTTTGCATTTACTAGTTTTTAATTTTGTTATGATCTTTATGTTTCTGTTTCTGGTGAAGTTACTAATTTGGCATTGTTCTGTAGCTGCTGTTAGGCAGGAGATTGCTGACGAGACCGATAGAGAAACAGGACGCAACAAGGGTATTTCATCTGTGCCCATCCATCTGAGTATCTATTCCCCTCATGGTGAGATACAAATATTAGCAGAAATTTTTATCCAAATTAAAGATTTAATGAAAACAGGTCTACCATTCAATTGTGTACCGATTTAATGCTTAATTATTTAATCTCTATTGAATTAATATTAATAAGATAATAATAATTTAATAATACATATTATAATATTAAACAAATTATAATATTAAAGAAATAAAGTATTATAAAAGTAAAACATAACTTTATAAATTCTTAAAAATATAAATTTTAGCAATATATGTCATCATTTGTTTATAGTAACAATTTTACATTAAGAATAATAACGAAAATGAAAAGTTTTTGTTATAGGTTTATTTAAAGAATAAATAAGAAGACATTGAATTAAATATTTTTTTTTTTATTTTTTGAATGTTTTTTTGTCTATATTTAACCGATATTTCAGTTTTTTTTTTCATTGATTTGAACGTTAATTTTGTGATTTATTAACTGATTCATTAGCTTTTTTATCCGATTGGTGGATTCCATCCGGTTTATAAAACAAGAATTTTACCAATGATTTCCTGCAGAATACAAGCCATATTAATGGCAATTATGTTCAAGTTTAGCTCTTAATGAATATGTATCAATTTTATCTTTTCCCTTTTCATACCCATAGCATTTTTTATTGATTGAATATCCATAGTATTAGGTAATTTGATTTTATCAAATAACTTAATAATATTAAAGGTATAACTGCCATTCCTTTTTTAAAACGAGATGAATATTATATTACATACTATTTCTAGTATGTATCTGGAATCACTTCACATATCACTTTATTTGAAGTCCAAGTTCAGGAAGGCACTGAACACCCTTAAAACCCCTCTTAAGCATCTCCATTCTCAGCCGTAAACGGTCTTCTGGTCTAGTTTCTTAGAGGAGCTAGATCAGGAGCAGGGCGGTGGGGATGGTGGAGCGGGTCTCTCAAGGAGATTGGAGGCACTTCTGCTGTGCCACCGCATCCACTTCCACGCTGCTGAATTGGTCCACCTTCCGGTGCCTGTTCCACCAAACTACTTCTTCTCGGACACCAATGAGACGGGTGTGCGGTGTCAGCGCAGGCTGGTCTTTCAAATCGACATCTAATACGGCATCGGTTTGCCACTGAAACTCAACCAGTAGTCGCCACCGTGGCCTCACAGTCCCACCTCAGTGACAGAGAGGCTCCATCTGGATTATAAGAAATTACTCTTTACAAATTAAATTTAGGTCCTTATCATAGATAAGTAAATAAATAGAATGATGTGTAAAATGATTACAGATAACATTTAGTGAATGGAGACATATAAGATGTTTTTAAAGCCTCTTTTAAACAAGTGTCACAGAATCAATCGCCTAGAGCAGAGACGTTTTTACTTGGCTACAACAAACAAATGCTTGTGTTTGTTGTTATTTTTTTATATAGATATTATTATTTAGGCACTCATTTCATGCATTGAATTTGTTCACTTGACAGTTGTGAATCTGACGCTGGTTGATCTTCCGGGACTTACTAAAGTCGCTGTTGGTAGTTTCTAAGATTGACCTGTAAATTTCCGAGAACCATTATATTACAAATATGGAGTCTAATGGCAATAAAGCTTTCTGGGGTATATTGCAGATGGTCAGCCAGATAGCATTGTGCAAGACATTGAAAATATGGTTCGGAGTTATATTGAAAAGGTAATAATTTCTGTATACAATGAAATGATGAATATGCGTGCATACGAGAAAGGTCTTGAAGCATATGGGAACATTTATTTGCTGTGAGATAAAAAATTTAAATGCAATCTTTAGAGGTTGTATTAAAACACCATTTTAAATATTTAATACTCATGAACTCTATTCAATTTAGTGACCCATCCTGATCCAGTATCTGTATTGAGCTCTCTTACTGACGTTAAATGCTTCTTCGTAGTTTAATTATTTTGATGCATGAGCTCCACTGGTGTTAGCTAAACTTCCTGACGATGTTATTCAAAGTAATTCTGAAACTGATCACCTGTTGCAGCCAAATAGCATCATCTTGGCAATATCTCCTGCCAATCAAGACCTTGCAACCTCAGATGCAATTAAGATTTCCCGTGAAGTAGATCCTAAAGGTAAGATGCTGAACATAATTTTTCGGTGACAAAACAGTGAGAATTTGTTAGTTGATGCTAATTCGTATCAAATAATTTAATCAAACAGCTGAAGCTGAAAGCAAAAAAGACGTTCAAAATAAAAACTCAGACGGTTCGTAATATTTGCTGCAAAACACAATATGTAGAAGACTAATCAATTGTTGCAGCAAAATAAATTCTCATATTTATTCAGAATGTCAAGTTCAAATTTGCTTGACTTGTAATATTTGTCAATTGGATAGGTGAATTCAATTTTGTTGAAACCAAATTAACTGCATGTATAATTTCTTTTTCAAGGTTTGGAACTACAACTTATAAGCAGACGGTTAGACAGGTTAATGTGTTTGAGAGATCCAGTAGCTTGGCTTCTTTAAGTTTCTACGCTTGCCTTCTTTACAGAGCATCAAATTTTTAACTTTTTGTTCTCACTTTTGTGCTTCTTGATTTGTCAATTGCTCAATGTCACTTGCCCTCCACGTGAGTTGAAACTCATTTTTACGAGTAACTAACTAGATGGTTAGATTACCATGCGGTTTGACAATGCTTGCTAATGGAACAAGTTTAAATTTTCAGGGGAAAGGACATTCGGCGTTTTGACAAAGATTGATCTTATGGACAAGGGTACTGATGCGACGGAGGTAAGCACTCTCTTGACCCTCTCAATACAGAATTTGGCATGGTTTGCCTTAGGCAAAAATTTTCCCTCTTGGCATCCTTTCACCAGGAATTTGGCACGGGGAGAGTTATTTTGTAGTTTCAGAGAATGTAACATTGTCAAGTCAAATAAGAATATAAAATGACAATAAATAAGACAGATTAAGTTATATATGTATATGTGTTCATTACAATGAAAGAAGAGTGGTGCTATCCAGCTATAGCAACTACAGAAGCAAAATCTTCCATTAAGATTTTATATAACTAATTGCTGCATCACAATCTCGCATAAGTAAATTGGTATTCTCACTTTCGAATTTTTTGGCCCGTCCACACTCACAGTATCACTTGACATGTGGTGATTCACTTTAATAGAATTATTTTCTATCACGCTCGTTTCCTGAATTCTTCTAGAATTATTTTCTAACAGTATAAAAGATAAAGGCAGTGTTTCCTTTATGTTGGATGTTGTTAGACCTCAGCAACTACAAGATACCAATAGGAAGTTGAATGTGAAGAGAGGTAAAAATAGGAATTAAACCCATTTCAGTCTTTAACCTATTTGTTAATGTAAGACTTAGTTAGCGGTTTAAGTTGTTTATAGATGGAGGCCGTTGGTTGGTTACAAACTGGATAGTTTCCAGTGTAAAAGGAGTAGCCTCCTTTTTATTCTTGTTTTCTGGAAATTTAATAAACCCAGGAACGAATAAAGTCCTTTTGGTCCTAACAGATACTTGAATATCTATCCCGCGGAATGAAGGATGGGGTTTATATATTGTTCATATTTAGCCTCATTGTTATGTTTTGGCTTATACGTATTCATACATGTCTCAACAACTGTCGTAAAACTTAAGAATCATTCAAACAACCGTTTCTTAGGAGTTGGGATTTCCTTTTTAACTTTCTTTTTTCTTTCTTATGATTAATTTACTGGAATCATATTTGGGAAGCTCATAACGTGGCTTCCTTTGTCCCTTTTAATTTTTCTAGATCCTTGAAGGGAAAGCATATAAGCTAAACTTCCCTTGGATTGGTGTTGTTAACCGCTCCCAAGCTGATATCAATAAACAAGTTGATATGATTGCTGCTCGGAAAAGAGAAAACGAGTATTTTGCTAATACCCCAGAATATAGACATCTTGCTTCCAGAATGGGCTCTGTGCATCTAGGAAAGGTGCTATCCAAGGTATGCTGAGCTGTGCATCTATTACTTGAAATTTGAAATTCAATCGATGAAATTGGCTTTCGGGTGTAAATGATTGTTTCGAAATTGTTTAGTTCATTAGTGTTTTTTTATGTTACGATAAATACGTGCTTAAATTTTCAGCATTTGGAAACTGTCATCAAGTCTCGGATCCCAGGCCTACAGTCACTCATTAACAAGACTATCATTGAATTGGAGACAGAATTGAACCGTATTGGCAAACCTATTGCTGCTGATACTGGAGTATGTCAGTTTCTTCACCTCACCCCTAACAGTAGATTATGCGTGTAAAACAACTGTAGTCTTCTTATAAGTACTTGCCTTCATTATTAGGTTATTCTTATTTCCCCCCCTCCCCTTCTACCATTTCAATTTATAAATACAGGAACAATTAATGCTCTTTCGCTATTTGCAGGGGAAGTTGTACATGATAATGGAAATCTGTCGAACTTTTGATCAGATATTTAAAGATCATCTTGATGGCATGTATGTCCTTTTTTTGCCGTGTTATTTGGTTTATATATTGAATTACATGTAACTATGAAATCAGACAGATCCGATTTGACCTTGGAGATGATTGAATGTCCACAGACGGCCTGGTGGAGAGAAAATTTACCAAGTATTTGATAATCAATTTCCAGCATCTTTAAAACGGCTGCAGTTTGACAAACATTTATCAATGGACAATGTGCGGAAACTAATAACTGAGGCAGATGGTTATCAACCTCATCTCATAGCTCCAGAGCAAGGATACCGACGCCTTATCGAATCTTGCTTGGTATTAGTTAGGGGGCCCGCTGAAGCAGCGGTTGATGCGGTATAATATATTTTTATACAAATATTATAAATACGTTGCTTTAAGGTGCGACTCGTAACATGTTCTCCTAAAGAAATTGTATTAGAAAATTGTGGCTGATTTCTTTCTCCATGTAAAATTTTACACGAGTAACCAAAATATCAGATTGATACTGACATTACTTAGGCGTAAGGAAAGTTCATTTCTTTCCTTTGGAAGAGTTAGAAAGTCTCGTATGATTTTATTCTCTGGACTACTATATTTAAGGAGAATTGATAATCACTTTTGGAAAACTGAGAAACATTTCTTTTTATGTTGAACTATGTACTTCTTAACACCTTACTTTTATAATGCATTCAGGTTCACGGAATTTTGAAGGATTTGATTCATAAATCCATGAGTGAGACAATGGTAAGTCGCATATTAATTATTGTGTATATGCCTATAGTTCTCAACGTGTTAAGCCTGAAGATGACTTAAAGTAATTTAGCTCGATATTATAGTTTAGTATATTTTCAAGTGTTTCAATGGAAGCAGTTTTCCTTTGGTTGTAGGAATTAAAGCAGTATCCGAGCTTGAAGGTAGAACTGGGAAGTGCAGCTGTTGATTCGTTGGAGAGGATGAGAGAAGAAAGTAAGAGAGCAACTCTGCTTTTGGTGGAGATGGAGTATGGCTATTTGACTGTTGAATTTTTCCGTAAACTTCCCCAAGACGCAGAAAAGGGTGGAAATCCAAGTCATTCACTTTTCGACAGATATAATGATGCTTATCTTCGTCGAATTGGTAAGCATTGGAAGTAAAAGAACTTAACATATTTGACACGATGAACACATGACCCAACATATATATGTTGATGAAATTAGAGGCATTGTTTTCCTTTTCCCTTTACTAAGATTCCTCATTTGCTTAAATATGAACAGCTACTACTGTGTTGTCCTATGTGAACATGGTATGTGGGACCCTGAGGAATACCATTCCCAAGTCCGTAGTTTATTGTCAAGTGCGTGAGGCCAAGCGCAGCTTACTGGATCATTTCTTTACAGAATTGGGGAAAAGGGAGGTGAGTTTCTTAAAGCGTGTGAATCCAATGAATGGTGTGATATGAAAATGATATTGTTTTTGTAGGGAAAACAACTAGCTTCACTTCTAAATGAGGACCCAGCAATCATGCAGCGCCGTACATCCCTGGCAAGGAGGCTAGAGCTATACAGAAGTGCACAATCAGAAATTGAGGCAGTTGCATGGGAAAGGTAGAAAGCATCCCTCATTCACAATTTTAATTTCAACCCTTTTCATTAATTATTCCATTCTTTATACCTTGAGGAAGAAGACTGTAGTTTTTTACTAGGATCTCAGGCTTATGCTCCTGCCCTTGGTTATTTTTTCTCATGTAATTTAATTCTACTCGTTTATTACTGAATTAATGATACTGTTTTTCATGATGAAATTTGTGGTGATTAAAATCCAAAATAATTTTCTCGTAAAAAGTAAATAAGTTTTGTGGATTTTTTTTTTTTTTGCCGGCAACTCTAAAAGCACTTTTGATTTGAATGGATTAAAGAAAACTGATGAAATATACTCTTAAACTTCTTACAAATTATTAAAATTAAAAATATCAATGAATCAATTTAATTAAGATAGTATCACTTTAAAACTTCTTCTCATAAAAGATATTTGACTATTAAAACAAATATACTTACAAAACTCATGTATTGAAAATAAAATTTGTAAATATTAAAAGAAAGTGAATAGTAGAACTGAAATTCTTAGAACTAATTTAAAACAAGATGAAATATAATGAATATAAAGAAGTTTATATTAAAGATAATACGAATTCAAATATTAACGTAATAATAAAACACTATGTCAAAATTGAAATGAAGAGATAAAATAATATACAATAGAAATTACTAAGAATAATAATGATTTGTATATGAAAATATAAATACTGGTGAACAATTTATTTTCCATTTTTATTTTTGACGTAATTAGAATGCAATTTTTGTTTTTCCTTCCTCAAATTTTACATGCAAATCCTAGATATATTATTATTCTACATAATTCATATATTATATTTTGTTGAAGCTCCATTTATCCTCATTAATGTAATTTACAAATCTACATTATTTCTACCATATATCTTGTTGAAACTCTATTTGTCATCATTAATGTAAGATACATTCACTTTAAGGTTGTAACTTTCACATTCATGCCAATGTCTCCAATCATGTACTCCTTTTTTTTTTTCTAATTAATAATTTTCTTCTTAATATATAAGTCATCTTCGATTATGCAACCACCTCTTCAATCATGGAGCCATCTCTTTAATCTTCTAAATACTAAAGTTTTTTTTTTTTTATCGAAGCATTTCATTTTAATCTAATCTCAATATCTTAACCTTACTTCTACATGTTTATAGAAAAATCGAATTTCTACCTCACATTTTCTTTAACATAACAGTGATTCTTTCGTATCCTTTATCATTTTCTACATTTATTGACGACTACGCTTTCGATTAAATTTGTTATCAATAACCAACGTTATGAATGAAATATTATTTTGAACACTTATGAAACAATTAATTTAATTTTGTAATGATTTTACTAAGATATTTCTTTTAACGTTTGCATATCGTTAATATTCCGATTTTCCTTTTTTATTTTCTTGAGGGAATCACACATTAAATGTTAGATATAGTAATACTTTCTGACACAATTTGAAAGTAATATCAAATTCACCTTTTGATTTTGATTTTGATTTTTTAAAAAATGATTATTATCAACTAATAATTCCCAATTTTCGCTTAATCTAAGCATTTATATCCATTTAATCAAGTCTTCGTCTTTTTGGTAACTCGCAATTTATTTTACCTTTTTCCTTCCCTGTTCTTTAGTGGTTATCACTTCTACTCAATCTTATCATTATTCTCCTTCCATCACTGCAGCTTAATTTTAACCTACTTAAAAAGTAGCCAAAAAATTATGGAAACTCAAATAACCATTCCCTACTCAATTTCTAGCAAACATTTCACTTTAGTTGGACCTTTAAGAACTACTCTACCCTTAAGAGAGTTTCTTTCCCTCTATTAAAGAAGGCTTGGACTTGGTTCATACTTCAGAGGTAAGAATATAATCTACATATATAACCTCAAAAGTTATACACCTTTCTTGTGTACATAAGTTATTTTCAATTTTATTTCGATGAAAATTTAACTCCATTTTCTAATACATTGATTAAAGGTTCTTCATGGTTATTATCTCTATTCTCATGTTTTTCTTTTTATTTGGGAGGAAGAAGAAAATGGTATCGGATATACAATAGAGTTAAAAAGGAAAAATAATAAGTTAGATAATAGAAATATAACCATTAGTCATTCATTTAGCAGTAGTTAGATAAACATTAACAATCTGTTATAGCTCAAGACCCTTTGCACGATTCAGATGTATAAGAAAAAA